>UMJT01000717.1_pt1 | contig 23165 bp, 19 predicted proteins | sample 1966111 | NCBI WGS metagenome assembly UMJT01 (sample SAMEA4836159, study PRJEB28245) | human gut metagenome | biome: gut microbiome; material: fecal sample | place: Denmark | collected 2008
TCATAGCTTCTTTGATGTCTACATGATCTTTGAGATTGTTGAGTTTAGCATAAGATGCTAAAGTATCAAGATTGTTCCATGTTACCATAAATAAATCCTCCTTAAGTCCATATAAATATAAAATGAAAGATATAAGGAAATGCAGATACAAATGGGTATCTGCACGCACTAATATCATAGAATAATTATACAAAAAAAACGCTGTAAATGCAATCTGAAATGGGACTAAGTATTAACTCATTTTATGAATTTTTGCTAACAGTAATGATGAGACCAACTGGACGTTTTATGGTTCCATTACCAAGATAGCTGTCAGAAGAAATATCATGAGACAGATCAGTTTCCCAAAGCTGATAGTCATAAGTACGATTCAAAACATAGATATTTAAATCAGTACCGTTTTTTGAGGAAAGTTTAAAAGTTTCATTAATATTTGATCTGCTTGAAACAGAAAAACCATATGCAGATGTTAAACATGATTCTAATGCCGTATTTTTTCCAGATACAGATGCAATATTTGAGAAATCATAAGTTGTTGCTACAGATTCTTTGATCGACTGAGTTAAAGAAGTATCAGCAGTGATTGATCTTACATAAGAAACCTGATCTTTGTATCCTTCTTTTTTTACAGAATAGCTTGAAAGTCTTGTATCAACGGAAACTTCATTATTCTGACCATCTGCATCGTTCACAGAATAATTATTGACTGGAATGTATACGATCTTGTTTGTCTTATCAGAATCTTTTAAACCATAAGTGGAAATGATCTTCTTCACATCAGAGGATTTTGTGAATTCTGTATTGGAATGATAATCAGTTAAAGTTGTTGTTTTGGCAGCTGCTATGATCTGTGTTGGCTTTTTATAAGTTGTGTTTGATATTACTCCGGTTGTACCGATACCAACTGCGAGAGCAACAGCGATGGCAGCACCCATGATATTTTTTATCATATATATTCTTGGTTCCTTTCGTGTAATTGTAAGTATTAATCTTCATTTTCTTAAATTGGGTACATTATAAATACAATATACAATCCAAGTCAAGAAAAATTCGAAGATTCAGCGTTTTGCGTAATAAAACAACATTAAATAGGAAGTCTTTTGTGAAATTGTTTTTTTGGTTTTAAATATTGCCAAGCTATGGTACAATAAACTTTTGTGAGTCAAAATATATAGAAAAGAGGAAAGTAATTTGGAAAATAGAGAGAAATTTTCATCTAGAATTGGATTTCTTTTGATCTCGGCTGGTTGTGCGATCGGCTTGGGAAATGTGTGGAGATTTCCATTTATCACAGGACAATACGGTGGAGCTGCATTTGTACTGATCTATCTGTTCTTCCTGATCATTTTAGGGCTGCCAATCCTTGTTATGGAATATGCAGTCGGAAGAGCCAGTCAGAAGAGTATTGCAAGATCCTTTCAGGTGTTAGAACCGAAAGGAACAAAATGGCATTGGTACAGTTATGTTGGTATGGCTGGAAATTATCTGTTGATGATGTTTTACACGACAGTAGCAGGATGGATGATCAGCTATTTCTTTAAGATGTTAAAAGGAGACTTTGTTGGGAAAAATCCAGCACAGGTAGAAAATACTTTTGGAACAATGCTGTCAGATCCAAAGGCACAGATCTTCTGGATGTTAGTAGTTATTGCATTGGGATTTTTAGTATGTTCTCTTGGTCTTCAAAATGGAGTAGAGAAGATCACAACAGTTATGATGTCATGTTTGTTTATCGTAATTCTGGTATTGATCGCAAGGAGTGTAACTTTAGATGGAGCCTCTGCAGGATTAAAATTTTATCTGATTCCAGATTTTGCAGCAGTGAAGAAACAAGGTGTGATGACGGTCGTATCCGCAGCAATGGGACAGGCATTCTTTACACTAAGTCTTGGAATAGGGGCGATTGCAATCTTTGGAAGTTACATTGACAAGAGCCGAAGACTGACAGGAGAAGCAATCAGTGTGGCAATTCTTGATACGTTAGTAGCATTAATGGCAGGACTGGTGATTTTTCCAGCATGTTTTGCATTCGGAGTAAATCCAGGAAGCGGACCAAACTTAGTATTTATCACACTGCCAAATGTATTTAACGAAATGCCAGGAAGCAGGATCTGGGGAGCGATGTTCTTCTTATTTATGAGCTTTGCGGCACTATCAACGATCATTGCAGTATTTCAGAACATCCTGTCATTTGCACAAGACCTATGGGGATGGAGCCTTAAGAAAGCGATCGTATTTAATGCAGTACTCATTATTGTGTTATCCTTACCATGTGCTCTAGGATTTAACGTATGGAGTTTTATTCAGCCACTAGGAGCAGGAACAACGATCCAGGATTTAGAGGACTTCATCGTAAGCAACAATATTCTTCCAATAGGATCTCTGATCTATCTGTTATTCTGCGTTACAAAATACGGATGGGGATGGGACAACTTTATGAAAGAAGCCAACGAAGGAAAAGGAATCAAATTCCCAAAATGGCCACGTATTTACATTACTTATATATTACCATTGATCGTTTTGTTTATCCTTGTGCAGGGGTACATAGAGAAGTTTTAATTTGTAAGTTGGCCAACTGTAGATTTCGAGTATATGATAAAAAATAAATAAGCAACCGAAAACGCAGCGGTGGAATTTTGCTCACATTTTGAACAAATCGCTGATCCGCCCAATTTCCTACGAGAACTCGCTCTGAAGTTTTGTTTTAGACAAAAGTCTTTGAAGCTCAGACACTCGTCCAATTGGGCTGCGAATTTGTTCAAAATATGGCAAAATTCCAATGCTGCGTTTTCGGTTGCTTATTTATTTTTTATCATATACCTGAAGTCTAAAGTGTGGACAATTACAAGATTGGAAAACTTAAGGTGGTCTGTATGTTTTACGTTATTGGTATTTATAATAAATATCTGTCTGCCACTACAAAAATCGAAAACCAATAATGTTCAACATACACACCTTTCTGTTTGGAAATTCTTAATTTTATACGAGAATGTCTTCAGGTATTCATAAAAATATAAAGAAAGATAGAGGTACGAAATGAAATTCGTTTTTCGTACCTCTATCTTTCTTTATATTTTTATGAATACTTAATACATTTCCGTCATACAATTAAAATTTACACAGTTGTATGTGTAGATCTATTATCTGCTCCTTCATGGCTTTTCTGGAACAGTTTCTTAAAGCAGGAAACTGCAACCATAAGTCCAAGTGCCATCAGAAGTAAAGCGACGATCAACTGTAATCCATCGATCATAAATACGAATCCACCTGTTACAAAGATCTTTGTAAAGATTCCGATCACGGCCTGTACAAGGGCTGTAAATGTTACAACTAACATGATGCACATAGGTGCGTATAACATCCATCCTTTTCTTCCTGTTGTTAATAAGAAGACAGATAATGCGATCAATACCAAAGATGCTAATAACTGGTTTGCGGCTCCGAATAATGGCCAGATGTTGTTGTATCCACCTAAGCATAATAAGAATCCGAAGAATAATGTGATAACAGTTGAGAAATATTTGTTTGTAAATAATTTTCTTACCCCTGTAAGATCAGAGCCATCAGCAGCTTCTCCCATGAATAATTCCTGGAATGACATACGTCCGATTCTTGCTACAGAGTCAAGGGATGTTAATGCAAGTGCAGAAACACACATTGTCATAAAGCAAGTAGCTACATGTTTAGGGATTCCAAGTAATGTTAAGAATCCAGCTACATTTCCTGAGAAGATCTGGAATGGTGTTCCTTCAGGCATTTTACCACCGACAGCTGCTGCACCGACAACAACTAAGGCAATAACACCTAATAAAGATTCTACCATCATAGATCCATATCCAACACAAAGCATGTCTTTTTCATTGCTGACTGTCTTAGATGATGTTCCGGAAGATACCAAACTGTGGAATCCTGAAACAGCACCACAGGCGATCGTGATAAATAATGTAGGGAATAAGCTTTTTCCACCAACATTAAATCCACTGAATGCTGGTAAGTTCATTGCTGGATGAGCAACAAATACACCAAGGACAGCACCGATGATCATTCCGACTAATAAGAAGGTACTTAAATAGTCACGAGGCTGCATCATTAGCCACATTGGCATAACAGATGCAAGGAATAAGTAAACCATAACGACTGCGATCCAAGTATTTTTTGTAAAATATAATGGGAAGGCAATACCAACGGCTAACATAACGAGCAGTAATACAAGTCCTGCAACAAATTCTACTTTCTGGTTTGGTTTTACATATTTTGTGAATAATCCGAAAACAACAGCTCCTAAGATAAATAACATGGAGATAGAAGCAGCGGCAGCGTTTGGTGAACTTTTAGCACCTGTTACTGTGAATCCGTTAAATGTTCCTGCAACCATATCTGTGAAAGCTGCGATTACAAGTAAAGTAAATAACCAGGAGAACAGAAGAAATAATTTTCTTCCTGTTTTACCAATGTATTTCTCGATCAGGACACCCATGGATTTTCCTTCGTTCTTTACAGAAGCGTAAAGAGCTGTAAAATCCTGAACGGCTCCGAAGAAGATACCACCGATCAACAGCCAGAGAAGAACTGGCAGCCATCCAAACATTGCGGCGATGATCGGTCCGGTAACAGGACCTGCACCTGCGATGGATGAAAACTGATGGGAAAATACAACGGCTTTTGGTGTCGGGATGTAATCTTCACCATCTTCGTGTGTGTAAGCTGGGGTTTTCGCTTTAGGATCGATTCCCCATGTCTTAGCTAACCAGCGTCCGTAAAGGGCATAACCAGCAACTAATACGATGATTGCGATTGCTACGATTGTTAAGCTATTCATTCTTAATCACTCCTCTTAAAATAAACTCTATCATAAAATAAAATGTATTCAAAACACAGGATACAATAAAAATGAGTAAAAAAAATCTCCTGAAATGCCTGCTCAGCATTTCAGAAGACGAATATTCTCCGCGGTACCACTTCTTTTTATTACTCAAATCGTAATCCCTTAGTCACATCATTTAATGTGCTCCTTGATAACGGAAGGATTCCGGTCGCACTTACTAATGAATCATCATGTTCAGCTGACTGCTCGCAGGGGATATGGATATAAGTTCTTTATTGCCTCACAGCAACCGACAACTCTCTGAAAAAGAATTCAAATATCAATGTGTCCTGCTCATTGCATTCTGTATTTCGTTGCACTTATAATAGTCCTGTAAAAAAAGAATGTCAAGAGAAAATAATGTTCTATTTTTGATACAATCAAGCCATTAAGGCTTTGCTTACTTCCTTAAGATTCATACCGTTAGAGCCTTTGATCAGTACGACATCGTTCTTCTTTAAGTAAGTTTCAAGGAAAGCGATCAGTTCTCCGTTAGAAGAAAATGCACGGGTATGAAGAGAAGGATTTTCCTTCCATGCTTCCTCAATATAATGTCTGGAAAGTTTACCAGTGATAAAGAGATCTGTCACTTTTGTTGTAGCGATAAAACGTCCCACTTCTTTGTGGTATTCCGGTGAATCTGGTCCAAGTTCTAACATGTCAGATAAGACAGCGATCTTTCTTCCACGTGTCTTAAATTCAGATAAAATACTTAAACTTGCTTTCATGGAATCTGGGCTTGCATTATACGCATCATCGATCAGAATATAGTCGTTAACGTGGATAATATTCTGTCGCTGACCAGAAAATGTGGATAACTGTGCCTTGATAGCACTCATTGGAACATCATAGCGAAGTCCGATTGCAATGGCGGCTAATGCATTGGATACATTATGCTTTCCAAGCACATTTAAAGTGATAGGTTCTTTCATATCACCATAGTGGAATTCAAATAAAGTCTGTCCACCTTTTTCACGGATTTTTTCTGCACGGTAAGTACAATCATCTGCGAAACCGTAAAATTCATATGGTTTTTTGACATAATCGATATGTTTACGGATCATATCATTATCTCCATTTAAGAATAGGACACCATCTTCAGGCAGACCATTCTGGATATCTAATTTTTCGATACAGATATTGTCTCGGGAACCCATCATCTCAATGTGTGAAACACCAACATTTGTGACAACACCAACGTTTGGATGGATGATATTACCAAGAGTTGTGATCTGTCCCTTTTCACTCATTCCCATCTCAAGAACACCGATCTCATCTTCGGATGTCAGATGATCTAATGTTAATGGAACACCAACCTGACTGTTTTGATTGCCAATCGTTTCAAATACTTTGTATTTGCCCTTTAAAACATGTGCGATCATCTCGCGGGTTGTTGTTTTACCAACACTTCCAGTAACGCCGATGATCGGAAGAGACATTTTATTTCTGTAATAGGCAGCAATCTGCTGCATGGCTGTCAAAGTATCAGGAACTTTGATGTATGGAGCATTTCCTGAAGCTTCTGTATGTTCTTGTGTTAAGCAGGCACCGCCTTCTTTTAATGCATTAGGAATAAAAATATGGGCATCAACACGTTCTCCGATGATCGGTACAAATAAAGTGTTAGGACCGATCTCCATAGAATTCGTACTTAAGTGGTCAATCTTCATGGAAGGATCACCACATAAAAGTGTTCCGTCTGTTGCTTCTAAAATGTCTTGAATTGTTATATTCTCCATAGAAAACCTCGTTTCTTTCACTGTTAGATTTCAGCATAGGTGTGATTGATGATAACGGTTTAAAAAATTTATGCTGTTATCTACAGATTATAGCATAAAATGAAGTTGTATGATAAAATGATAGCCAGAAAATACAAAAAACATATTAGAAAAGAGGGTTCATGAGTTTTACACATTTACATGTCCATACAGAATACAGTCTGCTGGATGGTTCCAGTAAGATCAAGGAGCTAGTTCATCAGGCAAAAGAGCTTGGCATGGACAGCATTGCGATCACCGATCATGGAGCGATGTACGGAGTGATCGATTTTTACAGGGCAGCGAAAGCAGAAGGGATCAAACCGATCATTGGATGCGAGATTTATGTAACAACTGGTTCGAGATTCGATAAAGAAGCCAGTCAGGGAGATAAAAGATACTATCACCTGGTACTTCTTGCCAAAAATGACACGGGTTACCATAACTTGATGAAGATCGTTTCCAGGGGGTTTACCGAAGGATTTTATTACAAGCCACGAGTAGATTATGAAGTTCTGGAAGAATACAAGGAAGGTCTGATCGCATTAAGTGCATGTCTTGCTGGGGAAGTTGCAACTTATATCCGTGAAAATAACTACGAAAAAGCAAAGAATACGGCGTTGAGATTACAGGATCTTTTTGGAAAAGACAATTTCTTCCTGGAATTGCAAGATCACGGAATTCCAGACCAGACAAAAGTAAATACGGCACTGCTTAAGATGTCAAAAGAGACAGGAATTGATCTGGTTGCTACAAATGATATTCATTATACATTTAAAGAAGATGCCGAGGCACACGATATCCTGCTTTGTATCCAGACGGGGAAGAAAGTGCAGGATGAAGACCGTATGCGTTATGAAGGAGGTCAGTATTATTTAAAATCTTCGGAAGAAATGCAGAGATTGTTCCCATATGCAAGAGAAGCGATCGAGAATACAGGCAAGATTGCCAAACGTTGTAATGTTGAAATCGTATTTGGAGAACAGAAAGTGCCAGAATATGATGTGCCAGAAGGATACACTGCAGTTACGTATCTGAACCATTTATGCGAAGAAGGCTTAAAACGTCGTTATCCGAATATTACAAAAGAATTAAGAGAGCGGCTGGATTATGAATTGAAAACTATTGAAAATATGGGATATGTTGATTATTTTCTGATCGTATGGGATTTCATTCATTATGCAAAAGAACATGGGATCGCAGTGGGACCTGGTCGTGGTTCCGCAGCCGGAAGTATCGTTTCTTACTGTTTGGAGATCACAGATATCGATCCGATCCGGTATCAACTGCTGTTTGAACGTTTCTTAAATCCAGAACGTGTATCCATGCCCGATATCGACGTGGATTTCTGTTATGAGAGAAGACAGGAAGTCATTGATTATGTTGTAAGAAAATACGGGAAAGATCAAGTGGTACAGATCATCACTTTTGGAACTATGGCTGCAAGGGCCGTGATCCGTGATGTCGGAAGAGTTTTGGATATTCCATATGCAAAAGTAGATGGAATATCAAAGATGGTTCCAAATGAATTAAATATTACGATCGATAAAGCATTAAAGATCAGCAAGGACTTGAGAAATGCTTATGAGCAGGACGAAGAAACACATTATCTGATCGATATGTCGAAGAGACTAGAAGGACTTCCAAGACATGCTTCCATGCATGCAGCTGGAGTCGTGATCGGTAAGACAGCGATTGATGAATATGTGCCATTAGCAACAGGTGCAGATAACGCAGCTGTTACTCAGTTTACGATGACAACGATCGAAGAACTTGGTCTGTTGAAGATGGACTTTTTGGGACTTCGTACATTAACAGTCATTCAGGACGCAGAGAAAATGGTGCGAAGAAAAGTGCCGGATTTTGATATCACGAAAATTGATCCGACAGACAAAGAAGTTTATGAGATGATCGGAAATGGTCATACAGAAGGTGTGTTTCAGTTGGAAAGTTCAGGAATGAAGTCATTTATGAAAGAACTAAAACCACAGAATATGGAAGATATCATTGCTGGAATTTCTTTGTATCGACCGGGACCAATGGACTTTATTCCACGATACATTGAGGGAAAGAATCATCAGGAAAGCATACATTATGAATGTGAACAGATGGAAGAGATTCTGGAGCCAACCTATGGATGTATCGTTTATCAGGAACAGGTTATGCAGATCGTTATGAAACTAGCCGGATATACGCTTGGACGAAGTGACCTTGTACGTCGTGCGATGTCCAAGAAAAAAGGCGATGTCATGATCAAAGAACGACAGAATTTCGTCTATGGCAATGAAGAAGAAGGAATTCCAGGATGTATCAATAACGGTATTGATGAAAAGACAGCGAACCAGATCTGGGATGAGATGTTAGACTTTGCAAAATATGCATTTAACAAATCTCATGCGGCAGCATATGCAGTAGTTGCCTATCGTACAGCCTATTTAAGATGCCATTATCCAGTAGAATTTATGGCAGCCTTGTTAACCTCTGTTCTTGGAAATACAAACAAGATTTCAGAATACAGTTATGCCTGCAAGAAATTAGGAATTAAGATTTTGCCACCAGATATTAACTATGGAGAGGGTGCGTTCTCTGTAGACCATGGAAATATCCGCTATGGACTGACTGCGATCAAGAGTCTGGGACGGCCAGTCATTGAAGCGATCATAAGAGAACGAAATTTAAATGGACCATACAGAGATTTTAAAGATCTCGTGGAACGATTATCAAGCAAAGAGATCAATAAACGAACTGTAGAAAATCTGATCAAATCGGGAGCTTTAGATTGTTTTCATGTAACAAGAAAGCAGCAGATGATCGTCTACGCCAGTGTGATCGATAGTATCCAGAAAGAACGGAAAAATGAGATCGCAGGACAGATGAGTCTGATGGATCTTCTTGGAGAAGAAGACCAGCAGTCTTTTCAGATTTCCTATCCAGATGTTGGGGAATATGAGAAAGAGCAGAAACTTGCCATGGAAAAGGAAGTGCTTGGGATCTACGTCAGTGGACATCCTTTAGAGGATGATATAGAACGCCTTGAACGAAGTGTAACAGCACATACTTCTGATTTTGTGATCGATGAAGAAACAGGAAAGACAAAGATTCACGATCGGGAAAGCTGTATCATTGGCGGTTTGATCAGTGAGATGAGTGTGAAACTTACGAAGAAGAATCAGAATATGGCATTTATCACACTGGAAGACTTAAGAGGAACCGTGGAAGTTGTCGTATTTCCAAGACAGTATGCGACATATCAGTCTCTTTTAAGAGAAGATGCCAAAGTATTTATCAAAGGAACAACACAGATTTCTGAAGAAGAAAGCAAAGTCATATGTAATCAGATCATCAGTTTTGAGGATAGCAGACAGGAATTATGGGTACAATTTGCGGATAAAGAAGCATTTTTTAAAGAAGAGGATGCATTAAAAGGTATTTTAACTTCCTATCCCGGTAAAAATCCAGTGGTGATCTATTGCAAAACAGAACGTGCTGTGAACCGTCTAGGGAGAGATTATATGGTTTCTGGTGACGAGAATTTATTATTTGATCTCGAAAAACGATATGGAAAAGAAAATATTCGGGTTAGATCGTTAGGAATATAACAAAGACTATTGAAAAATTTCTTTAAATGGATTAGAATAAAAGCCAAGTTAAGAATTGTATGGATTAATAATTGGAGGATATTGCAAATGGGAAAACCAAACATTAAAACAATTGGAGTTTTAACAAGTGGTGGAGATGCACCTGCTATGAACGCAGCAGTGCGTGCCGTAGCCAGAATTGGTAAAGAAAGAGGATTAAAAGTTAAGGGAATCCGTAAAGGTTACAATGGACTGTTAAACGAAGACATCATCGATTTAACACCAACAGAAACAGCCGATACGATCTTCCGTGGAGGTACAATCCTTTTCACAGCCAGATGTGAAGAATTTAAGACAGAAGAAGGTCAGAAACGTGGTGCTGAGATCTGTAAAGCACATGGAATCGACGGATTGGTAGTTATTGGTGGAGACGGTTCTTTCCAGGGAGCTAAGAAGTTAGCAGCGCTTGGAATCAACACGATCGCTGTTCCAGGAACGATCGACTTAGATATCGCATGTACAGAATATACGATCGGATTCGATACAGCTGTTAACACAGCGATGGAAGCGATCGACAAGATCCGTGATACATCAACATCTCATGAAAGATGTAGTATCGTAGAGGTTATGGGACGTGGAGCTGGATATATCGCATTATGGTGTGGTATGGCAACAGGAGCAGAAGATATCCTGATCCCAGAAAGCTTTGATGGAAACCTTCCTAAGGTAGAACAGCAGATCATCGAACATTTACTTCGTAACAGAGCAAAAGGTAAGACACATCATATGGTAATTAATGCCGAAGGTGTTGGACATTCTTACAGTATGGCGAAGAGAATCGAATCTGCAACAGGTATTGAAACACGTGCTACGATCCTTGGACATATGCAGCGTGGTGGAAGCCCAACAGCAAAAGACCGTGTATACGCTTCTATGATGGGTGCTTACGCAGTTGACTTATTATGTGCAGGAAAGACAAACCGTGTTGTTGGATACCAGAACGGAAGATTCATGGATATGGACATTGACGAAGGACTCGCAATGACAAAAGATATCGATGAATATCAGCTTCAGATTGCACATTTATTAGGAAAATAAATAAAACATGATCTTAGAGGAATCCTGTTTATCTAGGATTCCTCTATTTCTCTATATAGGAGCATTATTTTATGAAAGAGTTACGACCGGTACAGGTCATATTGCTTGGATTTTTAATTACAATATTTGCAGGATCGATACTGCTTACACTGCCGATCGCAACACAAAGCGGGCAGGCAACGCCTTATATTGATGCATTATTTACAGCAACAACATCTGTGTGTGTGACAGGTTTGATCGTTGAGACAACAATGACACATTGGAGTATATTTGGGCAGGCAGTGATCATATTGCTTGTACAGATCGGAGGACTTGGTGTCATTACGATCACAACCGGAATGTTTTTTATGCTTCGAAAGAGGATCACTCTTGGAAATAGAATGTTGATTCAGGAGTCTATGGGTCTTAATACAATGACAGGTTTAGTTCCATTAGTTAAGAAGATTCTAATCGGGACAGGGATCATAGAAGGAATTGGAGCAGTTCTTTATGCGACTCAGTATGTGCCGGAATTTGGCATTGGATATGGAATATGGGCAGCAATCTTTAATTCAATCTCGGCATTTTGTAATGCAGGAATGGATATTGTAAGAGACGACAGTCTGCGAAGCTATGTAACGAATCCAGTTATGAATTTTACGACAATGGGGCTGATCATCCTGGGAGGTCTTGGATTTGTTGTATGGAAAGATCTTTGGCAGGGATTCAAAAAGATCATAAAAGATAAAGTTCCTGTAAAAAGGATGATACAACAATGGAGACTTCAGACCAAGATCGTGTTATCCATTACGTCATTTTTGATCTTGTTTGGTACAATATTGATCTTTCTGTTTGAATATCATAATCCAGCAACTATGGAGAGTCTGTCATTGCCACAGAAGATACAGGCATCACTGTTTCAGTCTGTGACGACACGTACCGCAGGGTTTGAGACGGTAGCACAGGGCGCATTGACGGATGCATCTTCGCTGGTTTCTATGTTTCTGATGATCATCGGAGGATCACCAACTGGTACTGCAGGCGGTGTCAAGACAGTGACATTCGCAATTCTTGTATTTTGTGTGCTCTCTGTGGCAAAACAAGAAGAATCAATTACGTTATTTAAACGAAGAGTTCCACAGAATCTGTTGGCTAAAGCGCTTGCGATCATTGTGATCAACTTGATCGTGCTGATGACATCTGTGTTATTGCTGTTGGTATTTGATCACGGGACTTTTATGGATTCATGCTATGAATGTGTATCAGCACTCGCGACAGTTGGTTTAACCAAAGGATTGACACCGAATTTGACAACCGCAGGGAAAGTGATTATCATCATTACCATGTATTTAGGGCGTGTCGGACCGATCTCTATGGCGATCGGTTTTTCACAGAAGAATAAGAAAAAGATGGTCATGTATCCGGAACAGGATCTGATCTTATAAGTGAAATAGATTCACATTATAACATGATATCGCAACGGAGGTAACGGAGAAGAATGAAGAAGTCAGTTGCAGTTTTAGGACTTGGAAAGTTTGGAAGCAGTATCGCAAGGTCACTTGCCAAAGGTGGAGCAGAAGTACTAGCAGTTGATAAAGATGAGGATCTTGTAAGAGATATCGCAGATAAAGTAACTTGTGCAGTCTGTGTGGATATATCTGATAAGGAAATGATGAACAACATCGGATTGGAAGGAATGGATGCAGTTGTGATCGCAACTGCAGAGCATTTAGATTCCAGTGTTATGGCATTGATGATCGTCAAAGAGATCGGTGTGCCATATGTTCTTGCGAAGGCAGACGGAACTTTAAAAGGAGAGATATTAAAACGTGTTGGAGCCGATGAGATCGTTTATCCAGAAGAAGAGATGGGAGCAAGGATCGCAAACAATCTGCTTGGAGGAAGTATGACAGATCTGTTTGATCTTTCTGCAGACACAAGTATCGTTAAAGTACCAGCAAGAAAAGAATGGATCAACAAATCATTAGTAGACATTAATTTCCGTGGAAAATATAACGTTAACGTCATCGCGATCGAAGGAGAAGGTGGTGTTGACGGGGCTCCAGATCCAACGAAACCGATCAAAGATGAGGAAAATCTTGTGCTGATCGGTAAGAAAGACGATCTGGTCAAATTAAGAAAATAATAGATCGGAGGTGGATAAGAATATGATCACAACCACTCAGAATAAGCAGATCAAACAGATCATCAAATTAAAGAAGAGTGCAAGAGAAAGAAGAAAACAAGAATTATTTCTTGTAGAGGGAATTCGTATGTTTACAGAAATCCCAGAAGAATATTTATATAAAGTCTATGCATCTGAAGATTTTTATAACGAACATAGAGTGATTTTTGAACATATGGATGTGGAATTGGTATCACCTCAAGTTATGAAAGAGATTTCCGATACGATGACACCACAGGGAGTTCTTGCACTGGTGAAGATGATGAAATATTCTTTAGAAGATCTTCTAGAACAGGAAAAACCATTATTTCTGGTGCTTGAGAATCTTCAGGATCCGGGGAATCTCGGGACGATCCTTCGAACAGGAGAGGGTGCAGGGATCAATGGTGTTATCATGAGTCATGATACAGTAGATATTTATAATCCAAAGGTTACGCGCTCCACGATGGGATCAATATTTCGTGTGCCATTTGTCTATGTCGATGATCTTTTAGAAGTTGCAGAAACGATGAAACAAAAGAATATCATCACGTATGCAGCACATCTCAATGGAACAGACTATACGAAGGAAGATTATCAAAAAGGAACCGCATTTTTCATTGGCAATGAGGGAAATGGTCTGACAGATAAGTTGACAGACAAAGCACAGAAAAAGATCAAGATTCCAATGTGTGGTAAGGTAGAATCATTAAATGCAGCCATGGCATCAGGTCTTTTAGTTTATGAGGCAAGACGCCAGAGACAGGGGGTGGATTAAATGTATGCAGTTTATTGGCTGATCGCATCCGCGGTATTTTTACTTGTTGAGATCATGACACTTGGACTTACAAGTATCTGGTTTGCAGGTGGAGCCGTTGTTGCAGCGATCGCAGCACTATTTGGTGTTCCATTTTGGGTACAGATGTTGATATTTATCGTGGTAACATGTCTGTTGTTTGCACTGACAAGACCAGTTGCCAAACGATATTTAAACAGCAAGGTGCAAAAAACGAATACCGATGCATTGATCGGACAGACAGCACTTGTCAAAGAAACGATCAATAACATGGAAAGCAAAGGGTTGGTTCAGTTAAATGGCCAGGATTGGACTGCGAGAAGCTTTGAGGCTGGAGAGATCATTCCAGAAGGCAGCGAAGTGATCGTAAAAGAAATCCGAGGCGTGAAACTGATCGTAGAAAGAGAGGTATAAGATTATGTCGATTATTTTATTTATTATCGTTATCGCATTGCTTGCGATGATCATTTCATCCACAGTGCGTATCGTGCCGCAGGCACATGCTTATGTTGTAGAACGACTGGGTGCTTATCAGGGAACATGGTCTGTAGGACTTCATGTCAAAGTCCCATTTATTGATCGTGTTGCAAGAAAAGTCAACTTAAAAGAGCAAGTTGTGGATTTTCCACCACAGCCAGTTATCACAAAAGATAACGTTACGATGCAGATCGATACAGTTGTATATTTTCAGATCACTGATCCAAAATTATACAGTTACGGTGTAGAGAACCCGATCATGGCAATCGAGAATCTGACAGCTACAACACTTCGAAATGTCATCGGTGATCTGGAATTAGATGAGACATTAACTTCCAGAGAGACGATCAATACACAGATGAGAGCAACACTTGACGTTGCGACAGATCCATGGGGAATCAAAGTAAACCGTGTGGAACTTAAGAACATCATTCCACCAGCAGCCATTCAGGATGCCATGGAGAAACAGATGAAAGCAGAACGTGAACGAAGAGAAGCGATTCTGATCGCAGAAGGTGAGAAGAAGTCCGCGATCTTACGTGCAGAAGGACAGAAAGAATCCATGGTCCTTCAGGCAGAGGGAGATAAGGAAGCAGCAATCCTTCGTGCGGAAGCGAAGAAAGAAGCAACGATTCGTGAAGCAGAAGGTCAGGCAGAAGCGATCTGTGCGATCCAGAAAGCGAATGCACAGGGTATTGAATCAATCAAGGCAGCCAAAGCTGACGATGCAGTCATCCAGTTAAAGAGCTTAGAAGCATTTGCTAAAGCAGCTGACGGAAAAGCTACAAAGATCATTATCCCATCTGAGATTCAGGGGATGGCAGGTCTTGTAAAATCAATTACAGAAGTTGCCAAAGACGATGAGAAGAATATTGCAGATCTGATCGAAGAGCAGGTACAAGACACTGTAAAAGAACAGTAAGATCAGAAAATGTTTATGAAAATATGACAACCCTTGGCGGTATGCCGGAGCACTGAAGAGGTGTTCCGGCTTTTGCCATGTTTGATATTGATGGGAGATAAAAGATGAAGACAATCGTTTGTTATGGAGATTCTAATACTTATGGCTATAATCCGGAAAATGGATTCCGTTATGAATATGAAGAACGATGGACAACCATTTTGCAAAAGGAACTGAAAGATTCTGCGATCGTGATTCCGGAAGGATTAAACGGCAGAACAACAAGTTTTGAAGATGAGTTAAGACCAGGAAGAAATGGTGCAACATATTTAGATCCATGTTTACACAGCCACGGACCGATCGATCTGGTAGTGTTAATGCTTGGAACGAATGACCTTAAGATCCGTTTTCAGGCAACACCAACAGATATCGGAAAAGGGATCGACCGTCTGATCAAGATGATCAAATCGATCACTCCACAGAAGAGACAAGATGGACGATCCGCAAAGATCCTTTTAATGGCCCCACCGCATCTTGGGGATGATCTGACAGAGATTCCAAGTGGAGAAGAGATGGGATTTGAAAGAGGGATCAGTTATTCCAAGAGATTGGCACCGATTTATGAAGACTGGGCAAAGTTTCATAATATTGAATTTCTGGATGCAGCAAAATATGCAAAAGCTTCCGAAATCGATGCCTGCCACCTGACAAGAGAAAGTCATAGGAAATTAGGTGAAATGGTTGCGAAAAAATGCAAGGAAATCCTTGAAATATAAGGGTTTCGGGTTGTTTTCAAAGATGCATTCCTATATAATAACAACTATATGATGTCTGCCAGGGATCAAAGGGCAGAGACATCCAAGATACAACAAAATGGAGGAACAAAAGATGGACGCAAAGACAAGCTTAAAGGGAAGAAGTTTCTTAACATTAAAAGACTTTACACCAGAAGAAATTGGTTATTTTTTAGATTTAGCAGCGAAATTAAAAGCAGATAAGAAAAAAGGGATCACAGGAAACAGTCTAAAAGGGAAAAATATCGCTCTTTTATTTGAAAAACCAAGTACAAGAACAAGATGTTCATTTACGATCGGATGTGTTGATGAGGGTGCACACCCAGAATATCTAGGAAAAGATGATATTCAGTTAGGACACAAAGAATCTGTAGAAGATACAGCAAGAGTTCTTGGAAGAATGTTTGACGGGATCGAATTTCGTGGATTCTTACATGAGAACGTAGAGAAATTAGCAAAATACAGTGGAGTTCCAGTATGGAATGGTTTAACAGATGATTACCATCCAACACAGATCTTAGCGGACTTCTTAACATTAAGAGAACAGTTTGGAGAAATCAAAGGATTAAACTTCGTATTCGCTGGAGACGGAAGAAATAACATGAGCAACTCTTTAATGATCGGATGCAGTAAGATGGGATTGAATTTCACATGCTTAGCACCAAAGAGTTTATGGCCAAATGAAGAACTGGTAAAACAGTGCGAAGAGTATGCGAAAGAATCTGGAGCTAAGATCCGTTTTACAGAAGATGTGAAAGAAGCTGTGGAAGGTGCAGACTGCATTTACACAGACGTATGGGCATCTATGGGTGAAGAAGACAAGGCAGCAGAAAGAATTGCTTTATTAAGACCATATCAGGTAAATAAAGAAATGTTAGAGATGACAGGAAAAGATACTACAGTTGTTATGCATTGCCTGCCAGCAGTTAAAGGACATGAGATCACAGAAGATGTTTTTGAACATTATGCAGATGTGATTTTTGATGAAGCAGAAAATCGTATGCACACGATCAAAGCTGTTATGGTAGCGACTTTAGGAGAATATTAGGAGATAGGATATTCAATGAAAAGTAAGATTCTCAAGGAATTAAAGAATGCAGATGATTATATATCAGGACAGCAGCTTTGTGAGCGGTTGGGAGTTTCAAGGACTGCTGTCTGGAAGCATATCAAAGCATTAAGAGCAGAAGGTTACGAGATTGATTCTGTGACAAATAAAGGCTATAAACTTATGATGGAACCAGATCTTTTGACAAAAGAAGAAGTAGCATCCTGCCTTCATACCAAATGGCTTGGAAAAGATCTTTATTGTTATGAGACAATGGATTCTACAAATCTTGAGATCCGCCGTCTAGCAGAGGCAGGTGCCGGTCACGGAACCGTTGCGATCACAGAAGAACAGACGATGGGAAAAGGAAGAAGAGGACGAAGCTGGTTGGCAGAAGCTGGAGCAGGGATCGCGATGAGCTTTCTTCTAAGACCTCAGATCGAAGCTCAGAATTCTTCTATGCTTACGTTAGTTACTGCATTAGCGGTAAATGAAGCAATCTGTGAGACAACAGGAATTCGGGCAAAGATCAAATGGCCAAACGATATCATTGTGAATGGAAAGAAGATCTGTGGAATCCTAACAGAGATGAGCCTTCAGATGGATGAGATCAATTACATTGTAGTGGGACTTGGTATCAATGTAAATATCGATCATTTTCCAGAAGATTTAAGTGATAAGGCAACTTCACTCCAGATCGAGGGAGGAAGAAAGATCAAGAGAGCTCCATTGGCAGCGAAAGTGTTAGAATGTTTTGAGAAATATTACGATATGTTTTTGAAGACAGAAGATCTTAGCATGTTGCAAGATGAATACAATAAACTTCTGGTACATACAGACCAGAAGATCAAGGTTGTCAGAGGTTCCAAAGAAGAGATATTCTTATCAAGAGGCATCAATCATCGTGGAGAATTACTGGTAGAGGATGAAGATGGAAAGGTATCAGAAGTTTCATCCGGAGAGGTATCAGTAAGAGGTATCTTGGGATACGTATAAGAGATTCCGAGAATATATACAAGAAACAAGGAGAAATACAAAAACATGTATCAGGATAAAGTTACATTATGCGGTTCCAATGCATATGAGAAGAAATATTACTTAAACCCTGATTTTTCTGGACTACCAGAACAGATCAAACAGGAACTGCAGATTGCATGTGTACTATTTACAGCAGAAGTCGGCGGAGTCTTGACATTAGAGTTCGATGAAGAAGGCAAATTAAATTTTGTTACTCATGTGGAAGATAATGATTTCTTTTACGATGAGATCGGAAGTGAACTGATGATCAAGAAACTAAGACAGGAAAAACAGGATTTCTGGGAGTCCTTGGAACTATATTATAAAATATTCCTTTTGGGAGAAGATGAGGTATAAATTATGTTATTAGCACTCGATGTTGGGAATACCAATATAACGATCGGCGTATTCAAAAGAAAAGAGATTATAGAGGTATTTCGAATTACAACAAAGTTACCAAGAACATCCGATGAATTTGGAATTCTGATTTCAAGCCTATTAAAGGAAAAAGGATTGGATGAAGGTGAAGTGAAGGCAGCGATCATAGGATCCGTTGTGCCAAATATCATGCATTCACTGAGTAGTGGTTTGATCAAATATTTTGATGTAAAACCGATCATTGTAGGACCTGGGATCAAGACAGGGATCAATCTTGGAAGATTTAATCCAAGAGAAGTTGGAGCAGACAGGATCGTGGATCTGGTTGCAGGATATGAAATATATGGCGGACCAGCACTCGTCATTGACTATGGAACTGCAACAACATACGATATTGTCACAGAGAATGGCGTATTCTTAGCAGGTGTGATCGCACCGGGAATTCGCACTTCAGCAAATGTACTATATAGAGATGCAGCACGTCTGCCAGAGATTGAAATCTTAAAACCAAAGACGATCCTTGCAAACAGCACGATTGACAGTATGCAGGCAGGTTTGTACTATGGAGTTGTTGGTGAGACAAAATATATGGTACAGAAGATGAAAGAAGAGACAGGCTTTGATAACATGAAAGTTATCGCAACCGGAGGCCTTGGAAATATGATCGCACAGACGGTTGATGAGATCGACTATTACGATCCAACATTAACATTGAAGGGATTACAGATCATTTATGAGAAGCAATAAATTAAAACCTCTGGTTATTGGAGATATTACAATTGAACACCCGTTAGCACTTGCACCGATGGCAGGAGTTACAGATCTACCATATCGTTTGTTGTGTAAAGAACAGGGTGCTGGAATGATGTGCACTGAGATGGTAAGTGCCAAAGGATTATACTATGGGAACCGTAAATCTGAGCCATTGATGGCAACAGATCCGAAGGAAATTCCAGTAGCGATCCAGATTTTTGGATCCGATCCAGAGATCATGGGTCAGATGGCAGCGAAAGTCAATGATGGGCGGTTTCAGATGATCGATATCAACATGGGATGTCCGGTTCCAAAGATCGTGAATAACGGTGATGGATCCGCATTGATGAAGAATCCGGAATTAGCAGGGAAAGTGATCAAAGCAGTTGTAGATGCTGTGGATATCCCGGTTACAGTTAAGATCCGAAAGGGATTTAACGATGAATTGATCAATGCACCAGAGATGGCACAGGTTGCACAGGAGAATGGAGCAGCAGCGATCGCAGTTCATGGAAGAACAAGAGAACAGTACTATTCAGGAACAGCAGACTGGTCGATCATTCGCAAGGCAAAAGAAGCTGTTGATATTCCGGTAATTGGAAATGGTGATATCACATGTGCAAAAGATGTATTACGAATGCAGGAAGAGACAGGCTGTGACGGATTTATGATCGGAAGAAGAGCCAAAGGGAATCCATGGATCTTCAAAGAGATCTTACATTTCTTTGAGACAGGAGAAGAAATGCCAAGACCATCCTTAGAAGAAGTTGTCGCCATGATGTTGAGACATGGACAGATGATGATCGATTTTAAAGGAGAATACATCGGAGTCCGTGAGATGCGGAAACATGTCGCATGGTATACATTCGGTTTTCCAGGGGCAGCAAAACTTCGCGAGAAGGTAAATCATACAGAGACATACGAAGACTTAGAAGAATTACTGCAAAATTATCTCAAAGCCACGAAAGGCAGGGATTAGGAATTGACAAAAGAAACTTAGGTAAGATATAATTAATCAGTTAACATTTAGAACGAAAGGAATAGTGTTATGGCAGAGGCAAAGAAGAATATATTAACCCCAGACGGTTTAAAAGCATTAGAAGATGAATTACAAGAATTAAAAGTCGTAAGACGTAAAGAGATCGCACAGAAGATCAAAGAAGCAAGAGAACAGGGTGACTTATCAGAGAACGCGGAATATGATGCAGCCAAAGATGAACAGCGTGACATGGAAGCACGTATCGAAGAGATCGAAAAGATCTTAAAGAACGCCGTTGTTATCGATGAGAAGTTTGAAAAAGGTGTCATCAGCCTTGGATGTCACGTATTATTAGAAGACATCACTCTTGGAAAAGAAGTAACATACCATATCGTAGGTTCTACAGAAGCAGATATCCTTCAGAACAAGATTTCCAATGAAGCACCGATCGGTAGAGCTTTACTTGGAAAGAAGATCGGAGATGTCGTATCCGTAGAAGGAATCAATCAGGTAAACGACTTCAGAGTCATTGATGTACAGAGAAAGTAAGAGGAAGTAAGAAAAGTGGCACAGCAGAATAAAGATACAAACGAACTGATCAAAGTAAGAAGACAAAAACTGGCTGACTTACAGGCAGCTGGGAAGAATCCGTTCGAGATCATGAAATATGATGTAACACATCATTCAAAAGAAATCAAAGATAATTTTGAAGAATTAGAAGGAAAAGAAGTAGCAGTTGCAGGACGTTTAATGTTCAAACGTGTGATGGGTAAAGCATCTTTCTGTAACGTACAGGACCTTCAGGGTGGAATTCAGGCCTATGTAGCAAGAGATGAGATCGGTGTAGAATCTTATCAGGATTTCAAGAAGATGGATATCGGAGATATCGTAGGTATCAAAGGTAAAGTCTTTGCTACAAAGACAGGAGAGAAATCTATCCATGCAGAAGAAGTGATTTTATTATCTAAGAGTTTAAAACCACTTCCAGAGAAATTCCACGGATTAACAGATACAGATACAAGATATCGTCAGAGATATGTTGACCTGATCATGAATGAAGAATCCAAAGAAGTATTCATCAAACGTTCTAAAATCATCAGTAAGATCCGTTCTTATCTAGATGGACAGGGATTCATGGAAGTAGAAACTCCGATGTTAGTATCCAATGCAGGTGGAGCATCAGCAAGACCATTTGAAACACACTACAATGCATTAAGTGAAGATGTAAAATTACGTATTTCCCTAGAGTTATACTTAAAGAGACTGATCGTTGGTGGACTTGAGAAAGTTTACGAGATCGGACGTGTATTCCGTAACGAAGGTGTTGACACACGTCATAACCCAGAGTTTACATTAATGGAATTATATCAGGCATACACAGACTATCACGGAATGATGGATCTGACAGAGAACTTATATCGTTACCTTGCAGAAGAAGTATGCGGTGGAACAAAGATTCAGTATAAAGATTTCGAGATCGATCTTGGAAAACCTTTTGAGAGAATCACAATGGTAGATGCAGTTAAGAAATACTCTGGAGTAGACTTTAAAGAGATTAAGACTTTAGAAGAAGCAAGAGCAGCTGCCAAAGAACACCATGTAGAATACGAAGAACGCCACAAACGTGGAGATATCTTAAACTTATTCTTCGAAGAATTCGTAGAAGACAAACTGATCCAGCCAACATTCGTTATGGATCACCCAGTAGAAATCTCTCCATTAACAAAGAGAAAACCAGAAGATCCAGATTATGTAGAACGTTTTGAGTTCTTTATGAATGGATGGGAGATGGCAAATGCATACTCTGAGTTAAATGATCCGATCGATCAGAGAGAACGTTTCAAAGCACAGGAAGAACTTCTTGCACAGGGTGACGAAGAAGCCAACACAACAGATGAAGACTTCTTAAATGCATTAGAGATCGGTATGCCACCTACAGGTGGTATCGGATTCGGTATCGACAGAATGGTAATGTTATTAACAAATTCTACAGCGATCAGAGATGTATTATTATTCCCGACAATGAAATCACAAGGTTCTGCAAAAAATGAAGCAAATAATGTAGCTCAGACAGCTGCAGCTGCTCCAGCAGAGACAGCAAAAGTTGACTTCTCCAACGTAAAGGTTGAGCCTTTATTTGAAGAAGAGGTTGATTTCGATACATTCAGCAAATCTGATTTCCGTGCCGTAAAGGTTAAAGAGTGTGTAGCAGTTCCGAAGAGCAAGAAGCTCCTTCAGTTCACACTGGATGACGGAACAGGTACAGACCGCACGATCTTAAGCGGAATCCACTCTTACTATGAGCCGGAAGAATTAGTTGGTAAGACACTGATCGCAATCACCAACCTTCCGCCAAGAAAGATGATGGGAATCGAGTCTTGCGGTATGCTGCTTTCAGCAGTGAATAACCTGAAGGATTCAGAGGATGAAGAACTGCATCTTCTGATGGTTGATAACCATATTCCGGCAGGTGCTAAGCTGTACTAATCCAGAAAAAAGAGTTCAGTTTGGTAGTCATAGACGTCCAATCAGAAAAAGTGGTTCTATGGATTCCTGACTGTTTATCTTATATGTCTAAAGAA
>UMJT01037166.1_pt1 | contig 21973 bp, 14 predicted proteins | sample 1966111 | NCBI WGS metagenome assembly UMJT01 (sample SAMEA4836159, study PRJEB28245) | human gut metagenome | biome: gut microbiome; material: fecal sample | place: Denmark | collected 2008
CAAGGACATGACCTCCCGCATCAATCTGCTGAACGGCCAGGCCGACGCCGCGCGCACCGGCGTCGAATCGAAAATGAGCACCTACATCGCGCTCTACGCGGCCGACGACGACTCGCTGACCGCCAGCGTGGAGGACTACCGGTACTATCTCGACGAACTCGCCAGCCTCACCCAGCTGGCCGCGGTTGCCGCCACCGACGCCGAATACCGGCGCTGCCTCGAACAGCTGCTCAGGAGCTTCCTGACCATCAAACGCGCCATCGACACGGATGCCAGTGACATCCACGACCAGCTTGACCGCATCAACGCCATGCTCAAAGGCCAACAGTTCGGTCCCAAGCACGGCAGCCTGTCCCTGCACGCGGACGTGCGCCGTCCCGAGCGCGCCTTCTGGACGCAGCTCATCCGCGTCATCGGCACCCTGAACGATTGGAAATCCGCCGACGTCAACGATTCCGACGCCTCGCGCAAGGCCTTCGCGGCCTGTGCGCCGATGGTCGGGCTGCTGCGCGCCGAACTCGCGCAGGTCAAGGACACGAACGGCGTGAAAAGCTACGGCGCCCGCAATCTCGACCCGCGCTGCCGCTCGTCCTTCTACGCCATCGTGCATCATGCCGACGGTCCGGACGAACGCATCACCTCCACCGGTGGTCGCTCGGGCGGCGCCTTGCAGGAGCTCACCTCGTTCGTATACGGCGCGGCGCTCATCTACCTGCTTGGCGGCGGCCTGACCAGCGAGCCCTCGTACACCACGCTGTTCCTCGACGAGGCGCTCATCAAGGCCGACGGCCGTTACACGCAGCGCGCCCTCACGGTGCTGCCGCGCCTCGGATTCCAGGTCATCGTCTCCGCCCCGGAAAGCAAGACCGGTGAAATCCTCGAGGTCTCCACCAAGGCCTACGTGACCTACAAGGACCCCGACACCGGCCTCACCTCCCTGCGCGAGGCCGTGCTGTACCAGAATGACATGGACGATGAATCATCGTCGGATATATTGAAGGATGACGGGGTTGCCGAATGAGCAGTCCTGGCGTCGCCGGTATTAAGACGATTCGGTTCGACTCGACGATGTTCGAAAGCAGGTGATGGGAACTATGGCCGGCATGAAAGACATCGCTGCGATCACCACATGCGTGAAGAAACATATGCGTTCACATATGTACGACATCGAACCGGCATGGCCGTTTCCCGTGCCGGTGGGATTGCCGGACCAAGCATTTTTGGAAACCAATGCGATTGCAGTGCATGACAACAACAATGAGATACGGCAATGGGCAAGCAAGAATGGTTGCGAAATCATAACCAAGCATCGCACCATAGGCACCTCTGTCGAGCTGATCTCCAAAGTCGTCGTTCCTGACGAATCAATAGCCATGCGTGTGGTTGGTCGTACGCTGGCGGCGGAATATCGCGAAGCGCACCGCCGCATAGCATGTCTGGTTGCTGCTTGTGACGTTGCTCCGGAAACAATCGAATCGGCCGCTCGCATGACAGGCCATGAACAGCCTGACGACTTCGATCTGCTTGTCAGCGCAGTTCGATATTTCAGGCATCATGACGTGACCGGTATGACGCCGCGACAGATTCCACTGACAGGATTCAGCGGCAAATGGCTGAATGAGTCAAAAACCAATCGTCGTAAGGCCATTTGCCGACTGCTCGGTGTCGAAACGTTGGGTCTGTCAAAACGGCCGACCGAACTGCGGTTCCGTTATCTCGATCCGGTCCGCGACGATGCTGAGCTCGAACGCATCATATGGTGTCCGTGGGAAGGCGAAGCGTTATCCGGCATTAAATATGCTGTCATCGTTGAGAACAAAGACACGTATCAGACTATGCCGCCGATTGCGCAGGGCATCTGCATATGGGGTTCTGGTCGCGCTGTAAGCGATGCTGTACCTGCGGTTCCTGCACTGCGTGACATGCGTATCGTGTATTGGGGTGATATGGATGCGGATGGACTGGAAATACTTTCGACATTACGTGAATCAGGTATCGAATGCGACTCCATCCTGATGGATTGCGATGCATACGATCGGTACCACAGATTTGGTACCGATCGTACTGAACGCAGCGCGAAGATTGCTATGCGGGAGCCTAAGCCGACGCCCGGCCTTCAATCGGCGGAGCGACGTCTTTATGAACGACTGTGTGCTGACAAAACAATCGCTTATCGGCGTATCGAACAGGAACGCATTCCCATGCGTGATGCAGTTGACGAATTACGCAAGCTTGGCATCCCCGTGGAGTCCATTGAAAATCAGGATTTGCCGATTTAGGCTGAGTGATTGGGGATGTTGCCAAGAGCTAGAACGGCTTAGCTTTTTCTCGTCTCACATTATGCCTTCCGATTAATAATGCAACGGCATTGCATAGCTGCAAGGTCCGGCACTGCTATCCGATACTATCGAACTGTTGTTTTGCGTTGCGCGAGAAGGGACAAACATGGCAACCGCTTGGGGTGACGAGAGTGTGCGGAAAACCGGAGTTCCCTCGCCTATGTACTTGATGGGCGCATGCGTATGTGATGATACGGAACGAAACAAGGCAAAGATTGGCGTTGCTTAAGCCCAAAGGAGCAAGGAAATTGCACTGGCGAGACATGCGGCCATCATTGCGTGGCAAAGTCGTTGATGCCATGGCTGCAATGGACATTGATCATGTCATTGTGGCTGCGGTACCAATGAGCCAGTGGAATACCGCCGAACGCGCTCGCCGTAAATGTTTGGAACGTCTTCTGCCTCTGCTGGAAACAGAATACAACGTGGACACGCTTGTGCTTGAACGGCGCGAGATTTCACAGGACAGGAACGATATCCGTTTCATCGATGGATTGAGAAGCCGCAGATTTATCGGGCCAATTCGTGTCGAACTCTGTGCAGGGGAGACTGATGCAAGGCTATGGCTCCCTGATCAGCTGCTAGGAGCGTACGGTGATGCCCAGGCCGGTACTGGAAGATACGATGAATTCCTCGGCCATGTTCGAACAGTGTTCATCGACAGTGATTGATGTCCTAAAACCGTGTATACTTCATGGTAGGCCAACCCCGCTGGGGAAATGGAAGTGAGAGCCGGACGCCCCGAGTATCTTGGGGGCCGGCTCTTGCGTTTCGGTCCACTGATGGTCCGGAATTTTGCATACTATGGTTCGGTTTTCCGGCCTGACACGCCATCGAACAAGCGTTCGAATTTGGTCGTGTGTTCGGGTATCCTTGGGACAGATTTGGCGCGCGCATGACCGTGCGCGCGGGAACGGTGAGATGGAAGGTGGGGTGTGGCTGTGGCGGCAATGCAGACTGGCGCAAGGCGCGCAACAAGCGCAACGGGCGCGAAAACCGGCAAGGGCAAGAACGGTGAGGTCATCGTCGAAAAGGTGATGACCAGCGACTCCTTCCTGAGCCGGGAGATCAAAAAGGCGCCGCTGATTGAACACGATGGTTCGCTGGTAGCTGATATCTCGCACATCCCGAACGATCTCAAGATCACGATTCAGGGTGCGCGCGAACACAACCTCAAGAACGTCGACCTGGCGATTCCGCGCAATCGCATGGTCGTGTTCACAGGCCTGTCCGGTTCGGGCAAATCCTCGCTCGCGTTTGACACCCTGTTCGCCGAAGGCCAGCGACGCTACGTCGAATCCCTATCCGCCTACGCCCGCCAGTTCCTGGGTCAGATGGACAAGCCCGACGTTGACTTCATCGAGGGCCTGAGCCCGGCCGTCTCCATCGACCAGAAGACCACCAACCGCAACCCGCGTTCTACCGTCGGCACCATCACCGAAATCTACGATTACCTGCGACTGCTCTTCGCCCGCACCGGCATCCCTCACTGCCCTGAATGCGGCGAGCCCGTCGCCTCCCAGACCCCGCAGCAGATCGTCGACACACTGCTCGGCTACCCGGAGCGCACGCGATTCCAGATTCTCGCGCCCGTGGTCAAGGGCCGCAAGGGCGAGTTCGTGGATATGATCGAGCTGCTGCGCTCCGACGGCTACGCCCGCGCGCTCATCGACGGCGAGATGACGCAGCTGTCCGACGACATCAAACTCACCAAGCAGAAGAAGCACACCATCGAGGTCGTGGTCGACCGACTCGTGGTCAAGGACGGTATCCGCCAACGCCTGACCGACTCGGTGGAAACCGCCCTCAAGCTCGCCAACGGCAGCATCGTCATCGACTTCGTGGACGAGGAGGAAGGCAGCCCGGCCCGCCGCCAGCCGTTCTCCGAACACCGCAGCTGCCCGAACGGGCACACGCTCGAACTCGACGAGGTCGAGCCGCGCACCTTCTCCTTCAACGCCCCCTACGGTGCCTGCCCCGCCTGCACCGGTCTCGGCTTCAAACTGGAAATCGACCCGGACCTCATCATCTCCGACCCGGACAAGTCACTGGCCGACGGCGTCATCGAACCGTGGAGCGGCACCAAGATGACCTCCCAGTACTACGGCCACATCCTCGAAGGTCTGGCCAGGGAAATGGGCTTCTCCATGAAGACCCCTTGGAAGGGCCTGCCGGACGACGTCAAGCACGACATCCTCTACGGCCACGACTTCAAGGTCAACGTCTCCTACCGCAATCGCTGGGGACGCCTGCGTGAATACTCCACCGGCTTCGAAGGCGTGATCCGCACGCTCATGCGACGCCACGACGAAACCGATTCGCAGTCCATGCGCGAATACTACGAGTCGTACATGCGCGAAGTGCCCTGCCAGGTCTGCCACGGACGCCGTCTGAAGCCCGAAGTGCTCGCTGTCACTGTGGACGGAAAATCCATCTTCGACGTGTGCGACATGCCCGTCGTACGCGAACTCGCCTGGATCAACGGCCTGAAACTCGAAGGCTCGGCACAGCTGATCGCCGGCGAAGTGCTCAAGGAGATCAAGGCCCGACTCGGCTTCCTGAACGACGTCGGCCTCGACTACCTGACCCTCTCGCGCGCGGCCGCCACCCTGTCCGGCGGAGAAGCGCAGCGCATCCGACTCGCCACGCAGATCGGCTCCGGCCTGGTCGGCGTCATGTACGTGCTCGACGAGCCGTCCATCGGCCTGCACCAGCGTGACAACGAACGCCTCATCGAAACCCTGCACCACCTGCGCGATCTCGGCAACACGCTGATCGTCGTCGAACACGACGAGGACACGATACGCCGCGCCGACTGGGTGGTCGACATCGGCCCCGGCGCCGGCGAACACGGCGGCGAAGTCATCTACTCCGGCCCCGCCAAGCACCTCATCGAAGCCAAGCGCTCCATCACCGGCGACTACATCGCCCACCGGCGAGAGATCGCCGTGCCCGCCAAGCGCCGCAAGATCCACAAGACCCAGGTGCTCAAAGTCGTGGGTGCCCGCGAGAACAACCTCAAGAACATCGACGTGAGCTTCCCGCTCGGCGTGCTCACCGTGGTCACCGGCGTCTCCGGCTCCGGCAAATCCTCGCTGGTCAACACGATCCTCTACCCGGTGCTCGCCGACAAGCTCAACGGTGCACGCATCGTACCCGGCCGCCACAGGCGCGTGGAAGGCGTGGACCAGGTGCGCAAGGTGATCCACGTCGACCAGAACCCGATCGGCCGCACGCCGCGATCCAACCCCGCCACCTACACCGGTGTGTGGGACAAGATCCGCACCCTTTTCGCCAAGACTCCCGAAGCCCAGGTGCGCGGCTACGGCCCCGGCCGCTTCAGTTTCAACGTCAAAGGCGGCCGATGCGAGGCCTGCCACGGCGACGGCACGCTGAAGATCGAAATGAACTTCCTGCCCGACGTCTACGTGGACTGCGAGGTCTGCCACGGCAAACGATACAACCGCGAGACCCTTGAAGTCACGTACAACGGCAAGACCGTGGCCGACATCCTCAACATGCCCATCGAGGAGGCCGCCGACTTCTTCAAGGCGTACACCGGCATCTCCCGATACCTGAAGACCCTCGTGGACGTCGGCCTCGGCTACATCCGACTCGGCCAGCCCGCACCCACCCTGTCCGGCGGCGAATCGCAGCGCGTCAAGCTTGCCACCGAGCTGCAGCGCCGATCCGACGGCAAAACCGTGTACATCCTCGACGAGCCGACCACCGGCCTGCACTTCGAAGACGTGAACAAGCTGCTCAAGGTGCTGCAGTCCCTGGTGGACAAGGGCAATACGGTCATCGTCATCGAACATAATCTGGATGTGATCAAGGAGGCCGACTGGCTGATCGATCTCGGTCCGGAGGGTGGCGACGGAGGCGGCACCATCGTCACGCAGGGCACGCCCGAACAGGTTGCCGAATGCGAAGCCTCATGGACCGGCAAGTTCCTGAAACCCATGCTTTAGCCTTCCATTGCAGCTGACCTCGGGTGGGTTGGGGTGTGTGTTGCTGGACACGCTCCGGGCCGCTCAGGCCAAGTCTTTACGGTCCAGCAACACACACCCCAACCCACCCAATCCCTGATGATTGGCTTAATAGCGAGGAGGATTATGACGAACGATATTGAGCGGCATAGTCCGGATGAGTGGCGGAAGACTGCGGCGGCGTTAATGTCGGAAAGCGTAGCTGTGGGTGCCGGGGAAACGACGGCGAAGGTGAATGCGAATGGGGCACCTTTGCTGGGGGATTCTCGCGACCTGTTCCGACCCAAGACCTCGGATATTCCCGCCAAACCCGGTGTGTACAAATGGCGCGACGGGGAAGGGCGCGTCATTTATGTGGGCAAGGCAAAGAACCTGCGCAACAGGCTCACCAATTATTTCCAGCCGCTGTATCTGCTGCATCCGCGCACGCAGACCATGGTGCTGACCGCACGCAGTCTGGAGTGGACGGTCGTCGCCACCGAACTGGAATCACTGACGTTGGAATACACGTGGATCAAGGAATTCGACCCACGGTTCAACGTGCAGTTCCGCGACGACAAGACCTATCCGTATCTCGCGGTCAGCACGGGGGAGCGAATTCCGCGCGTGTGGGTCACGCGGTCGCGCAAACGGCGGGATACCCGGTATTTCGGCCCCTATGCCAAAGTGTGGGAATTGCGGCACAGTCTTGACCGGTTGCTGCGCACGTTCCCGGTACGCACCTGCACCACCAACGTGTTCCATAAGGCGCAACTGACCGGACGGCCATGCCTGTTCGCTTCCATCGGCAAATGCTCCGCACCCTGCGTGAACCGCATTGAAGCGGACGAACACCGGCGGCTGTGCGAACAGCTGGTCGGCGTGATGACCGGACGACTCGGACGGCCATACATCGCCCAGTTGACCCGCGACATGAAAGAGGCCAGCGCCGAACTCGAATTCGAGAAAGCCGCCCGACTGCGCGACCAGATCCAAATGCTGGAAACCGTGGTGCAACAGAACGCCGTCGTCTTCGACCAGGATGTGGACGCTGACGTGTTCGGCTTCGCCAGCGACGAGCTCGAAGCCTCCGTGCACGCTTTTTATGTGCGCGCCGGCTCGATTCGCGGCGAACGCAACTGGAGCGTCGAACGAGTTGAGGACATCGATGACGCCGACTTGATGGCCGACCTTCTGGTGCAGGTGTATTCGGACGCCGCCGGGGATAATCACCCCCAGTCGGCCGCGACCATCTCCACCAATCGCGAGGCCATCGGCTCCACGCAAACCATCACGGCCACGGACGCTGTGGCACGCGCCCAGGCCACCCGAGAACGCAACACCCGTCAGGAGACCACCGGGCGCGCGGACCTGCTGGCGCCCATCGCACCGGTACCGCGCGAAATCATCGTGCCCGTCGAACCGGCCCGCCGTGAGGAACTCGAAGGCTGGCTGACCAATCTGCGCGGGGGAGCGGTGACCATCCGTGTGGCCTCGCGAGGCGACAAGAAGCAGCTTATGGACCGCGCCAACGAGAACGCCAGCCAAGCACTGCAACGCAGCAAGATGAGCCGCATCTCCGACATGGGCGCACGCACCCAGGCCATGAACGATGTGGCCAAGGCATTGGGACTCGCGGAAGCCCCGCTGCGCATCGAATGCTACGACATTTCGAACACTGTGGGTGGTGCCTTCCAGGTGGCCTCCATGGTGGTGTTCGAAGACGCGATCGCCAAGAAATCCGAATACCGACGCTTCGCCATCCGAGGCAAGGACGGCAAAGGCGCGGTGGATGATCTGTCCGCGCTTTACGAGACGCTCACCCGCCGCTTCAAGCACGGCAACATCGCCGGCGACTCCGGCGAAAGCATCGACGCGGAACAGCGTGTGGCCTCGGCCGCCGGCAAGATGACCACTGCCGTGGCGGCGGAGACAATCGCTGCGAACGGTAACGACAATGGTGAGGGCGGTTCCGACATCAGTGGCAAGGGGCACGCGGTGCCGGTCGGAGTGCAGAACGATGCGCGGGAGTCCCCGCCCGACATCGTCCAGCAGAACACAAACCGGCATCACTTTGCCTACAAGCCGAACCTGGTGGTGGTCGATGGCGGCAAGCCGCAGGTCATGGCCGCCGCCAAGGCGCTTGAGGACTGTGGCGTGAACGACGTGGCCGTCTGCGGACTGGCCAAACGCTTGGAAGAGGTGTGGGTGCCGGACGACGACTATCCGATCATCCTCAAACGCCAGTCCGAAGGCATGTATCTGCTGCAGCGTGTGCGCGACGAATCCCACCGCTTCGCCATCACCTACCACCGCCAGCAGCGGCGCAAAGGCGCCCTGCGCAGCGCGCTCGACGAGATTCCCGGCATCGGCGAAAGCTACCAGAAGCGGCTGCTCAACCACTTCGGCTCGGTCAAAGCCATGCGCGAAGCCAGTGTCGAGGACTTCGAGAAGGTCAAAGGCATCGGCCACGCCAAAGCCGAAGCGCTGTACACCGCGCTGCACGAGCAATGAGCCGGCCCGGTCCAGCAGCCCAGAGTAAATTTTCGGTTGCGGGGCCTGTGGTTGACATATTCGAAGCAAAGTGTCGGCTAGCATGGGAACAGACATCAAGGAGGGGATATGGCCAATCATCGTTGCGCTGTACTCGGCAAACCCGTCGCACACTCATTGTCACCCGTGCTCCACAACGCGGCCTACCGTTCGCTGAAACTCGACGATTGGCTGTACGACAAGCACGAGGTGGGGGAAGACGACCTCGACGCTTTCCTCAAAGGCCTTGACTCGACGTGGGCTGGCCTGAGCCTGACCATGCCGTTGAAGAAGACCATCCAACCGTACGGTGTTCCGGAAAATTTGTGGGCCAAGGAACTGAAGGTGGCGAATACCGCGGTATTCGACTGGAGCGTGGCTGCCGATGATTCCGCTTGGCCGAACGGCAAGCCGGGCATCAAGCTATACAACACCGATGTCATCGGCATCCAACTCGCCTTCGACCATGCCAATCGCGAACTCGGCGAACACCACACCGCGTCGAGAAGCGGCACCGCGCTGATCATCGGCAATGGCAACACCGCCACTTCGGCGTTGGCCGCATGCTGCATGATGCCCGAAATCGGCCATATCGTCGTCGCCGCCCGCCACCCCGGAAAAAACACCGGGCTTAAACCAGTGGCCGAAAAGTTCGTCAACGTGCATAACCCGTACAACGAAATCGAATTAGGCGACGATCAGGCCCTGCTCGAGGCAGCCCGCAACGCCACCTATGTCATCAACACGATTCCCGGACACGCGGCCGACAACGTCGCGGATGCCCTCGCCGATGCCGGAACCGAGCCATTCTCCGGACTGCTGTTGGACGTGATCTACGATCCACGCCCCACCAAGCTCATGGAAGCCTGGCGCGCTCATGGCGGTCACGCCATCGGCGGCGAAGAAATGCTGCTGTACCAAGCTCTCGTACAGGTATTGCTGATGACCGGTATCTGGGATGACGACCCGCCCAGCGATGCCGACCAGCGTCTGCAGGACACCACCACCGAAGACGACCAGCTGGAGATCGCGATGCGCAAAGCTCTTGAGGAGGCGCTGTAATGAATCAACAGACAACGAACCGCGATACCGGCGAGGCGGCCGCCACGAATGCGCCGGCGAATTCCGCGACATCCACATCGACTCCGGACAACCAGCCGACCCCGCTTGATGCCTTCGAAGTGCTGCTCATCACCGGTATGTCCGGCGCAGGCCGCTCTCATGCCGCTGACTGCGTGGAAGACATGGGATGGTATGTGGTCGACAACCTGCCTCCCAAACTGCTTATCCCGCTTGTCGACATGATGACCACCTCCGGTTCCGGATCGGAGTCAGGCGTCCACAAGCTTGCCGCCGTCATCGACGTGCGCTCCAGCTATTTCGACGAGCTGGCCGCCGTGCTCGGCCATCTGGATGATCTCGGCGTCAAAACCCGTATTCTGTTCCTCGACGCCAGCAACGAAGTGCTCATCAAGCGCTACGAATCCGTGCGCCGCCCGCACCCGCTGCAGCACGGCAACCGACTGATCGACGGCATCCTTGAGGAACGTCACCTGCTGGAAGACCTCAAGGAACGAGCCGACTGGGTCATCGACACCAGCTCCCTGAGCATCCACCAGCTGTCCACCAAACTCTACGAGGCGATGCTCGGCTCCGGCCCCACCACCGTGGCAGTACACATCTTCAGCTTCGGCTTCAAATACGGTATGCCCATCGACGCCGATTTCGTGGCCGACGTGCGTTTTCTGCCCAACCCGTTCTGGGTGCCCAGCCTGCGCGAGCTTACCGGGCACGACAAGCCGGTCGCCGACTACGTGCTTTCCAGCAAGGGAGCCAAGGAATTTCTCGACGCTTATGAGAAAGCTATCGAGATTGCGTTGGAAGGATACGCCCAGGAAGACAAGCACTACGTAACCATCGCCGTCGGCTGCACCGGTGGTCAGCACCGGTCGGTGGCGATGAGCGAAGAGCTGGCTCGCCGCTTACGCGCACATGGGCTCAACGTAACCGTTTCCGCGAGAGAACAGCACAAGCGTCACTCATCGTAAGCAGGCGTCGAGCGGTCATCGGGCAAGCGTTCGGTGACCACACTGCGAGAAAGCAGAGCCCATAATACGTATCAAACGGGTTCGCTTGTCCACCAGATTAGGTATCACAGAAAGCCGATGGCTTCCGACCGTGTGACAGCAGATAACGGCACGAAGCGCCTGAAGCATTGAGAAGAACGGGACTGTAGGAGGTAGATCTTGGCTCTTCTGGACGATGTCAAAAGCGAGTTGGCAGCCTTTGAAGGCGATTCGCCAGCCGCGATCAAGGCCCAAGCTGCGGCCATGATCCGTTTTGGCGGCGGTCTTCGACCGGTACAGAATACATACGTTATCCAAGCCGTATTCACCTCGCTTGACGTTGCAGAATGGCTGAAGAACACGTTGAGGAACACGTTCGGGCACGAAGCCGAGGTCAATCACCTCACACGTCAGACCCCGAACGGCCCTGTCGAGACCTATGTGGTGCTCGTCACCCGCAACGTAGTGGCCTTGGCTTTGCAGACCGGACTGGTCGACCGCCGCAAGCAGCAGGTCCGTGGACTGCCGTCTGAAGTGGTCAACGGATCCATCGCCCAAATCAAAGCGGCATGGCGCGGCGCCTTCATGGCCCGTGGCTTCCTGTCCGATCCCGGTAAGGCCAGCTTCCTGGAAATCGCTTGCCCCACGGAAGAGGCCGCCATGGCCCTGTGTGGCGTGGCCCGTCGTCTAGGCATCCAGGCCAAGCATCGCACGCTGCGTAGCTCCGAGCGCGTGACACTCAAGGATCCCGACGCCATCGAACGCATGCTCAAGCTCATGGGCGCCACCCGTTCGGCCCGCGAATGGACCGGCAAGCGCTCCGACGGCGAGGCCCGCGGCAAGGCCAACCGTCTGGCCAACTTCGATGACGCCAATATGCGCCGTTCCGCCAAGGCCGCCGCCGAAGCCAGCGAAAAAGTGCAGCATGCTTTCGAAGTACTCGGCGATAACATTCCGGACAACCTCCGTCAGGCCGGCCAGCTGCGCATCGATCACGTGGACAAGAGCCTCGAGGAGCTCGGCAAGATCGCCGAACCGCAAATCACCAAGGATGCGATTGCCGGCCGAATTCGCCGACTGCTTCAACTTGCCGAGAAGACGGAGAAGGCTCGCGCAGCCGAAGGCAAGTAACCCGACAATCCGATTTGCCGTGCCTATTCGGCAAAACGCGACAACGATGTGACAAAACACCGCATTCAGTCAGTAGACGAATGCGGTGTTTTGTTCCGGAATGCCTGTAATATGCAAAGTGGCAAAATTGGCCACTTTGACGTGCGATTCGTCAAGGAAAGGATATTCATGAAGACACTCAAGGACCTTGGAGATCTCAAGGGCAAGCGCGTTCTGGTTCGCGCTGATTTCAATGTTCCGCTGGACGGCACCACCATCACCGATGACGGTCGAATCAAGGCTGCTCTGCCGACCATCAAGACCCTGCGCGAAGAAGGCGCCAAGGTCATCCTCATGGCCCACCTTGGCCGCCCGAAAGGCAAGGTCGTTCCTGAGCTGAGCCTGGCCCCGGTTGCCGCCCGCCTCGGCGAGCTGCTCGGCACCAACGTGCCGCTGGCCAAGGACACCTACGGCGAGGACGCTCAGGCCAAGGTCGCCGCCATGAACGATGGCGACGTTGTGCTGCTTGAGAACGTTCGTTTCAACCCGGAGGAGACCTCTAAGGACGCCGACGAACGCGCCGCTTACGCCAAGAAGATCGCCGCCCTCGGCGAGGCCTTCGTTTCCGATGGCTTCGGCGTGGTCCACCGCGCTCAGGGCTCCAACTACGACGTTGCCGCCGATCTGTCGGCCGCCGCAGGCCTGCTGGTCGAGAAGGAAGTCAAGGCCCTGTCCAAGGCCACCGAGAACCCGGAGCGTCCGTTCACCGTGGTGCTCGGCGGTTCCAAGGTCTCCGACAAGCTCGGTGTCATCGAGAACCTGCTCGACAAGGCCAACCGTCTGGTCATCGGCGGTGGCATGGTGTTCACCTTCCTCAAGGCCAAGGGCTACGAGGTCGGCACCTCCCTGCTTGAAGAGGACCAGCTTGAGAAGGTCAAGGGCTACATCGAGACCGCCGAGAAGAACGGCGTTGAGCTCGTGCTGCCGACCGACGTCGTCGTGAACGCCGGCTTCCCGGCCGGTGACACCCCGGTTGCTCCGGAAGTCGTTGCCGCCGACGCCATCCCGGCCGACAAGATGGGTCTGGACATCGGCCCGGAGTCCCAGAAGCTCTTCCACGACAAGATCGTCGACTCCAAGACCGTCGTGTGGAACGGCCCGATGGGCGTGTTCGAGGTTCCTGAGTTCGCCGCCGGCACCAAGGCCGTGGCCCAGGGTCTGGTCGACGCCACCGCAGCCGGTGCGTTCACCATCGTCGGTGGCGGCGACTCCGCCTCCGCCGTGCGCAACCTCGGCTTCCCGGAGGACGGCTTCTCCCACATCTCCACCGGTGGTGGCGCTTCCCTCGAGTTCCTCGAAGGCAAGGAGCTCCCTGGCCTGAAGGTGCTTGAGTAATCCATTTTCTAGCTCCCCTCCTTGAGGGGAGCTACGTTTTTTTAGAAGGGAAACATATGGCGTCCAAACGCATTCCGTTGGTGGCCGGCAACTGGAAGATGAATTTCGACCATCTTGAAGCCACTTACTTCGTGCAGAAGCTGGTATGGCTGTTGCGTGACGCTCACTTCGACTTTAAACGCTGCGAAGTCTCGCTTTTCCCCTCGTTCACGTCATTGCGCAGCGTGCAGGTGCTGGTCGAAGCCGACAAGCTCCATGTCGCCTACGGCGCACAATCCGTTTCCGTGACCACCCAAGGTGCCTTCACCGGCGATGTGTCCGCGGACATGATCGCCCATCTCGGCTGCTCATACGTCATCGTCGGCCACTCCGAACGCCGCAAATACCATCCTGAAGATGACGCCAATATCGTCGATCAGGTACGTGCCGTGCTCGCCGCCGGCATGCAGCCGATTTTGTGCGTCGGCGAAAGCTTCGAGGAACGACGTCAAGGCATTGAACTCGATTTCGCCGTGGGCCAGGTACGAGACGTCACCCGCGATCTCAACGAAGAACAAGCCGCCAAACTCATCGTGGCCTACGAACCTGTCTGGGCCATTGGCACCGGCATGGTGGCCACTCCGCAATCCGCCCAGGATGCCGCAAACGCCATCCGCAACGATTTGAAGACCACTTTTGGCACGAAGGTATCCGATAGCGTACGTATCCTGTACGGCGGATCGGTCACCTCGAAAAATGCGGCGGAACTCATTTCCCAGCCCGACGTTGACGGCTTCCTGATCGGGGGGGCGGCCCTGGACGTTGAGGAACTCGCCAAAATCGCTCGACTGGCACTGAAATCCACGAAATCACGGAACTAATACCACGGTTTTCCTGTGTGTGCGCTATGCTGGTCAACAGTCCAATCAATCCGGAGGTACCCTGTGACCGCTCTTAAGATCACGCTGCAAGTCATCGTCGTGCTGCTCAGCTTCGTGCTGACCCTGCTCATTCTTATGCACAAGGGCAAGGGCGGCGGTTTGTCCGACATGTTCGGCGGCGGTCTGACCCAGAACGCCGGTACTTCCGGTGTCGCCGAAAAGAACCTGAACCGTTGGACCGTTATCATCGCTCTGGTGTGGGTGGCCTTGATCATCGGCCTCGACATGATGACCAAGTTCAACCTCGGCTGATTGGCTTGCACGCCATATAGACTTGTCGCTCGCGACCCATGACCGTTACCGTCGGTCATGGGTCGTATGCGTTCTATCGAGTATTACGAAAGGACATCACCATGGTCACTATGAACCGCAACAAAGTCGTTATCGTCGGCACCGGCCAGGTCGGTGCCACCGCCGCCTTCGGCATCGTCACGCACGGCCTGTGCAATGAGCTTGTGCTCATCGACTGTTCCGCCGCCAAGGCCCTGGGGGAGGCCCGCGACCTCGATGATGGCAGCGAATTCCAGGACCGCCACGTCAAGGTGCGCGCCGGCGACTACGCCGACTGCAAGGATGCGGACATCGTCGTCATCACCGTGGGCCGCAAGCCGCCGGCCAACTCCAACCGCATGGCCGAACTCGGCTTCACCGTGGGTCTTGTGGGCGAAGTGGTCGACAACGTCATGGCCTCCGGTTTTGACGGCGTGATCGTCATGGTCTCCAACCCGGTCGACGTGATGGCTTGGTATGCCTGGAAACGTTCCGGTCTGCCTCGCACCCAGGTGCTCGGTACCGGCACCGCGCTCGACACCTCGCGTCTCAAGACCATCATCGGCGAAGAGACCGGCCTTGACCCGCGCAACGTGGGCGGCTTCGTGATGGGCGAGCACGGCGACTCCCAGTTCACCGCATGGTCCACCGTCTCGCTCGGCGGCAAGCCATTCGCCCGCTTTCTGGCCGACAACCAAGACCGTTTCGCCTCCGTGTCCACCACCGAAATCGAAGAGAAGACCCGCACCCGTGGCAATGAGATCGTCGCGGCCAAGGGCGGCACCAACTTCGGCATCGCCTCCACCGTGGCCGGCATCGTACAGACCATCCTGTGGGACGAACGCCGCATCGTGCCCGTCTCCACCCTGCTGGACGGCGAATACGGCGAACATGACGTGTTCCTCGGCGTCCCCACTGAACTGCGCGCCAATGGTGCCAACGAGATCGTCGAACTCGATCTGAGCGAGGACGAGCGGGCCAAACTGCACCATTCCGCCGAACTCGTGCGTGAACACTGCGAGGGGCTGCTGTGATTCTCGACGCCATCACGCCGAAACAACCCCGACTGCTGGTCGCCGACCTCGACGGCACGTTGCTGCACGACGCCAAGGTATTCGAGGACCGGTTCATCACCCAGCGCAGCATCGACACCATCAACCGCGCGCACGATGCCGGAATGCAATTCGCCATCGCCACCGCGCGGCCGGTGAGTACCGGTCTCCAGTTCGCCGAAAAACTGCCGGTGGACGCCGTAATCTATCTGAACGGCGCCCTCATCGATTTCGACCCGGCCCACTCCGACTTCGACCTGCTCACCTCAGGTGCCACGCCGGCCGATGAGAACCATTTGATCAAGATTGGCTTCTCCTCACGGCGTGCCTGCGAAGTCTGTCTGTTCCTGCTCGATCGCATGCCCGGCCTGAAGCTCGGCATCGTGATGAACGACGTGCGCTACACCAACTTCGATGTGCGCATATATTGGAAAACTCAGGCCTTCCAATACACGAACTTCCACGACGTGCCCGAAGGCGTGGCGGATAAGATCGCCATCTTCCCCGAACCTGAACAGTGGAACGAGTTGCGTGCGCTGATTCCGCCGGACTTCGACATCTCCATCAGCGAAGGCGTGATGTGGATGCTCATGAACCCGCAGGCCAACAAGGAGCACGCGCTGCACCTGCTGTGCGAGCGACTGGACGTGCCGCTTGAACAGACAGCCGCCTTCGGCGACGACCTCATCGATATCAACATGATGAGCGAATCCGGCCGGGGCGTGGCCGTGGCCAACGCGAACCCCAAGGTGTTGTCCATCGCCGACGAAATCTGCCCGTCCAACAACGAGGACGGCGTCGCCCAATGGATTGAAGCGCAGTTGGGCTGAACCGGTCGAGACTCGAGAACACGCCAAAATTGAACTTGTGTTGAACCGGGGGTATGCTTTGAACCGTTGTTCAAAGAAAGAAATTGAACTCCCGGTTGGAGGCATAAGGATATGAGCGTATCGGTGTTTGCGGAACGTCTGCGCAATGCGATGAACAGCAGGGGACTGAAGCAGGTCGATCTGGTGCACGCCGCCGAACATCGTGGCGTAAAGATGGGCAAGAGCCACATCAGCCAATACGTGGCCGGCAAGACCATGCCCCGCGAGGACGTGCTCGAATTCCTGGCCAGCGAACTGGACGTCGACACGAACTGGCTGCGCGGCGAGGAATCCACCACGCAATTGAACTCGGACGCCTTCAACAGTGTCACGGACGGCGAACACGCCGCCACACCGCTTGCCACGGGTGCCGCCAAGCCCCAGACGGACAGCGAGATTCCCGTGGGCCGCCGCCGCACCTTCGGCAAATCGCACAAGCTCGACAACGTGCTCTACGACGTGCGCGGCCCGGTCGCCGACGAGGCGATGCGCATGGAGGCCAACGGCACCCACATCCTGAAATTGAACATCGGCAACCCGGCACCCTTCGGCTTCCGCACGCCGGACGAAGTCGTCTACGACATGGCCCACCAGCTCACCGACACCGAAGGCTACTCGCCGTCCAAGGGCCTGTTCTCCGCGCGCAAGGCCATCATGCAGTACGCGCAGCTGAAGAACATCCCGAACGTCACCATCGACGACATCTACACCGGCAACGGCGTCAGCGAGCTCATCAACCTGTCCATGTCCGCGCTGCTCGACACCGGCGACGAAGTGCTCGTGCCCTCCCCGGACTACCCGCTGTGGACCGCCTGCGTGAACCTGGCCGGCGGCACCGCCGTGCACTACCTGTGCGACGAACAGTCCGAATGGTATCCGGACATCGACGACATCCGCTCCAAGATCACCAGCAACACCAAGGCGATTGTCATCATCAACCCGAACAACCCCACCGGCGCACTTTACCCAAAGGAAGTGCTCCAGCAGATCGTCGACATCGCGCGCGAACACCAGCTCATCATCTTCTCCGACGAAATCTACGATCGCCTCGTCATGGACGGCCTGCAGCACATCTCCATCGCCTCGATGGCCCCGGACCTGTTCTGCGTGACCTTCTCCGGCCTGTCGAAATCGCACATGATCGCCGGCTACCGCATCGGCTGGATGATCCTGTCCGGCAACAAGCGCATTGCCAAGGACTACATCGAGGGCCTCAACATGCTCGCCAACATGCGCATGTGTTCGAACGTGCCCGCCCAGTCCGTGGTGCAGACCGCGCTCGGCGGCCACCAGAGCGTCAACGACTACATCGTGCCGGGCGGCCGCGTGCACGACCAGCGCGACCTCGTCTACGACATGCTCAACCAGATCCCCGGCATCACCGCCGTCAAGCCGAAGGCCGCGTTCTACATCTTCCCGAAGATCGACGTCAAACGCTTCAACATCCACTCGGACGAGCAGTTCGCGCTCGACCTGCTGCATGACAAGCACATCCTCATCAGCCACGGCGGCGCGTTCAACTGGCATCGCCCCGACCACTTCCGCGTGGTGTACCTGCCGCGCATGGGCATGCTGCGCGAAACCATGGGGGAGATCTCCGACTTCTTCAGCTACTACTGGCAGAGCTGATCCTTGGCGCAAACGAACACGCTCGATTGTTTCGTGATATAAAGGAGATCTTATGCCGGTGGTGTCGCGTCGTGCGCAGGAAGCGCTGTATCCCAGCGATCGCGCGAACCGCGGCATGGTGGTCCGCGCTATGCCAAGGTGAAGGCGATGACGAAGGCCGTGGCGGACAGTGCGGTTGCCAGGAGCAGATAGCACACGGCGGCTGAATTTCGAGAGCCATCGGCATTGGCAGCGTTACCGCCGTTATTTGCGTTGCGTGCAGCCAACGTGATGGCCGTAATCGCCGAAAGCAGGGAGAACAATGGCAGCACGCACAACACGACGGTCAGCAGTCCCAAAGCTTCATGGCCGATGCAATAAGCGACAAGACCTGCATTGTCAGTTGCCGATAGCGCTGGGCAGAAATCGGTGTGTCTACCAGTGTTGTAGCTGTAGGTAAAGAACGTGATACCTGACCAGAACAGGGCAACGGGAACAGAGCAATTGCGTATGGCGGATGCGTTGATGCTGATGGTGTGGAACAGGTCGTGCAAGGAGGTAGCCCGTATACCACTGCGTTCTGGCGTGATTCGATTACTGTTGTTTTGCGAGTCGATGGTAAGAGAGGCGCATTGCACCAGCGCATATGCCGCAAGTCCAAGTCCGCAAGCGATGGTTGCGCCGCCGCTGAAGTTGACCTCGTCGGATACTGAATATTCGGTGACGAATACCGGCATCACGCCAATCTGCCATACGAACAACAGTCGCGCGATTCGTATCCAACCGTTGCTCAGATATGAGGTGACTATGGCGTGCACCAGCCACGTCACCGCATACATCGCCCACAACGTTACAATCTTGGTATTCGCACTCAACACCAATATGATCGCAACAACCACTGCCGCAATAAGAACACTAAACACCGAACAGAGCCGATGGCGCGAAAAGCCCTGTACTCCCGCAACAGTCAGACAGAGAATCGCGACAACACTCAGCGCAGTCACCGTCATAAACCACAGTGGTGAGGTGACGCAGGCTCCATAATCGTCAGTTGCTTGGCCCGAGAGATAGTAGGTCATTCTGCCAATCGCCGGACAATTCGGATGCAACATCATGCCGCCCCAAATGCGCTCATATAATGGCGCGAACGATACACCGGCACCACTGAGCGTCGCAACAACCGCCATCACCATGGCCGGAATCAGCCCAAGCTCGCGATTCCGGCCGGTTTCCGCTACCTGTCTATCACTGGTGTCCATGACTCACCCCACCTTATGCCGTTATCGCCGTCGTCGATGATGCCAGTATAACTATGGCAGATGGGCGGAGACCAGCGGCATACAGGAATTCTGTATGCCGCTTTATAGGAGGGATACTGCGGCAGCCGCCATCACCGACCGACCGCCAGACTCCGGCACAGACCGGGAAAACTACCGTCGCGGAGCATCGGCGATACCAATGGCAACACCGAGGATAGCCGGGACCACCCAGCCGAGCTGGTATTGCTGCAAAGGCAGCATAGCCAGCGCCGCGTCCAGCCAGCCGATGGAACCGCCGAAGACGGCGACCAAACTGGAGATGCAGGTGGCGAAGGATGCGATGCCCACCAGCAGCACAGTCCAGAAATAGACGCGCGGGAATCGCGCGCCGAGCGACTTGTGGGTCAGCGTCAGCAGTACCAGCACGATGGCGATCGGATACAGTGCGGACAACACCGGCACGGAAACCTTGATGATCGCGCTCAGCCCGGCATTGGACACGATGAAACTGAACACGGTGAAGATGACCTGCCAGGTGCGGTAGCTCAACGTTCGGCCGGCGACGGTCCGGAACCGAGTATGGAAGTAGGTGGCGCAGGTGCCGATCAGTCCGGTGCATACGTTGAGGCAGGCGATGACGAACACGATGCCAAGGAACGCGGTACCGAACGTGCCGAACAGGGATGAGGTGAGGTTGGTGAGCACGGTCGCGCCCGTGTCTTTGGTGGGGTCGATGGTGGCGATGGCTCCGGACACCACGCCCACGTAGCTTAGCGCGCCGTAAATCACGATCAGCAGTACGCCGGTGCCGAGCCCGGCATACGCGGTCTCCTTCTGCACTTGCGATTCGTCATCGACTTGTTGGGCGCGGATATTCGCGGAGATCACGATGCCGAAGTAGAGCGCGGCGAGCAGGTCCATGGTCTGGTAGCCGTCGAGGAAGCCGCGTGCGATCTGGTTTGTGGAGTAGTCGCCCATCGGGTTGGCCGGGATGCCGATGCCGTGGATCAGGCAGGCGATGAACAGGACAGCAATGAGCACCAGCAGCAACGGCCCCATGAATCGGCCGAGCACTTTGGAGAGCTTCTCGGGATGCTGGGCGAACAGGAACGCCAGTGTGAAGAACACGAGCGAGTAGATGAGTTGGGCCAGCCAGCCATAGGAGGACGGTACGAAAGGAGCCACCATCATTTCGAATGAGGTGGTCGCCGTACGCGGAATCGCAAAGCACGGGCCGATGGTGAGCATGATCGCCACGCCGAGGAACAAGGCGAATTTGGGGGAGACCCGGCTGGCGAGTTTGTCGAAACCGCCGGCGAAGGTGACCGCCAGCACGCCGAGAATCGGCAGGCCGACTGCGGAGACGATGAAACCGATGGCCGCCGGTATGGTCGCGGAACCGGCCTGAGCGCCGACGAACGGCGGAAAAATCAGATTGCCCGCTCCGAAGAACATCGAAAAGAAGGTGAAGGTCATCACCAACCGCTGGCGTGCGACAAGTTTGTTCATTACGGTTCGGCCTTTCTCTCATATGCTCGTACCACTGTAGCAACAAACGAAAGAAGCCCCGACCGGTTGGGGTCGGAGCTTCTGTGAGCTAATCAACTAGTGCGCTAAACACGCATCAGTCGTCAAATCTCAGGCGTTCACGCGGTCGATGCCGGACTGGACGTCAGCCAGCACGGAATCCCAGGACTTGATGAAGGCAGCGACACCGTCGGCCTCCAGCTTGTCGGTGACGTCCTTGAGGTTGATGCCGAGCTCAGCCAGCTTGTTGATGATGGCGTGGGACTCTTCGTAGGTGCCCTCGATGGACGGAGCGCCGTTGCCGTGGTCGGCCAGAGCGTTCAGGGTCTTCTCCGGCATGGTGTTGACGATGTGCTTGGCAACGAGCTCGTCAACGTACTTGCAGTCGGAGTAGGCGGCGTTCTTGGTGCCGGTGGAAGCCCACAGCGGACGCTGAACCTTGGCGCCCTTGGCAGCCAGGTCGGCCCAACGCGGATCCTCGGCGAACTTCTTCTCGAAGAGTTCGTAAGCCAGGCGAGCGTTGGCCACAGCGGCCTTGCCCTCCAGAGCCTTGGCCTCGTCGGAGCCGTTGGCTTCCAGCAGCTTGTCGACAGCGGTGTCCACGCGGGACACGAAGAAGGAAGCGACGGAGCCGATGTGCTTCAGGTCGTGGCCGTTGGCGTCAGCCTGGGCGATGCCCTCGATGAAGGCGTCGATGACCTGCTCGTAGCGCTCGAGCGAGAAGATCAGGGTGACGTTGACGGAGATACCCTTGGCCAGGGTGGCGGTGATGGCCGGCAGGCCTTCGAGGGTTGCCGGAATCTTGATCATGGCGTTCGGACGGTTGACCTTCTCCCAGAGTTCCACAGCCTGCTTGGCGGTGTTCTCGGTGTCGTGGGCCAGACGCGGGTCGACCTCGATGGAGACGCGGCCGTCGACGAAGTCGGTAGCCTCAGCGATCTCGCGGAAGATGTCGGTGGCGTTGCGCACGTCGGTGGTGGTGAGCTCGCGGACAGCGGTCTCAACGTCAACCTTGCCGAGCTCCTTGAGCTGAGCGTCGTACGGGCCGACCTGGCTCA
>UMJT01028102.1_pt1 | contig 21133 bp, 18 predicted proteins | sample 1966111 | NCBI WGS metagenome assembly UMJT01 (sample SAMEA4836159, study PRJEB28245) | human gut metagenome | biome: gut microbiome; material: fecal sample | place: Denmark | collected 2008
GCGGAGGGTTCCTCGGAACCTGAGGCGCTAAGCTGGTCAAATTCTACCGGGGGAACTTCAATGTGAAGGTCGATTCGATCCAGCAGGGGACCGGAAACCCTGGAAAGATACCGGGATACGCCGGCGGGGGAGCAGGTGCAGGGGCGGGAGGGATGGCCGAAATATCCGCAGGGACAGGGATTCATAGCAGCCACAAGCATGACGGAGCAAGGATAGGTCAGGGTTACGCCCGCTCTGGACAGGGTGACGGTTTCATTTTCAATGGGCTGGCGCAGAACCTCCATTGCGGCGCGGGAAAACTCGGGCAGCTCGTCTAAAAATAAAATGCCGTTGTGGGCCAGAGAAAGCTCTCCCGGCTTTGGAATCAGGCCGCCGCCGGAAAGCCCTACGGCGGAAATTGTGTGATGGGGAGAACGGCAGGGCCTGCGGCGGATCAGGGAAGCCCCTTGGGGGAGGGCCCCGGCGATGGAATAAATCTTTGTGGTTTCGATCATTTCCTCAAAGGTCATGCCGGGAAGGATGGAGGGAAGCCTTTTGGCCAGCATGCTTTTCCCGGAGCCTGGAGGGCCGATCAAAAGGATGTTGTGTCCGCCTGCCGCCGCGACCTCCAAGGCGCGCTTGGCCTGAGGCTGTCCTTTTACCTGGGAGAAATCCGGCAGGGGAAAGGGGTCATCCTGAGGAGAAGGGGGAGAGGCGGGAGCCAGGGGAATACGGCCGCTCAGATGCTCGATCAGCGCTGTAAGGTTTGGAACCGGATATACTGTAAGCCCCTGTACCAACGCGCCCTCTTCCGCGTTTTGGGCGGGAACATAAATTTTTTGAAGCCCCGCCTGTTTCGCTTTCAGACACATGGGAAGCACGCCGTTTACCGGACGCAGCTCTCCAAAGAGGGAAAGCTCTCCAAGAAAAGCGGAATCTCCCAGGCACGCACCCAGCTGGCCGCTGGAGATTAGCACAGACATCAGCACAGGCAGGTCGTATAGAGGACCCTCCTTGCGGATGTCGGCGGGAGCCAGATTTACGGTGATACGGCCTGTAGGGTAGTCAAACCCACAGTTTTTCAAAGCGGCCCTGACCCGTTCCCGTGATTCTTTTACCGCGGCGTCAGGCAGGCCTACCAGGTCAAAGGCAGGAAGAGAGCGGCCGATGTCACATTCGACCTCTACCAGAAAAGCTTCCGCTCCGTATAGCCCCATACTGATCACTTTAGCTGCCAAGAAAACACCCCGTTTATGCCTTGTATTTGCCCTTAATAACCATATTTACCTTAATTATACTGCGAACCAACGAAAAAGTATAGGATACGACGAAATTTTTTGATATTTTTGTATAAAACCCCATTGACTTTTCTACACACTTGGGGTACTATGTAAGAAAGTATTCTTCGTGGAACCTTGAGGTGGTAGGATTGAACATACCTGAACGGGTTGACGGCATGGGCAATCTTACAGATGGGGAGCTTGTCGCCAGGGTAAGGCAAGGGAATCAGGAAGCGTTCAGCGAGCTGATTTCCCGATACTATGGACTGCTGCAGTGGAAGGTTTCCGGCTACCGGAAGCTGGGGATTGATGCGGATGATCTCTTGCAGGAGGCTGCGCTGGGATTACTGGATAGCGTGCTGTCCTTTCAGGAGGGCAAAGGCGCGTCTTTTGAAACCTACGCGACCGTTTGTGTAAACAACCGGTTGGCAACCCTTTATCGGGCGGCTGCAAGGCAGAAAAATATCCCTTTTCATTCTTTGACCGGCTTTCCGGAGGAAACGCTTCCAGAAGCGGATGCTGGGGTCAATGACCCGGAGACGGTGATGATTGATCGGGAGAATCTCCAGCAGATCAAGAAAAGAATTGAAGAAACCCTTTCAACCCTGGAATTTCAGGTTTTATCTCTTTACCTGAACGGTTTAACCTATGCACAGATTTCAAAATCTCTTTCCATTTCACCTAAAGCTGTGGATAATGCCCTTCAAAGGATTAGAGCGAAACTGAAGAAGACCATGTAGTTTCCCGTGTGATTACTTGTTTTATATGTGCCCGGATAGCTTAAGTTAGAGCGTTGATTTTCAAAGGCGTCGGTTTAAATCCGTCAAAGGGCGAAAAATTTTATTATCCAAAGCGAGGTAAATCAAATGTACGAAGACAAGACTCTCATCTGCAAAGAATGTGGCGCTGAATTTGTATTCACCGCCGGCGAGCAGGAATTTTATGCTTCCAAGGGTTTCGTAAACGAGCCCCAGAGATGCAAAGCCTGCCGTGATGCCCGTAAGAACGCCGCAAAGCCTGAGCGTGAAATGTTCACTGCTACCTGCGCTGCTTGTGGTCAGGAAGCCAAGGTTCCTTTCAGACCCCGTGAGGACCGTCCGGTCTATTGCAGCGAGTGCTTCGCTAAGATGAGGGAAGAATAAGATAAGTTCCTTCTTATGAGCAAGGGTACGCTCCGGAAAGCTTTCCGGAGCGTATTTTTTATGTCCCGGAGGAAAAGGCTTTTACCAACCGATTTTATAAAGCGGTTGGTAAAAAAGGACAAAAGCCGCGGGCGCAGGAGTGATTTCCGCCTGGCCGCCGCTTACAGCAGGAAAGCAGGCGGGATTTGAGTACCGTTCAGACCGGGACGCCTTCAAGCCGCTTTCACGGCTGTGAAAAATGTATTGCAAAGCGGGGCGCGGGAGATTATAATAGAATCAGACGTGAAAAGCAAAGGAGGTAAATTGTTTTATGGCAACAGTAACAAAGGATACTATCATTGGTGATATTTTGGATATGGATCGGACCACGGCGCCCTTTTTCCTGGAGATGGGAATGCATTGCTTAGGCTGCCCGGCTTCCAGGGGAGAATCTTTGGAACAGGCTTGCCTGGTGCATAATGTAGACCCGGACGAGCTGGTAGAGAAACTCAACGAGCACTTAGCTGGTAAATAAACTCGCGGAAAGCTTGGGGCCGTGACTGCCGTCGCGGCCCCAATTTTGTAGGAGGAATCAAATTGCGCCCCTTGTTTCAGCTGGATCCTAGGCTGTCTCTGTGCGCCTCTTTTGTTCCCGCGGGAGCTAAATTGGCGGATATCGGAACAGACCACGGCTACCTTCCCATTTGGCTGGCAAAGACCGGCCGGGTCATCCACGCTGTGGCCGCGGATCTGCGTCCCGGCCCTCTGGAGCGGGCTAAGGAAAATGTGAGAAAATACCAGGTAGAGGACATCGTGGAGCTTCGGCTGTCCGACGGCCTACAGGCTTTCCTTCCGGAAGAAGCGGATTTTATTGTGATCGCCGGTATGGGAGGAGAGGTGATCGCGTCTATTTTAGGCGCCGTTCCCTGGCTGAAGGAAACAGGCGCCCGGTTAGTCCTTCAGCCGATGACGAGAGCGGAAGAGCTGCGCCGCTTCCTGGCGGAGCATGGGTTTGAGATTTTAGAAGAGCGGCCGGTACTATCTCTGGGAAGGCCCTACAGCGTTCTTTTGACGGCTTATACGGGCCGTCAGGAAGCCGGGGGAATTCTTTTCCCTTACCTGGGGAAATTGCTGCAATCGCCGCTTACCGATAAAGCAGAGCGCACTGCCGCGCTTGCCTATCTGGGCAAGCAGCTTCGCCATCTCCAAAATCTGGAGAAGGGAGCCCGGGCCGGCGGAGAGCAGGAGGCTCAAATGGAATACTGCCAGGCGGCGGAAGCGCTGAGGCAGCTGATCAGGGAGGAATTTCCAAATGGCAGCAATTGATGAAATTTATCGTTATCTCAATGAAATCGCGCCCTTTTCCACCGCGATGGATTTTGACAACGCGGGCTTTTTAGTAGGCGATGGAAAAACGGAGGTCACGAAGGCTTTGGTAACCCTGGATATCACGGCGCAATCGGTACGCCAGGCACGGGAGAAAGGGGCGCAGCTGATCGTCAGCCATCACCCGGTAATTTTTCATCCCTTGAAGCGCCTGCTGAGCAACAGTGTTCCTTACCTTCTGGCAAAGAAAGGAATCGGGGCGATTTGCGCCCATACCAATCTGGACATGGCGCCGGGAGGCGTCAACGACTGTCTGGCCGCCGCTTTGGGGCTTTCCGGACGGATAGGGGTGGCTTTTTACGGCGAGCTTCCTTGCTGTGTTATGGGAACCCTTGCCCAGCCTATGGAGCCGAAAAGCTTCGCGGCGTTTGTAAAAGAGAGGCTTTCCTGTGAGGGGATACGGTATGTGGCGGGAAACCGTCCGGTGAGGAAAGTGGCTCTATGCTCCGGCGCGGGAGGGGAATTCCTGTTTGACGCCATGGAGAAGGGGGCGGATGCCTTTGTCACCGGGGAGGTAAAGCATCATGAGATTTTGGCCGCGAAGGAAGCTGGTTTGACCCTGGTGGACGGCGGGCATTTCAAGACTGAGGATATTGCCATGGAACCGCTTCGGGAGAGGCTCTCCAGGGCGTTTCCAGGAATTGAATTTTTCCTGGAGGAAAACGCCGGCGACGGCATCCGTTATTTATAGTTCGATGAGTTAGCCGGCGAATGGGATCCGGTCATTGGATAATACCGGCGAATGAAAGGTTCATCATGGGCGCGGAATGCGAAAGTCTGCTGCCGGAGAAAGGGGAGGAAAGCAGACTCGTTCGCCGGGCGCGGCTGGAACCTCACGGGGTATGCCTCGGCTGGTACGCCGGAAAGAAAAGCGGCGCATTGGCTCCGCTTATGAGGAGGAAGCTGTATGGCGCTTGACGGAGCGTTTTTGAGACATTTAAAGAAGGAAATCACAGACCGGGCGCTGGGCGCGCGGGTGGATAAAATCTACCAGCCGAACAAAGAGGAGCTGGTATTTTTGCTGCGGACCCGGCAGGAGGCGTTTAAGCTGCTGCTATCGGCCAGGGCCAACAGTCCTAGAATTCACTTTACCCAATATGCGCCGGAAAACCCTAAGGTTCCGCCTATGTTATGCATGCTGCTGCGAAAACGCCTGTCTGGCGCTAAGCTGGTGGAAGTCAGACAGCCGGGGCTGGAACGGCTATTGTATTTGGATTTTGACGCTGCCAACGAATTAGGGGATAAGGTTCGCTTATCCCTGGTCATCGAGATTATGGGGAAATACAGTAACATTATCCTGGTGGATGGCCAGGGGAAAATCGTGGATGCCTTGAAAAGGGTGGATGAAGAAATGTCATCTCAACGGCTGGTGCAGCCCGGCCTCGCCTATGAGCTGCCGCCAGCCCAGAACAAGCCCTGTATGCTGGAGTGCCAGCCGGAGGAGATTGTCGAGGCTATTGTTCATCAACCGAAGAACCAAAGCCTGAATAAAGGAATCCTAAACGCTTTGCAAGGGCTTTCTCCGGTGGTTTGCCGGGAGATAGAGCATCAGGTGGGCCGGGGACAGGAGCTTTTTACTAGAGATCTGACACAGGAGCAGAGGGAACGGCTTCGGTTCTTTTTGGAGCGGCTGTTTACTACGGTCCGGGATACGGCGGGAGAGCCTTATATGGTAACCAAAATCAAAGGAAAGCCGATGGAGTTTTCCTTTTTGAATATCGTCCAATACGGCACTCTGGCGTCGGTGAGCCGGTGGGAGGATTTTTCTTCTCTGCTGGATGAATTTTATGAGGAGCGGGACCGGCAGGACCGGATGCGGGTAAAAGCGCAGGATCTCCTGCGGCTGCTGGCTAATGCGTCGGAACGCCTCAGCCGAAAGATCAACCTGCAAAGGGGAGAGCTTGCCCGAAGTGAGGACCGGGAGCACCTGCGGGTCTGCGGAGATTTGATCAACGCTAATCTTTACCGCATCGAAAGGGGAAGCGCTTTTGCGGATTTGGAGAACTTCTACGATGAAAATCGTCTGATGCGGGTTAAGCTGGATCCGGCGCTTAACGCTACCCAGAATGCGCAGAAATACTACAAGGAGTACCGCAAGGCCAAAACCGCTCAGCAGGTATTGGGAGAGCAGATCGCGCAGGCGGAGCAGGAGCTTCTGTATGTCGATTCGGTATTCGACTGCCTAAGCCGGGCTCAGAGCGAAAGCGAGCTGAACGAGATCCGCCAGGAACTGCGGGAAGAAGGCTACCTGAAGGCGGTGCGGGATAAAAGAAAGCCGCCGGCGCCTTTGGCTCCTTTGGAGTTTGTGTCCAGCGAGGGATTCCGTATTCTAGTGGGCCGCAATAATCGGCAGAATGATAAACTGACTTTAAAACAAGCCAATAACAATGACATTTGGCTGCATACCAAGAATATCCCCGGTTCCCATACGATCATTGTGACCGGGGGCAGACAGCCAGGCGATGCTACCTTGAAAGAGGCCGCTATGCTGGCGGCGTACCACAGCAGAGCAAAAGACAGCTCCCAGGTGCCGGTGGATTATACTCAGGTCCGTTACGTGAGCAAACCCCAGGGAGCAAAGCCCGGTATGGTTATCTATGTGCATTATCAGACCCTTTTTGTTACGCCTCAGCACGAGCTGACAGAAAAATTAAAAAAACTTTAAAAAGGGGCTTGCAAAATATTTGAAAATATGATATTATAACAAAGCTGTGAAAAACACAGCTTTGTGAAATGGGGTATTAGCTCAGCTGGGAGAGCGCTACACTGGCAGTGTAGAGGTCAGCGGTTCGATCCCGCTATGCTCCACCAACATTCAGTAGGGGAAAGTTTAACTTTCCCCTTGTTCTTATTACAAAAGCCTGCCATCAGTGAAAGAAAGCACGCTTTTGAAATAAGCGAAATCACGAACGCTTGTCTATCGAAACCCGTTCCTCCGGCACATCGGCAGAACCAATGTGTTGCTCCAGGTTGAAGCTTATCGCAAGAGGTTGCTGCTTCCGAAGGAAGGTCACGGCATACTGATGTTACGATAGTATCAGTTTCGCAAGCATATAAAGTTAGAAACAGTCGCTTTTATAGAGTGTGGCTGTTTTGATAACTTGTTTGTCAAGGTACGATTCATTGAAAAAATAAACCTGCACTCTTGTCCCAAAACATAAGAGCGCAGGCTTGACAAATGAGTATTTATCAGGTTAGAATCTAACCTGTAAATGGCATTTCACAAACCGTAGGAGTAGTCCGTATACTCTTATGGTGGGGGACGGTTGATTGTTGGAAGCGATCAGCCGTCCAGGAAGTGCTTTTTATTTTTTCTGTGCTTATTATAACACCTTTTTCTGGAAATGCAAACATAAATTTTTAGAAGCGTGACAAATTTACAATATTTGAGAGGACGGGGCAAGCTTTTGCCTCGTTTTTTGTTGCCCTGGACAGTTTAGCTACGCGGGAAAGAGAGCAAAGTGCTTTACATGGTTACTAAGCACGTAGCATAGGCCAGACAGTCCCTTTAATACCGCCAGCAATGATTATATATATTCAATCCAGTTGTCTGGGTTTATAATCAGGGATATCTTTTCTCGTTATTCCTATAGCGCGCGAGCGAGAGGAAGATTTTCTTTATAGCAGATTTTTCTCTTTAAGATTTTGGTATAGTATTCATAAGAAAAAACCAACTTGTTACCCCACTGGTAACAAGTTGGTTTTTTCTTATTTTGAATTTAAAATCCTGAGCCAAGATTGATATTACCAATTTTGAGTAAATAAAATCTCCAACCCAGGCATTGTTTCAGTTCTATTTTAATCCGGCTCCTTAAAGTTCTATAAGCCATCAGGTTTCTTCCTTACAGAGTACCAAAACAATACAGGCTCTGCCAGAATGATAAAATCATAAATAGTTAATATTAGTTTCTGAAGATAGCTAAACTAAAAAAACTAGAAAATCTTTAGGAATTTGTTACCGATTGTAATGGATAGGAAATAGACATTTATTATGTAATAACAAGATGTAATGAGAAAAGCGGGGGACACCGCTTTTGCTGAAAATATTAATTGCCAGAGATGGCCTGGATGCTGCTTGTTATGCAAGTTCCTGGACATAAAATGGTATCTGACCATAGCTACTTGAGGGCTTTGTGAATATTGGAGAGAGAAAATATTGAACTTATTTTTCCAGATTTGATGCTCTCGGATCTCGCAAGAAAAATTTTTAATTTAATTGAAATTTTTTGTACAATTCCGGCTACTATTTTAGCTAAAAATAATCGAAGAAACAATACAAGCTTTGCGTTGTTAAGCTGAAGCTCTAATAATTAAATCTGCATGGTAGGTAACGCTACGAATCGCAGAAACATCACCCTTTATCCGGTCTAGCAACATATTTACAGCGGTTTTTGCCATTGCCTCCTTGTGAATATCGATGGTAGTCAAGGGGGGAGAAAGATACCCAGAAATTGGCATGTTTTCATAACCGGTGACAGCGATATCCTTTGGAATAGAAAGCTGCCGCTCATAAATTGCTCGGAATACGGAAAAGGCCATATTGTCATTAGCGCACATAATTGCATCGGGAGGAGCGTCAAGTTTCAAAAGCTCGCAGGTTTGCTGGTAACAAGTTTCCAAATTCCAGTTACTGTCTCGGGCATACTCCTTACAATACATTATTCCCTGTTGCTTCAATCCTGAAAGATATCCTTGATATCGGGCGGAATCAGCCATTGTGGTATACTGATCCGGGGCCCCACCAATAAATGCGATCCTTTTCCGTCCGTTTTGATGCAGATATTCAACCAAGCGTACCATGGATAGCTGTTTCTCTGTAGAGACATCATCCATAAGGCGAAAATGGCTATCGATTCCGACATGGTTCGTAACATAACTGTTCACTCGCTGGAAAAAAACTGGATCTATCTCTTTAACCCATAAAATTCCGTCAGGACGGTTTTCCATTATTTTTTCCAAAGACTTATCGTTTTCCAAATCTGTACTGAACTCAGTGAAAAGAAGTTCCATATTGTTAGAGCGAAACTGTTCTCGTAGTTTCTCCAAAATTTCTAAAAAATACGGAGCGATTCTCTCGCTTCCTGTTTGGACTGAAGATAACCCTTTCATTGTAGGGCTTAGATCGTTACTACATCGAGGATGGAGGATACATCCTACTTTATATTTTTCGATAGCAAGAGTGTTTTTACCAGAAATACCAGCTTTTTTTTTCGCCTGAACCCGGGGAGTATAGCTTAAGGATCGAGCTGCCTCCCAAACCCTTTCTTTAGTGGCAATACTGGCAGAAAAGGTTTCATCATGGGATAATATACGAGAAACAGTTGCATAAGACACTCCGGCGAGTTGGGCAACGTCTTTAATTGTTGACAAATGATATAGCCTCCTGACAAATATTTTACTAAAAAATTTTATCATTTTTACTTTCTCTTGTCAATGGAGGAGTTTTAACCAGAAAACTACGTCGATTGGCGAACTACTAAAGTAGTACGAAATACTACATTTTTTATAGGTGTCTGATCCTCATTGATTCTAGACATCAAAGTATTTACTGCGGCGGTAGAAATGTTGTCTATAGGCACATTTACCGTAGTCAGAGAAGGGGACAGATAAGCAGAGAAAGGAAGATCATTATAGCCAGTAACAGCAATATCTAAGGGGATTTTTAGATTCTGCTCATAAATGGCACGAAATACCTTAAAGGCTTTAGCGTCATCCATGCAGATAATGGCGTCGGGATGCTCCTTTACGGAAAGTAGTTGATGGGTGAGTTGCAGACTGTCCCTGTGCTCCCACTGAGCATTGACAATATAATCCTGATGTATAGGAAATCCGTGAAGCTTCAAAGCGTGACAATATCCTTGAAAACGGCTCGAGGATGCAAGTGTTCCATCAAAACCGGGATCTCCTAAATAAGCAAGTCTAGTTCTACCGTGTTCTACTAAATGATTCACGACTAATTCTATAGCTTCGGCTTTTTCAAAACATATGTTATCAATGGAAGATGATTGACACATGATTCCTACGTGGGCGCGAATCAGAGGTTTTAAATGTTGATATAACAGCCAATCCTCTCCGTAAGCTCCATGGTGAAACGCGTTGATCCAGATCATTCCATCTGGTAGGAGACGAAAGTATTCCTGGCATCTTTTCAGATTTGCAAAATTTTCGCGAGTTAATATAAAATCTAGAGAAAAGTCTAAAGTTTCCAAATAGTTTTTTAAGGCGGTGATTAAATTGGTCCAGAAAGTGTTGACGATTTTTCCATCATAGGGGAGAACAAGAATACAGCCGACTCGCCGGGAACTCTTCTTATAACTTTTAAGTTTCTCTATGCTACAATGAGAAAGGAAGTCGATTTTCCGGGAAGTGTCGAACAATTTTTTATTTAGGTTACTTGTCCCAGTTAGATGGGTAACTTTTGTGGTTTTCATAGCAAAAAATACCTCGTTTTATCAATTATTTAATGGTAAAATGATTAATTTTTTAGTAAAAATTAGATTTGCTAAACGATATGTGTATTATATGGCATCTTGCGTTTAATGTCAACATTATTAAAAAATTAAGAAATATTAAAAAACATATTGACAATTTAAATAAAATGAATTATATTTACTTATAGTAAAACAAAATAAATTTTACTAAAAGAAAGAGGAGAAGCAAATGGAACTAACTATGAATACTACAGTCACGCTGAATAACGGTATAAAAAATGCCTATGCTGGGGTATGGCACTGCTCTGATCAGCGAGAATCTGGAAGAAACAACTAAAACCATTTGTCAAGCCATTGAGGCTGGTTACAGGCATTTGGATACGGCGATGATCTATTATAATGAGGAAGCGGTAGGAGAAGCAATTAGACGTTGTGGCATTCCAAGAGAGGAGCTTTTTGTTACCACCAAACTTTGGACTGAGGATCAGAGGAGAGACCGACAGTATGAGGCTTTCGAAGAGAGCCTAAGTCGTTTAGGCTTGGACTATGTGGATCTTTATCTGATTCACTGGCCGGTTCCGGGAAAGGTGCTTCCTTCTTGGAAGGTGATGGAAAGAATTTACCGTGAGGGCCGTGCTCGCGCTATCGGGTTATCCAATTGTCATGAACATTACATAGAGAGTATTCTCAAAGAATGTGTGATAAGACCCGCAGTGAACCAATACGAATTCCATCCCCGAGTCACTTCAGTTCCGCTGAGGGCGTATTGCGCTGCTAACGAGATTGCCTTTGAAGCGTTTTATCCCTTGGGACACGGATCTTATTTGGAGAATCTGGTTTTAAAAAGAATCGCTGACCGACACGGGAAAACGATTCCTCAGGTGTTACTTCGGTGGGATCTTCAGCACGGTGTAATTCCGATACCGAAAAGTGCCCATCAAGAACGGATTATTGAGAACCGAAATATTTACGATTTTGAACTAACACCTTGGGATATGGTTCAAATTGATAACTTAAATCAGAACCAAAGAATTGTAGATGCCGATCCGGACAATGTTGATTTCTAAACATAAAATCGTTTTAAAAGTAGCAGACAACTTGCCGCCGCCAGATTTGTAGAGGAAAAGGGAATCAGTGTAACTAGTAGAGTGTAACGAAGTGATTTGCGTAATATCTTAACAGAATTGGTATCGGCAACGATTTTGGTTATTCTATTTTCCAAAGGGTCTTTTGTTGAAAATTAAATGGGGAGAGTTAATTTTCTCATTTATTTAAAATTTTTAAGGAGGATTACTATGAAAAAACTATTGGCGATGTTAATGGCGTGTTCCCTGATCTTGTCAATGGCTGCCTGCAATTCCGGCGGTACGGCGAGTTCAAACTCTCAGTCTCAAGAGTCTACCCAGACAGGCGTTGACGAAGGGAAAGAAGGAGAGGTCACCAAGATTATGATCGGAGGCGTAACCGGAAACGCGGCCAATGATCTACTCGAGGCTCATCAGGAAGAACTGAAAGAAGAGATTGGTGTAGAAGTTGATTTTTCACTTACCACATTTGAAGAATACCAGCAGAAATTGCTGACATTAGCAAGCGCTAATTCTACCGAATTGGATTTGTGCTTTGTAGAGGCGGCAACTACAGCTACCTTGGCAAACGGTGGAGTGTTGGAACCGCTGGATCCTTTTTTTGAAAAATCCGAAACAGCTAGCTGGGATAAGTATGTTCCTAACGTAGTAGAAACTTCTTGTACGGTAGGCGGCATCCGTTATGCGGTTCCCCATACCTTAGACTGCCGCTGCGCTATTTATGATAAAAATATTCTGGCGGAGTTGGGCTATGATACTCCTCCAGAGACAGTGGACGAGTTTATTGAGTTCTGCAAAAAAGCTCAGGAGGCAGGATATATCCCGCTGGCACTGCGTTACAGCCTGTATTGGACTCCTATGTTTGAATGGGGCGCATTCCTGTTTGGTGAAGGCGGAAGCTTTGTGAAACAAGCTGATGATGGTAGCTGGAAAGCCAATTTGGATAATGAAACCGGTGCAAAGTGGATCGACACTGTACGTCAGGTTGCCTCTACCGTAAAAGGCGACCAGCTGGTAAATATGGGTGATGCGGAAGCATACGCGGCTTTTGATCAGGGCATCGCGGCATGTACTTTCTCCGGGAACTGGTTCTATAACGAGGTTGAGCCGGAAACTGCGGAGCGGCTGATTTCTGCAAAGCTTCCTGTTGGTTCTACTGGGAAATCCGGTTCTGCTATTGGTGGATGGAGAATGGGAATCTTTAAGAATTCCCAGAATAAAGAAGCGGCTTTCAAATTAATAGAGTGGATGCAGGATGGCAAAAATAATGCGGAATGCGTTGACGGTCTGCCTAGCGTTAGCGATGCTTATGATTATTTAGACGAAGATGTAAAAGAATTATTTAAAATTTATGAGGAACAGATGGCAGATTGTGGAACCACCATTACTCCACCCGATTTCGAGTATGCATCACAAGTTGCGAACGCTTTGCTGGAACCCTTCCAAGCGGCGATTCTGAGCCAGGATACCCCCTCGGCTGATGCAGCTAAGGCGTGTAATGAAGCGATTCAAAGGGCTATTGACGAAAACTCATAAGTAAGTGGCTGATCTTGTCTATTAACATCAGCGGGATGGTCCATGCTGGAAATACTCCAGCATGGTATGCCGCCCATTCCCGCAATGTTTTTAGAATATCCCGGTTAATCCGCTCTACAACTGCCAGAGAATGTAGAGCGGATCAGCTGGTGTGATTTATTCTTTTTGGATAATGCTAGCTGAAAATACAAGTGTTTCCCCAACCAATGCAGGAGGTACTTATCCTATGAATATAAAGAAGAGGAAGCTGATTCCTTATTGCTATAGCATGCCCTTCCTAATACTGATGGTTCTATTCATGATTTTTCCGTTTGTTTTAAATTTGATCCTTAGTTTTACCAATTATTCTTTGTCGCGCACAACCACATCTTTTATTGGTATACAAAACTATTATCAGGCGTTTTCTGGAAGTACCTTAGCGGATGCTACCAAAAACACATTTGTTTTTACTGCTGGTTGTTTAACTCTTTCTATGTTGCTGGGGTTGTTCTATGCAATAGGAATGAGTTTCGATATAAAGGGTAATAGTGTCATAAAAGCATTGATCCTTTTACCATGGATTCTACCAGAATCGGTGACCGCTTATGTTTGGCAGTGGGTTTTTACAGCGGATTCAGGTATTATTCATACAGCTATGGTAAATATCGGACTTATTACTGCCGACACTTCCTTTTTTGCCGACGGCAACCTTGCTATGTGGATGATTATTACCTCTAATGCATGGCGTACCGCTCCTTTTGTAGCAATTATGCTTTACGCAAAGCTGAAATCCATTCCCAACGATCAGATAGAAGCGGCAAAAATAGACGGTGCAAATGCTTGGAATTGCTTTCTGCATATTACCATCCCTTGGCTGATGCCTATTATTAAGCGTTGTTGTATGCTTCTGTTTGTCTGGTCCTTTAATTCCTTTACTATTATTTTTATCATGACCTATGGAGGCCCTGCCGGAGCCACCACTACTTTGCCGTTTTTGATCCGTCAAACAGCCTTTAAAGATTTCAATTTTGGAAAAGCCATGGCTCTAGCTATCTTGGTTCTTCTAATTATTTGTATTAGCTTGGGTGTTTTCTTCTTGATTGGAAGAGGATTTAAAGCCTTATACCGGAGGAGGCGTTACTACTCGTGAAAGAAAAAAAGTTTGTCAGGTTGGGGAAATATTTGTGGGGTCTACTAATTATTTTAATTATTATTTTTCCAGTTTACTGGATTGTCATCAGTTCGTTCAAATCTAAAGCGGAAATTATTACTTATCCGCCAAAACTGTTTCCTAGTGAACTGACATTTGATAATTATATTAATGCGGTTCAAAACTATAATATTGGTCTCTACCTAAAAAATAGCCTCATTGTGACGATAATTACAGTAGTCTTATCTATTGCTATTGCAGCCTTGACAGCCTACGCAATTTCTTTTTTTCGCTTTAGGATGGCAAAGCCTATAACATCGGTGCTCTATTTGTTACAAGTGCTGCCGTCTGTTACTATGGTGTTGCCTTTGTTTATTATTTACAGCAAAATGGGTTTGTCTAACACCTATACTTCACTAATCATTACCTATGTGGCCAGTGTAACAGGCACACCGATCGCGATCATTTTGATGAATGGCTATTTCAGCGATATTCCTAAGGATTTGTTTGAGGCTGCCTCTATCGATGGTGCGGGAACATTTAAAGCATTTTTTAAGATTCTTTTGCCCCTAGGGATGTCGGGAATAATTTGTACAGCCATCTATATTTTTATTCTCACCTGGCAGGAGTTTATGTTTGCGGTTAACTTGATTACCGATACGAACATGTATACTATGCCAGTAGGCTTGCAGATGTTTGTAGGAGAATTTTCTACCGACTGGGGAAGTATGATGGCGGCCTCCACTATTATTGCTGTTCCTGCGATCATTCTATTTGTTTCTGTGCAAAATTATTTTATCGACAATGTGGCTGGCTCTGTGAAAGAATAATATATAGAATCATACTGAAAGGGGTATCTTTATTATGGAAAGAAAAATAAACGTGGCGCTACTCAGCAGGTGGCACCTTCATGCCGAAATCTATTCAAAGCAAGCGTTTGAAAATCCAAAGGTGAATTTAACCTGTGTTTGGGATGAAAATCCTGAGAGAGGAAAAAAGTGGGCTCAGGAATTAAACGTGGACTTTGTCGAGAGTCTTGATGAACTGTTGGCTCGTAGTGATGTAGATGCGGTAGCGGTGACTAATCCAACCGCAGCTCATAAAGAGGTGATGGTAAAAGCGGCCAATGCGGGGAAACATATTTTATCAGAAAAGGTTACTGTGGCTACCGTTGGCGAGCTTTTAGAGATTAAAAAGGCCGTAGAGAAGTCGAAGGTTAAATTTGTAATTGCCACACCGTATAAAACAGAGCCGATTTATCAATTTGCTAAAAAAGTAGTAGATGAAAAAATGTTGGGTGATATCACTGCGATGCGGCTGAGAACTGCTCATGACGGAGCTGTTCGGGATTATTTACCCGCTGGCTTCTATGATCCCAAGGAGTGCTCCGGAGGCTCTATGATGGATCTAGGGGCACATAATATGTCTACGGCAGCTTGGCTACTAGGGGACCATCCAGTGGCAATAACCTCTTTGTTTAATTCAGTCACAGGAAAACAGGTGGATGACAATGCTGTAAGTGTGATTGAATTTCCAGGTCATGTGCTGGCGGTACAGGAGACATCTTTTGTAGCATTTCCCAAGGTGCGCTGGTTTGAACTCTCTGGCACTAAGGGTTCCTTAAGGATTTCCTCTCCAATGGAGCCGCTTTCCAGTCTCCCTACTGACGTGGAAATTTACTTAAAGGATAAAGAGAAAGGTTTGGAAGGATGGATGAAAGTGGAAGATTTGCCGGAGGAAAAGCCCGCTCCTTTCCATCAATGGATTGATCATATTTATTATGATACCAAGGAAGATTACGATTTTGCATCTACTTTCACAATGACTTTACTGATGGAAGGTGCGTACCGTTCTGCCTGCAAGGGAAAGACTATTTACTTTGAAGAGTTGATGAAAGAATATGGCCTTTCCTATTAATCCTATTTGGTGATGATTTATCAAAAAACTAATCAGCCAGTGAAAGAAGTCATAAATTTAACATTAATAAGCCTAAATAAACCTATGAAATATAAAAGCCGTCGCCTGTTTTGTCTGTGAGCGGCGGCTTTTTACTAAGATAAGAATAGTGGAAAAGGAGTAACGTATGAAAAGACAATTGAAAGGAGCCGTTATTGGATGTAACGGAATTGCATTTCAAAAAACTCTTCCGGCATTGTCGGAGCAAGAAGAAATTGTACTGGAGGGGTTTTGCGATTTAAATTTACAAAGGGCGCAGCAGGCAAAAGAAAAATTTGGGGAAAAGGGTGCGAGTGTATATCGGGATTATAAAGAGTTGTTGCTGGACACTTCCATTGATGTAGTATATGTGTGTACTCCAAATGCAACTCATGCTCAGATTACCATCGATGCCCTCAATAGAGGAAAGCACGTTATGTGCGAAAAACCAATGGCTTCTAATTACCAAGATGCCAAAAGAATGGTGGAAGCGGCAAAGAAGAGCGGAAAAAAATTAACGATAGCCTTTCAGAACCGTTTCCGTCAGGATGCCCAAATTTTGAAACAATACTGTGATCAAGGACTGCTGGGGGATATTTACTACGCCAAGGCGCATGCGATTAGAAGAAGATCTGTTCCTACTTGGGGAGTATTCATGAACAAAAAGCTGCAGGGAGGGGGACCGCTTATTGATGTTGCTCCCCATTCTATTGATTTGGCACTGTGGTTTATGAATAATTATGAGCCTAAAAGCGTTATGGGAACGGTGTACAAAAAGCTCGATTATACTGGAGGCGCGGGAAACGCTTTCGGACCCTGGAATCCGGAGACGTTTGAAGTAGAGGATTCGGCGTTTGCTATTGTAACTATGCAAAATGGTGCTTCTCTTCAAATTGAAACAAGTTGGGCCTTGAATATCGTGGATGAAAAAGAAGCGAAAACCACGCTGTGTGGAACGAGAGCAGGCGCTGATATGGATGACGGACTGAGAATCAACGGAGAACGATTCGGAAAGCTTTATGTACAAAATATTGAAACAAAGCCTGGAAAAGTTCCATTCTTTGAGGGGAAATCCTGTGAAGAAACCGGGGTTTTAGAAAATAAGGCGTTTCTCAAATGTATTTTAGATGATACAGATCCAATTGTGCAGCCGGAACAGGCCTTGACGGTATCGAAGATTATCGATGCGATTTACCGTTCTTCTGAAACTGGTTTAGCTGTGAATCTTGACACTGAATAGAGGAGAATAAAGTTATGATAAAGCTTGCCCTTTTGAGTACCTGGCATGTACATACCGATTGGTTTCTTGGAAAACTAAGAGATTCCGGGTTAGCTGATTTTGTGATAATGTGGGATGAAGATCCTATTAGGGGAAAAAGATTTGCCGAAGAGCACGGCATTCCTTTTGAGGACACGTTAGAAAAAGTACTTTCCCGCCAAGATGTTGAGGGGGTAGTTGTAGAGTGTCCTACTACCCGTCATACAGAGGTGATCTGTAAAGCTGCTAATGCGGGAAAACATATTTTTTCGGACAAGGCCCTTACGTTAACGATGGCGGAATATGAGAAAATGGAGACTGCTATAAAGGAAAATAAAGTAAAATTTTTGCTGTCGTTAGAATCTAAATCCATAGGAATTTATCAATATGCAGCTGAACTGGCCAACACACGAAAGCTGGGAAGAATTACATCTGCTTATTTTAGGAGAGCTCATCAAGCCTTGCTGGATCCCCATATGTTGCCTAAATATTGGTTTGATACCACTCAAAGTGGCGGTGGTGTTACCCTTGATTTGGGTTGTCACGGGCTATATCTACTTCCAATGTTTTGTGGAAAGCCTAAAAAGGTCACCAGCCGGATGGGAAACCTTTATGGCAGTAAAGGTGATGAGCTTTCATCAACGGTTATTGAATTTGAAAATGGTGCCATTGGTACTGCTTTTACCTCTTATGTATCCTATCGGCAAGATAATTTACTAGAAATCATGGGAACAGAAGGAAGCATAATAGTTGTCGGTACGGAAAAGTCAAATTTTACAGTTTTGCTACAATCCAAAAATATTCCTGGTTATGAAAATATGCGGCAAATACCTCACGAAGATATTCCAGAGGATCGAGAGTTCCCGATTGTGGATTTTGTTAGACTTATACGTTCAGAGAAAGATGAAGCTCCAGAATATGGATTGAAAGAAGCAAAAAATTTGACCCGATTGATAGAATGTGCTTATGAGTCCGCTCGAAGGGGAAAAACAGTACTATTCTAGCTGAAAGGAACCATTGTATTAAAAGTAGGGAATGAAAAAACGTTTGTGAGATTCAAGTGCTGTTATGGATGAATTTACTCTATTTCATGGTTTTAATAATTTTCATAGGGGAAATGTTCTATCTATTTCTACATTGTCAACCATCTGTAATGGTTTAGGTATAACGCAATATTTTTACAGTATTTTTTTATTTTCTTTGTAAGCAGTACCGTGATTCATTTTAAACTAAAAGCGAGGTGAATTAGCCGAGTGCTAATAAGGAAGTATTTTTGAAAACGTGGTGTAACCTCATAAAATGGGGGTTACACCCTTTTCATTTATGCGGTTTTTAGTGATATTTCTTTTTCTTTGCGTATTTCTTCCATCATCTGCAAAAGTTCCTGCTCTTGTGGTACGGTGAACAAATCAACCGCCGTAAAGTAAATATCTACTTTTACGTTGTTGTGAGAGTGCTTTTTCTCGTTCTTGTGAATTACAATGCGTTTGATGAGTTTATTTACAATGATCGGGGACAATTCCCGTATCTCTGTAAACTCTCGGAGTCCCGCAAGAAGCATCCTCAAATCCACCGTCTTTTTCTGCAATTCCGCTAACTCTTTTTCGCTTTCGTCAACCACAGTCATTAACCGATTTTGCTCATTTTCATACTCGCGCGCCATACGGCTATAACGCTCATCGCTGATTTTGCCGTTAATGTTATCCTCGTAGATACGGGAGAAAAGACGGTCCAAATCCATAATTCGCTTTCGGCTGCTTTCAATAAGAGTCTGTAACATTTTTATTCTTTGGGTATCATTTTCGCCCTTTTTCTTTGCTACAAGATAGGTAAAGGCGTTCTCATAACAAGCGACAAAGTCGGCTAACTCTCGGATAGCATCAAGTACGATTGCTTCAAGAACAACGTTTCGAATAAAGTGAATATCACAAGTTCCTCTGCCATCCTTATAGTTGGCACAGCGGAAAAATACTTGGTTAGGTTTAAGGCTTTTTGAAGCGCAAAAGTGTAATTTTGAGCCGCAATCCGCACAGTACACTAATCCCGAAAACAAACTTTTTCTGCCTGTTGCAGAATTTCTACGCTTGTTCTTGCGGAGTTCCTGCACCCTCAGCCACATATTTTCGCTGATAATTGCTTCTTGGGTGTCGGGAATGATTTGGTAATCTTCCTTTGCCCGTTCCACAACCTTGTGTACCTTGTAGCTGATAGTAGAGGATTTTCCGTTCACTGTGCAACCCGTGTATTGCTGATTTTTAAGGATATTTTCAATGGTGCTTGATGACCACCCGTAGATATTTTTCGGCGTTGGATTGCTCGTTTTTCTGTCGATAGAATTAAAATATGCGGTGGGAGTAAGTATCTTTTCCTTTTCCAACTGTCTTGCAATTTGTGAGGGACCTTTCCCCGCAAGGCACATTTCAAATATTTTTCTTACCACCTCTGCGGCAGGCTCGTCAATATACCATTGTTCTTTTTCCTGCTCGGTTGCCTTTTCCTTATCAACTTTAAGTTTCTTGTAGCCGTAGGGAACAGAAGAACCGATACGCTTACCTTTTTTTGCTTTCATTTCGTGAACGGCACGAATCTTCTTGGAAGTCTGAGTTGCGTACCACTCATTGAATATGTTGTGGAACGGCATCATTTCCGTTCCCATACCTCTTGTGGTGTCCACGTTTTCCTGTATCGCAATGAAGTTTACGCCAAGCGTTGGATACACGATTTCCGTGTAATGTCCGCACAGCAAATGCTCTCTGCCGAAGCGAGAGAGGTCTTTTACGATGACCGTAGCAACCTTACCTGCTTCAATCAGATTTTGCATTTCGATAAATCCGGGGCGGTTAAAGGTGGTACCGCTTATGCCGTCATCCACGAAAAACTGCGGGTGCAGATGACCGTGTTTTTTGGCATAGTCCATAAGGAGTTCCTTTTGAGATGAGATTTGTCAAGGGTATTTTCACCCAAGTTGCGGTGATTCTTCTTTTCGTGCAACTACAACAAACCGCCCGTTTTTTGTGTGGTAGCTGCAAGTAGACAGGGTCAGCAGTTCATCTCCGTATACAGCAATGACCCCCGTGTCGTACAGAGCGGCCTTCTGTACCTGATCCACATAGTCCTCAAAAACGGAAGCATCGCTCACATCCGTATATTGATAGTAGCGGAATACGCCTTCGGCATCCTGCGGATAGGCTTCTGAATAAAAGGCAGCCAGTACCTTGTATTCTCCGGAGGCAGCAAGGGTATCAAATCGAATGATGGGGTGTTCCTCCCAGTACGCCCGGTCGGCATAGGAGAGAAGCGTGGCAAACATAGAGCCGTTTTTCATGTTGTGCCCGTATATGAGGTAGTTGCCACAGCCCTCATAGCAGGAGGCCGACAAGAAAGGAACACCGCTCTGGGAATCCTTTCCGTCAAAGTCCCGCCGTAGATAGTATTCCCCGTTCTTCGGCGTGTGCATAACCGGATAGTCCAGCTCCGTTCCCTCTATACAAATCCAGCCCCAAAAATCTTGGTTTATCTCTTTCAACGCAGCATAAGGAGAGGAGGCATCGTCAGTTTCCGGTGGCTCCTGCGTCTGTGATGGGTCAAAAGCCAAAAAGGGCTGTTTTACGATTTCTTTCAGTTGCTCAAAGTTATCCTGCTCTCGGTGAGCCTGCGATATGATCCCATAAACCATATATGCGGAGACGAAGAACAAGACACTGAACACAAGGAGCAATATAGAACGCAGTTTGTTTTTTCTTTTCATGGCGCTTCCCTTTCACAAGAAAAGCGGCGAGACAGGTGTCTTTCATCCCCCGTCTCGCCGCCAGCTTCATTATCTCTTACAGTGTTTGCCTTTATATTTACGTTTGCTCCCCAGCAATGTAATAATTGTACCCATGCCGGAAATTCCTAAAAGCACCAACCACAGAGTCAAATTTGTTTCATCCCCTGTCTTGGGAACATCATCAGTCGGCTTATCCGGGTCAGTCGGCTTATCCGGGTCAGTCG
>UMJT01032496.1_pt1 | contig 19374 bp, 22 predicted proteins | sample 1966111 | NCBI WGS metagenome assembly UMJT01 (sample SAMEA4836159, study PRJEB28245) | human gut metagenome | biome: gut microbiome; material: fecal sample | place: Denmark | collected 2008
AGATTGTCTGGTCGGATACTGTAATTTTTAATGTCACAACGGTGCTGTCTGAACCAGTTGCATCTGTTCCGGTAATAACCGCCTGAATTGTTCCCGTATACGGACTTACACATGCCTTTCTGATCCACTCCAGACCAGCATCCTGAACTGGCCGGATCGTTCCATCGGCAGATACCTGCAACACAGACGGATTGGAAGAAATGTAAGTAACCGGTCGTTTTTCCTGATATGTTGTTGCAATCACCTGTTTCTCCGGCATATCGCCAAACGTATAGGTTGGAGAGTTTCTTCTTCCAGTCATCGTAAGTACCAGATAGGTAATATTGTTCTTGTTTAATTCCACTCCCTCAACGCGGAGCGTTGTCTCATCCACAATCTTAAAATCAACCGTAACGGTCACATTTCCATAAACAGATTTATGATCCGGTGAGGTGTCCGCATTGGTTGAAGCTGTTAAAATTGCATTTTTGCTGCTTACCGTAGCCGGGATTGCACTTAGATAATTATTATCCTGCTGCGCTTTTACCGCCTTATTTAACAGGCCATTGATCCAGCTGCCGGCCATATTCGGCTTGATCTTTGCAGCCGTCTCCACATAACCTGCATCGGATGCATTTACCACAAGATCGGAATCATCAATGCTCCAGCTGTGTGTTTTATCCGTACTTGCTCCGGTATCATTGTGCACGGCATTTACCGTAACCGGATTAACATTGATCGCGGAAAGATCATTTCCGGTATAAGTTGCAAGCTGATTGTTGTTTCCATCCAATACTACCGTCTGCACCGTCGGATTTTTCCGGTCCCCAGTCCGGGTCTGTACCACATGGAAAGTCACATTGGCCGGATCCATGGAAAGTTTTGAAGTTGTTCTGATGTACTCTACATCCAGCTCTGTGCTATGCTCTGGCATTTCAAACGTATATCCCCCACCAGTCTGATACGTCATATCCTGCGGATTTCCGTCCTCATCCGTATAGGTTGGTGGTTTTACGCCGCCAGGCTCATTTTCATCAGTTACCATCTGATAAATGCTTCTATTTGTATTCTTGGCCGCGGTCGTTAGCCATTAAGTTCCTTGAGCTGTTCTTCAAGTGTCTCTGCTTCTTCACTGATTCCAATGGTAAGCTCTTCCCCCGCTTTCAGTATCCTGATCTCTTCTGTATCTTCAAACGGTACCGTGATTGCAGAAGATTCTGCCGGAAGGAGCACAACATTGTTTCCGGTTTTAAATAAAGTAAGCTTTAATCCGCTAAGACCCTTGCTCTTTAACACATACTCAAACAGATTTGTAAGATCCACTTCACCCGTTAATGCCGTAACATCCACTTCTTCTGCTCCAAAGAACACCTGCGTTCCGTCAACCGAGATGGTTCCTTTTTCCACTCCTTCATGATTCTTTGGGCGGCACAAATATGCATCCTCTTTCTTTGAAACATCACAGATTGCAAAGAAATGACCCTGCTCTGCCAGAAACTGCTTCACTTCTTCCTCTGTTCCCGTTCCCTCCGTCATCACCAGCTCACCAGCAATACTCTTTAACGTAAGGGGCAGCTTGTAAACCGTTTTCGGCGCAGATTTTTTCTTCTGCTTTTCTTCCTTCTTCTTTTTCGGTGCCTCTTTCTTCTTTGCCAGAGCTAATTAACAAGAAACATTTCTCATTGCAGTATACCATTCCTGGTATATCCCATACATATACGAAGCCATTGCGCGAAAAATACAGATTAAGTTATAATTTCCTTGCAACTTTTTCTTCCCTTTATCCGTCTAATATATGAAAATAAAAAGAAAGGAAACTATGTAATGATCCATTCTAGCGCGCGGGATTCAATTACCGTACAGACCGAACAGGTCCTAATTGAAAAATATGACCGGCTATACCGGTTAGCTTACAGCTATGTTCACAATGAAGATGATGCCCTGGATATTGTTCAGGAAAGCGCCTGCAAAGCTATATGCCAGTGCAACTCCTTAAAAGATCCCTCCAAACTTTATTCCTGGATCTGCAGGATTGTAGTAAATACCACCATGGATCTTTTAAGAAGCAGAAAAAAAGAAGATCTGCCTGGAGAGCTTCCAGAACAGGCATCGGAAGATGTTTACCAGGAAACAGATTTAAAAAATGCCTTAGAGAGCCTGGAACCTCAAAACCGTACAATCGTCGTCCTACGGTATTGCGAAGATATGAAACTGGAAGATATCGCACTGGCTGTAAATGAAAATCTGAATACCGTAAAAACCAGGCTTTACCGTTCTTTAAAAAAGCTGCGTATCAACCTGGAAGCACCTGACACCAACTAATTCGGAAAGGAGCTCTTACTATGAAGAAAGAAAACAATCATACTATTGATGAATTAATACAGGAATATGAACAAATTCCCGTTTCTCCACATGCCAAAGAACGTATTTTAGCTGGAATTGCACAGGGCAAGGCAGCAACCGCTGTCCAGTCGCATTCCACGAACTCAGACGAACGCAAAAAGAAATCACGTATTATTTATATTTTACGAAATACCGGTGCAACTACTGTAGCAGCCATGGCCGCTCTGGTGATTCTCACAAACGTGAACCCTACCATTGCAAATGCCATGGAAAATATTCCTATCCTTGGCCCAATTTCCAAAATCGTTACCTTTCGGACCTACGAAGACCAGACCAATCACTTTGAAGCTAAAGTGGATGTCCCGGAAATAGAGTCTGCACCGCCAGAAATCAACCAGAGTATTGAAGAATATGCCAATGCCTTAATCGCACAGTATGAAAGTGACCTGCGTTCATCCCAGGGAGAAGGCAATTACTCGCTCACTTCTTCCTATCAGGTGGTAACGGATACAGCCAACTATCTCTGCCTGCGAATTGATACCACTCTGGTAATGGCCAGTGGAACCGAATATACCAAAGTTTTCACCATTGATAAACGTACCGGCAAAATGATTTCTTTGTCTGATCTTTTCCATAACAATCCAGAAATGCTCACTGCGATCAGTGACAATATAAAGGAACAGATGCAGGCACAAATGGCAGCTGATTCTTCTGTCACCTATTTTTACAATAGCGATATGCCAGAATGGGATTTTAAAGAATTAAGAGGAGATGAAAGCTTTTATTTCAATGAAAAAGGAGAACTTGTGATCACCTTTGATGAAACAGACGTTGCTCCAGCTTACATGGGAGCTGTGGAATTTGCTATTCCACAATCAGTAACTGGCACACTGGAATAAGCAGCAAAAGCATTTCTTCATTAATATAAAGAAAGAAGCTGTCGCAAAATCATCAAAATAGGATGATAGAGCCGCAGCTTTCGCTTTCATACAGCAAAAGGGGCTGCAGCTCCATAGATAATCACTCATCTATGGAGCAACAACCCCTTTCGCATGTCTATAGTATGAAACCAGGGAGGTCGTACTTATTTGCAGAGTTTCTTGAATTCATCTGCAACAAACTGTACCTGGGTTCCGATGATGACCTGTACAGAGGTCTTGCTCGGGCGCATCACGCCAGCCACACCGGCAGACTTGATGACTTTTTCATTGACTTTGGTGTAATCTTTTACCTCAAGACGAAGTCTGGTAATGCAGTTATCGATGGAAGCCACATTCTCCGGACCGCCAATGCCTTCCAGAACAATCTTCGCTACTTCCGTGAAGTTGTTATTGGACAGAGTTATCTTTGTCTCATCTGCATCGTCATCTTCACGTCCCGGAGTCTTCAGATTAAACTTGGTGATGACAACGCGGAATACTACATAATAGATCACACCAACAGCCAGGCCAACCGGGATCAGCAGCCACGGATTCTCTGCCAGCGGAGTGAAGGAGCTGAGCACCATATCCACAGCACCGCCGGAGAAAGAGAAGCCTGCGCGGATCGGAAGCGCAACGGTAATGCCTGCAGTGATACCAGCTAACAGAGCATGTACTACATAAAGGCCAGGAGCCAGGAACATGAAGGAGAACTCAATCGGCTCGGTAACGCCGGTGAAGAAGGAACAGAATGCTGCGGATGCAAGCAGTCCGTAAACCATTTTCTTTTTGCCCGGCTTTGCAGTCTGATACATTGCGATACATGCTGCCGGAAGACCAAACATCATGAACGGGAAGAAGCCTGTCATGTACATACCGGTCTGTCCATAAACGCCGGTATTGCCCCAGAAGTTACTTAAGTCGTTGATTCCGGCTACATCGAACCAGAATACGGAGTTCAGCGCATGGTGCAGGCCAAACGGGATGAGCAGACGGTTAAAGAACGCATAAATACCTGCGCCCAGCGCGCCCATGCCGATAAAAGTCTCACCCATGGTAACCAGTGAACCGTATACTAACGGCCATACAAAGAACAGGATCAGTGCTGCAATAATGGAATACAGTGCAGTAGAAATCGCAACCGCACGCTTGCCGCTGAAGAATGCCAGCGCATCCGGAAGCTTCACGCTCTTGTACTTGTTGTAGCAGGTAGCGCCGATCAGGCCGGATACGATACCTACGAACTGGTTCACGATCTTGCCAAATGCCGGAGCTGCCTCGTGACCGGTAATGCCGGCTACGGAACCGCTGCTTAAGAGCGTAGTGATCATAAACATGGAAACAAGTCCTGCCAGACCAGCTGTACCGACTGCTACACCGATTGCGAACAGCCAGGACATGTTATCGATCAGTGCACCGCCTGCCTTGATGAGGAACAAGCCGATGGAATAGGCCATGCCTCCTGCAGTAAAACCCTGCACCTCACCTGCCATAGCCGCAGGTGCCAGAATGTATCCGATTCCCGAGCCTATGAAACTTTTTCTGTAAAATAACCACAATAAGGTTCTTCTATGATAAAATAAATATCATTAGGAGGACCTTTTACTATGGCAAGACAAAAGAAACCTGTTCACAGAGTTGAAATGACAGAAGCTATACTGAAAATCTGTGCGTTATCCCTGAAGGATCTGTGCGATCGTATCCACCGCCGCCTCTGCATCTTCGCCATCTGCCTGGATTTCAATGAGATCCCCTGCTCTGGCCTCCAGAGCCATCAGTTCCAGGATATGATTCGCCCTTGCTGTTTTCTCCCCTGCGCAAAGCCGAATTTCTGCATTCATTTTTCTCGCCGCCGCAAAAATCCGCGCGGCATTGCGGGCATGAAGTCCTTCCGGATCCTGGATCCTGATTGTAACGCTTTTCGTATGCACTCTCTCCATTCTTTCTACTTTATAAAGTAATGACCGCATCTCCGGCCTTCACCTGGATTCCAATATGGCAGACCATATTCGGGAAATCCGGTGTGTTGCAGATGATGACTGGTGTGATGACATCGTAACCGGCTGCACGGATCTGCTCCAAATCTGCACTGATCAGAAGATCGCCCGCCTGAACGCGGTCTCCCTGCTTCACATGGGTTGTGATATATTGCCCCTTCAGCTGCACCGTATCCAGTCCAATGTGGACAATGATCTCTGCCCCATTATCGCCCTTGATGCTGACTGCATATCCGGTATCAAACATTACTGTGACCTCACCGGAAATCGGCGCCCGAAACTCCCCTTCGGACGGGATCACCGCTACGCCTTTCCCCAGAATTTCCTGAGCGAATGTCGGATCAGCTACCTCACTTAAGGCCACTGCCTTTCCAGCCACCGGGATAACACTTCCACCGGTTCCTTTTCCCTCCAAACATTTTTTTCAGTGCCTGAAACATATCTCTTCCCCTTTCTTTTTTCTGTCTGGTTCATTTCACGCAGCAAACCGCATCATGCATTCTTTGCCATTCACACACTGTAAACCTTATGCCGCACTCCCCTTGCACGACATTTACGCCGGCCGACTGCCGTTACGGACTCTCCGGATATGAACAGATAAATATGATACTTCTTCCTCCGACACTTCATGGCCGTAGGTCTGCCTGATGAACTCTTTTACCTTTCTGCTGCAGGCGTATTCTTCCGGATACATCTGCCGGATCATGGCATGAAATTCTTCCAGATCGGCCCCGTCTTCCAGCTGCTCCCCACTATAAATGCGGTGTGCCAGAAAACGCAGATGCGTAATCATACGCTCATAGCTTGTCGAGTTTTCATCCGGCTCTATATGAAAATATTCTCCCACTAATTGAAGGACATCCTGAATGATCTTTGTCATGTCAATAGTGTCACGCATGCGGGTGTTATACTCCGCATTCACGATATGAAGGGCTATCGAAGCCGCTTCATCGGCCGGAAACGAAATGCCCAGCCTGCGCTCAATCAGGTCCAGTGCAAATGTAACGATAAGGTATTCCTCCCGGTAAAAGGTACGCACCTCCCGAAACAGCGGATTGCTAAACATCATCTTCTTCTGGTATCGCTCAATCGCAAAATTAATGTGATCCGTCAGCGTAAGATAAATGTTGTGATTCAGCTTTTTATTCATGACGCCTTTAGCGTACTGGATCACCTCTGCCGAAATCTGAAGCCGCTCTGGCGGAAGCTTCTGGACCAGGTTCTTGAACTGATCCATCACCCCCGGATTGTCCAGACGGAACACTTTCTCAATCAAATTCTCTGGAATGTCCATACCGGCCCGAAGCTAAAAGCCAATACCTCTTCCCATAACGACCACTTCCCGGCCATTTTCCATGGCACTGACCACATTGTTGTTAATCACCTTTTCTATCTTCATGCTTATCCTCACAGGTATCAGCCGGCTTTCACCGATCTGACCCGTTCTTCTATCAGAAAATAAAAAAACCAATTCTGAACAATATCTGCATCACAAAATATCGTTCAGAATTGGTTTTGCCTGCCGTACAGTAACAATCCAATTTGATCTATCCAAATAATGGTATATGGATAGTATCATGATTTTGACGATATGTCAATTTATTTTTGTTTTTTTATTGTCAATTTTTAACAATTCTTTTATATTAAAATTTTTTCGTCTGCATTAACCGTTTCAATTCCTTCACAACGCCTTCCCCTGTCAATGGCTTAGTCAGGTGCCGATTCATCCCAGCCTGTCTGGAACGTTCTATATCATCCAAAAAAGCATTAGCTGACATGGCCACGATCGGGATTTCTTTTGCATCCTGGCGATCCATGGCCCGTATCATTTCTGTCGCTTCCAGGCCGTCCATAACCGGCATCATGATATCCGTCAGGATCAAATCGTATTCTCCTGGTGCAGACTGAGCAAACAGATCAACGGCCTCTTTTCCATTCCATGCACTAATAACCTGCATTTTTTCATTTTCCAGAATAAACCGCGCAATCTCCATATTTAATTCATTATCTTCTACGAGAAGGACCCGCATGCCGTGCTGCTTACATCCTGTAAATATAAAAAATATAAAAAATATAAAAGACATAGAAGACATGGTTCTATTTGGCGTATATATAGGGATTCCCGACAGATATTTCAGGCAATATTTACGAACAATATGTATTATTTTCTGATAGAGATGAAATAAGGTTCTTTTGGATGATTTATTTCCTTTTTTACAATCGCTCTCCCCCGTAAGGGGCCGGTCGCGAAACGCGCTTTATTTAAAAGAGCTAAAAAACATAAAAAAAATCAAAGACATAAAAGACATGTAAAAATGTGAGCAATTTCCTGCCGTCAAAGGTTCTATTTCAGGCATTAATTTTTGGATTGGCCGATTTTTATAAGAAAAAGCAGTTTTTATTTTGAGAAAGATGATTTTCTAATGAAAAGAATGGTTTTTTTATAAAAAGGGTGATTTTTTTCTAGCCCAAATAAAGAAAATTGTGGATAACCAAACGGCAAATTCAGATATTGCTGAAAGAAATACACATTGAAAAGTAAAGAATTGGAGAAAGATTACCTGAAAAACAGGTGTGAAAATATAGAATGGAACAAGAAATAGGCATCCTAGCGGATGCCGGTGAAACGAACCCTATGCAATTTCTGGACTTTGGATCAACTCCTTTATGATAGAGCGAACGAGTGAGCCTGGTCCTTTCTTTTCATCATAGAGTTTCGTGAGGATATAGCGGTTATAGAAAAGGTGCAGTGCATCAAGAACCGTACCAATCTCATAATCCTGTGCCATGATGGTAAGATCATGATACTGAGTTTCTTCAAAATCATAGATAGGAAGTAAATGCTCAGCATCCAGGGTGGTTGTCTGATCGAATGCAATATGATATTCTGTTTTTAGGATTTCCTCATACTGCATTCTCTCTCTTAACTTTCCTTCAAACAAGGAACTGTTAAAGATGCGGATCATATCATCCATTTCAGTAGTAAAAGAAACAATTTCGGAGTAGGCTTCCTGACGGACCTGATTTTTGGTAGCTGCTCCGTTAAAACAATCATTGAGCTTTGCAGCAATATAACGCTTTTTCCTGGTGTACTCTTCCTTAAAAATTGTTTTGAAAGAGTTGGCATGATCCAAAATCTGTTTTACTACACCTGGTTTTACATACTTTGGTAAACCGGCGAGCAGTTCTTTGAATGTGAGCTTGGCCACGGCCAGCTTTGCAGAACTCTGAAGTTCAGTGGTGATCGCTTCGCAAAGAAGCATAAGGATCACTCGGAGCTCATTAATGGATTTGATCTGCAGGAGCTGCTCAAGCAAATCATATGTACACTGGATATAACCACCGCCAAGACCGATAGGATTATACATTTTGGTGTAGTCATGGATTGTAAAGGTATACTCTTCTGTGACTGGATCCATAGCTACATCAAAAAAGCCGCATGACTCCAACCGGAGAATATTGCTGCGAACGGTTTTAATGTTACAATCAAGTGCTTGTGCCAGATTTTCTAATTCAAGTGGTGAAGTGATGCCGGTATTTGCGTTGGCATAGAAATGGATCAGAATGAACAGCCGAACGGAGCAGCTTTTTAACAGCTGCTTCTCGAATGAAGTATGAATGATTTTCTTTATGGATGGAATGCTTACATTCGCAAAACGTTTCACTCTGGATCCACCCCCTTCTTCGCAATATAATGTTAATTATAAACGGATTATAAAAAATTTGGAATATTGCCAAAGTGTGGAAAAACGGGTAAAAAAGGACTGTTTTGTGAGATATGTTAATGAGAAAATAAATGGGGAAAATAAGAATAAAAATGGGGGAATTATTGTAAAATAAGGGTTTTACCGGGAAAAACTACCGCACTTTACCGAAAATGGCTACTGCACTTTACCGAAAATAGTTACTGCACTTTACCGAAAAATTTACCACAGCTCTCCGAAAAATATAGCGCAGTTCTCCGAAAAAACTACCGCAGTTCTCCGAAAAAGCTACCACAGTTTACCGAAAAAGCTTAGCGCAGTTTACCGAAAAATAGCTGCATTTGAGCTGGAACTGCCAGATAGCGCAGTTCTCCGAAAAGTGGATCATTTGAGCTGATGTTGTTCAGCTAGCGCAGTTTACCGAAAAGTAGTGCATCTGAGTTGGAGTCGCTCGGTTAGCGCAGTTCTCCGAAAAATAGCCGCATTTAGGCTGGAACTGACCAGTTAGCGCAGTTTACCGAAAAATAGCTGCATTTGGGCTGGAACTGGCCGGCTAGCGCAGTTTACCGAAAAGTAGTGCATCTGAGTCGAAGCCGTTCAGCTAGTGCAGTTCTTCGAAAAGTGGATCATCTAAGTCGGAGCCGTTCAGATAGCGCAGTTCTCCGAAAAGTGGCTGTATCTGAGTTAGAGCTGTTTAATTACCATACTTTGCAAAAATGTATCTGTATTTGAACTGCAATTAATCAGTTAATGCATTTTCTAAAAAATTACTAAAGATATTTGATTTGAAGTTATGTAGCCACCACATAGTAGAAAACCGAGAACAGTATGTCCTCGGTTCGAGTTACTTTTTTTTGATAAAGTGCAGCTTCATATCATTTAAAGTACTTACAGTTGGAATTCCCAAAAGTTCTTCAGAGAAAACCATATAAGGATAATGCTCTTTCAATGTAGTCTTTTTTTCCAGCAACTCATAAGCTTTCGAAAAAGCACGCTTTAATAAAGTATTTTTATTCGCTGTACGGATTGTATTGTTAAGCGCTTCTACTAATTGAGGAGAGCGATCAAAAATATCCCGAACGGTGATGCAGACATTTTCGTCTGTAGATTGCTCAATCATTGTCACAATGGCGAAAACAATCTCAACGGCGCGTTTATTTCTTTCCTTAGCAATTGATGTATAAATGATATCGGTATGTTCTGATATTAAGAACTTTGCAGGTTCAGTAATCTTATTTAAGTTGAGTTTTGACTGTCGTACCTTTACATTATACAGTGTCTGAATTAAGCGGAGCATGTAGGGAGAGGAAAAACGTATTGTGTTCGTGGTGTCATCATAACCCAGTGAAACCAAAAGCGGTAAAGCGGATCCGATTCGTTTTGGATATTTTGGATCGCGAATAATCCCGTAGATGGTTTGGAATGCTCCTGTCTTATTTCGTAGCATGATTATATCATTATCACTTAAATTACGTCCCTTCCCCATAAGTTCGGCCAAATCGGGTAAGTAAATAGTAAAACTTTCGTTTATCGCATACTGGTTTTGGTTGATAGTATTTTTAATATCGGCAAGAATAATGCTGTAAAATAGTTTTAATAAGGGCAAATCAAATTCACCGATTTCAACAACCTTTCCACGACTAATTTCTTCCAGTTTTGCCTCTGATACGGGTACTCCTTCAAAATAAAGTTTTCCGGTATTAGCATCATAATTGAGGCCGTCTGTTGATTCCAGAGGTGTTAGATATGCACTTCCGCTTTTTCGTAAACTTAAACCAGATTCATATTCCTGATCAATGATCAGGGAGATGTGCTTTGTTAATGAAGTATCGACATAGTCTTTTTTTCTTGTTCGGTTGGTCCTTTTTTTGGTTTCATGTTCTATGGATTCTAGCGAAGATGCGTTAGGCTGTGCGTTGTATGCGTTATCGGCGGCAAAAACCGGCAGCTCCTGAAGAACCACTTTGAGAGCCTCATATACACGATTTTCATTTTCTGTCAGAGGTGGGCCAGACTCCTTACGAGCTTGAAGTTCCTGAAAGTGCAGGGCATAATGTTCGGGAATTGGTGCATATACTTTTCCGGTTTCAGGGTCCTTTGACCACCACTCATTTTCAGTTTGATAACTGATCTCATGATCAACAGGTACCATCTCAGTTTCAACATCAATGGGATGCTCATTTCCGTTTTTATCTGTTACCGAAATCTGAACAGTTTTCTTTTTATTTAATAACTCTGAATCTTTTTCCATTATTCACGCTCCTAAAAGCTAAAAAATAAACCCTAGCTTATATTATACAGAAAGAGTGGATTTCCTGCAAGACAAATGAAAGTAGAAGGGGAATTGTTTAAGATTGATTCTTTTGTAAGGTATCATAAGTACTGTGAGAGGTATAAAAAAAGAAAAACTTATAAACTGCAGCCTTTATAATTGGCTGCAGTTTATAAGTCTATACATACTAACTATTGAAAACGCCGTGTAGAAACGATATGCACTTGAGGTGTTGGAGGCCAGCAGTTCGTGGTCTTCCTAATCATTGTGCATATTCCAGGTTTCTTAGTGAAATCCAACCATTTTTAAATAGAAATCCACCAATTCTTCATTGTCTTCAGCAATCATTTCAAGGAGCCGATATAATGGATCTTCCTCGCTTCGCAATTTCTCAAGTGATGCAGCAATGGTAGAAATCGTATCTTCGTATTCATCGGCATCAGTAATATCGTCTAAATTACTAATGTCAATACCCATATTTACAAGTATATTTGCGATTATAGAAACATCCAGATCATCAATGAAATCCATATATATCCCCTATTCTAAATAAAATTTTTTATAGTATAGTTCCGTAATCATGTGTGATGAGTATTCATGAGGACCATAAACAATTGCGGTTCATGGCCCCTGTGCGTTTAGCAGATTGTAATGTTTTTTATGCCACTTGCAGCAATAAATAACAGGATATCTTCTTTGTATTTCGGAAGTACCTTAAGGCTTTCTTGGTCTTATCTGCCGGATGCATACGGTCAGACTCACCTTATTTTCTGGCAAAAAATCAAAAAGGTCGAAAAAATCTTCCTCCGAAGATTCCATCGACCCCTCATTTGTGTCTGGTTCATTGAAATTGAATAACTCAGACAAATTGTACGGCAGTTGAAATATAGCCATAGGTTCCTCCTCTCTTTGTTGTGAATGCACAAAAAAAGACCAAATTAGAATCCTTTCTAATTTGGTCCGCATCTGTGCAGACTCATCCCCTTTTAATAAGCAATGTGCTTGAAACGAAGACAGAGTCTATTGTGTTTGAAATAAATTTTATCAAGGATAGTTTAACATAGATCAAAGGTGAGCGCAACGCAAAGAATGGTCAGAAAAGAGAGAGACTTAGTGCCGGAAGGTCTGTTAATTGGAAAAGCTGTTCCAAACGCATAATACGTTTGAAACAGCTTTTTCTCAAATCCTTCTTTTGGAGAGTTCGTCCATATATAATTCGGCAATATAGGATGGGCCATTGCACCATAATCTGGTCTGTTCATCGTAAAGTGCCTTGCCGGTTTTGGAAGAATAGAATTCCGGCAATATTTCCTTTGGACTTTTTCCTGTATCTTCTGCAATTTCTTCGACGGCCATGGTAATAAGAAGGTCAATCGTATAGTCTATTCGCTCTTTTGAAATCATTTCTTCAGCCATATTTTCTCGCTTTCCACAAAATGCAGGCAATCAAGTGCTGCAGTTGTTTTAAAACAATACTGATCCTTTAACTTATTCGGAAGTAGCTGTTTAATACAAAAATCATCAGCTTCTTTGCTTCCGGCTATTCCAAAAGCGCCGACTAGATATGCGGCCAGCGTTGCATTTGTCGCATCATCCGCAATTTTTCCAGCAATAATATCATATTTTGCCATAGTATCTTCAACATCCAGAAACAAAAGTTTTTTTCGATGAGCCGCAACACAGTGCAGCCATTCCACATTTGCATCATCAAATGCGTATGTGGATAATTCTGGTGAAGGTCTTAACTGAAAGATGGAAAGATAGCCATAATCCTGATTCTCTTTGATGCTTCCATTTGCGAATGCTTTAGCAATGGAGGTCTTGAGAAAACGAATAGCCTGCTCCTTAGAGGTGGTCAGGTAAAAGCCTTGGCCAAAGTCTTTTCGTCTGGCACATCTTTCCAATAAAGGCTTCTTTACTTCACAATAGCTACCGTGGTAAAGGATAAGCCCGTCTGTAAATTCAAGCACTAATTTGGATCCCCTTTCTTTGAAGAAATTCCGTGATGTCTTCTAATACAGCATCATCTCCTTCGCAGTGAAAAATTCCATAACATTTTTCGATATAGCCAAGTACATCTGCTTTTCCGAAGATGTTAAAAATTTCGTCCACAGGAAGATGCCATTCCTTTGATGCTAAACGTACCAATCGGGTCTGCATAAATATGATCTCTTCTTTTTCGCTCATCGCGAAATCCTCCTTTCCAAGCTATTTCTATACTCCATATTAACATAATATTCGTGTGTAAACAAGATACCGCGGAAGCGGTCAATCGACATAATTTTTAAACTCAGGATACAGTGGGGCGTCGGAAAAACTTCCCTGTAAAAGAAAGAGGTTTCGTTTGGCCCGGGTCATAGAGACATACAGCAGGTTCCTGCCCTCTTCTGATTCTTCAAACTCTTCTACCCCATAAATCACTACGGTGGGAAACTCTTTTCCTTTTGACTTATGAGCTGTAAGAAGGGTGATCGTATCAGGGTTTGGCGGATAGTGGAGAAACATAATATACTTACGAAAGCCGGCTCCTCTGGCGCTTTCAAAAGAAATCCGTAATCGCTCCGCTTCTCGCGCTACCAGCTTTTTGGCCTGTTTCTCATTGGCTTCATCCCATCCGACAATCTGCCCTCTTGAACTGATATAAAATGGCCCCTCAAAGGTATATCCTTTTGTTCCTACAAGGGCATAATCCTGGTAATGATAGTGATTATTCTGCAGGAAATGCAGCTGCGGCTCATATTCTTGATTTAGAACTGCTGTTTTCTTGGCATCCCAAAACATGTCGTGATTTCCCCGCAGCAAAATCTTATTTCCGGGCAGAGCCGCAATAAACGCAAGATCTGCTTTTGCTTCGGCCAGATTTTTGCCCCAGGAATGATCTCCGGTGATGACAAGCGTATCTCCATTTCCAATTAGTTTTCTGCAATTCTTTTCAAGTTTTTCTTCATGATTTTTCCAGATTTTTCCGAATTTGTCCATGGGTTTATCTACGGAAAAGGCCAGATGCATATCTCCCAGAGCATATAGTGCCATGTTTTCTGAGTCTCCATTTAAAATGAATGTTCGATGAGCAGACCGGACAATACAAACTGCGATATTATATGGGATGAAAAAGACGCTCACCGACATTTTCAGTATAATGAATTGCTCCTGGAGTGTCAATTCGATTTGCATTTACCTACATCTGGCCGGCTCAGGCTAGGAAGCTGATTGGCAAAACAAAAAGCGGATATGTCCATAATAGACATACCCGCTAAAATCATGTTGTTAGATTTTTTGATCAATAATTAGTTTGTGCCAATAGACATGGTTTCCGGAAGTGTGCTGCCGCCGTCGATAACGATCTGGGATCCGGTTAAATAGCTGGACTCATCGCTTCCGAGGAATGCGAACAGCTCACCTACTTCGATCGGCTTTGCAAGACGCTTCATCGGAACGCCTACAGCGATATCTGCAATAGCTGCCTCAGGATTCTCAGGATTGGACTCAACAGCCATCTTTTCAACCATTGGTGTACGTGCATAGCCTAACTGTGAGCAGTTTACACGGATATTGCGGCTTGCATACTCAACAGCCAGGCACTTGGTCAGACCTACGAGTGCTGCCTTAGTCATAGCGTATGCAGCCTCACCAGCATCGGCAACGATATCACCGGTTACGGAAGAAGCGATAACGATGTTGCCACCGCCCTGCTTTAACATGTAAGGAATAACAGCTTTGCAGGTGTTCCATACACCTTTGATGTTTACGTCGATATGGAAATCACGGGTCGCATCATCCATTTCCTCAAATGGAGCCAGACGGCATACGCCAGCGTTGCAGCATGCGACGTTGATCTCGCCGAATTTCTCGACACCCTTTGCGGCAGCTGCATCCATCTGCTCGCGGTCAGCTACGTTTGCAACAACGGTGATAATCTCTGCATTGTATTCTTTTCTCAGTTTTTCAGCAGTTTTTTCTACTTCTGGGGATAAGTCTACCATGATCAGCTTTGCGCCATATTTTGCGTATGCGGTAGAAATACCTTCACCAAGTCCTGCAGCAGCTCCTGTGATTAATGCAACCTTTCCATCTAATTTAGCCATTTTACATTCTCCTTTACATATAAAATATTGTAATTACTTTAACTATAGGTATTGTCACGCAGTAGATGGTAATGAAGTAAACGATACAGTCTTTGTAGATACCTCGAACATTTTGAGAGGAAACTGCATCTTTAGTATAAGGACTTGCTTTCAGGGTGTCAATTTGTTTTCTGCTAAGCTATTATAATCAAAAAAAGTATACGTTTGCAGCGTAAACGTAAACCTTATAAGCATATTTAAGGGGTGCAGATATTTCATGACTCATCTGTAAACGATACGACATCGTTGGGAGTGCAGGATAGATATTTGCATATGCGCTCTAATGTGACCAAAGTTATATTTTGGCCCTTTTTGAGCCGGTCGAGTGTATGGTTGTCAAGGATTTTATCCTTTAACATGGCATATTGCGTGATCTTACGTTTTTGCATCGTGTCCCATAACGGGCTGTAATCAACCATTGAAAAGTCCTCCTGGGAACAATCATATCCGATTTATTGTTAAATCAGTATTGTGCATATACACACAATACTGTATACTGATTGGAGGAGGTGAAAGAATATGCAGGAATTTGATTATAGAAATGAAACATCGAATGATTTGTATGGTGCAGCGGACGGGCTGTCTTATGAGGAAGCAGTATCTGCCAAGGCAGCTATCGAAAAAATAAAAGAAGAAAACGGTGAGAAAAAGGCCATGAAATTCGCAAAGTGGTTTAACGAGTCCGTTTTCCCGATTTTGAATGAATTTGCAGCCGCATCCGGGTGTTGTCTTAAGATTGACCAGGATGGATGTGGTGATATGACTGCAACGTTGAGCAGCAGATGTGGTGTTGACATTACGGCGAAACAGAAACGGATGCATTTGGCAATAGCTTTCGCTGATCATATTGCTGTAAACAAATGGTCAGGATCTGATGAGGTGGAACTTACCCTTATATTTGGGATTCCTGAAGAAGATTAAGAACTGAGCTGGTATGAAAGGTTCATCCTATCAGCATAATGCTGATTCGATGGACCTTTCGTAGTTTCATACCGTTTTAATAAATGCAGTATTGAGGTGCTCCTCCGGATGCCAGAAGATCATCAATACCTTTCCCCTTCTCTTCTTCCCAGTTTGCGATCACGACCGGGATGCCGGCGGCTTTTAGTCCGTCTGCCAGTGATTTTTCACAGGATAAAACCCGTTCATTGTGAAGCTTGTCTGCATCAAAGGCAACAACAACCATTTTCATTCCCAGTTCTTTCATTTGAGAAAGGACACCATCATCTAAAATGAGAGAATAGGAATTGACTCCGGGAAGTGTTACCACCGGAGCCGATAAGGCATTGGATGCAAATAGGCCTTTGGGCTCACCCTCTGTGATGTACCAGAGGGAGGAGGTTTTGGCAAAAGGAAGGCCGTAAAAACTGCACTGGTTTGCAGCCGCGCAGCCCTTTTTATAGATGTTGGCCAAAACTCCACGTTTTGCAGCCTGAGAATCCTGATAGTAAGACGCCAGGGTTCTGTATTTCCCCTTTTGCGGGAGAAATTCTTTCTCACCTGCAGAGGTTACAAAGTAAACTCCCTTCATGCTGATGAAATATTTTTTACCCTCGGCATAGTAGAAACGATCCTGGCCGGAGGTGATCACGGTTGCATCAATGTCGGAAAAATCTTTCCGGATCCGAAGATGAAAGGTGTTCCCATCGAGGTCATACATCGGAAATACCAGTCCACTTGGGCCGGCAAAGGTCCACTGCTCTCCCTTTAAATACGCCCCGGGAATTCCTTCGAGGGAATTCGATCCAAATTTCTGTAGAATAAGATCTGCAAGCCTGGCTCTGGTTATATTCCTGGTGCGGTACCGGTTATGGTACTTTACCCGCAGGCTGTCCTCTTCCGGAAATGACACAATGTGATGTTTTTCAATCAGTTTATCCGTCCAGCCCTGGCTATGAAGATAAGCCTTGTGTGCCGGGTCAAGGATCAGCAGATTTTGCATGTAGGTGTAAATACTGCTGCAGTTTTCATTGTTTTGGGGCACAACCTGATCAACAGGTTTCAGTTCCCTCTTTTGCGGTTTTGCAATATGCGAGTAATTCAGTCCGGTTTTCTTTTTCCGGAGCAGTTCGTACTGAGTGCGTTCTTCATAGATGGAACTGCCGGAACTTTTTGCGCTTCCGATGAATACATATTCCTGGCCATCGGAACCGATCATATTGCACTTTTCTTTATCGCGCTGGCAGCAGATGAGCTCACCACCGTAATCTTCCGGTGTCCAATAGCCACACCAGTCTTCATGCTGACAAATGGGGCATTTTCTGGCCCGGCTTACCCCTTTCCACGCATCACTCATGCTCTTCTCCTCCTGTAAATATGATATTTGTTTGCTTTTTACCGCCATATAGCGGAGTATGTCAGTCCTGCTGACGCAAATGATTGCCTGTCGGCATCATTTTTCGCATAAAAAAAGGCATATCAATCCCGGATGGGATTGTATGCCTTTCACATAGCGAATTATATTTGAAAAAATGAGTACCATTTTATTATATCTGCTTCACAAATGCTTGTCAACCGCGCTGAAATCCTGTCCGGCGAAGCCTAAAATGAAAATTTAAATTCCACTTCTCCAAGGGCATGCGGACATTTTTTTAGACCGCTATGCCTATACTCCTTCTATAATCTAGAGGACTAAGTCCTCCGAGTGTTGATTTAATTCTATCTTTGCAATACCAACCCATATAGCCATTTATCTCCTGGATAAATTTTTCAATGCTATATTCATCCCAGTCATGTCCATAGAACATTTCTGTTTTGAGGTGACCAAAGAAGCCCTCACATGCAGAGTTATCAGGAGAACAACCTTTCTTGGACATGGATCGTGTAAGGTTTGCTTCTTCCATTATCTGTATCCATTCTGGCCAACGATAATGGCATCCCCTGTCAGAATGTACGATAGGTTTTTCGTTTGGTTTAAGTGTAGCAATAGCATTCCTTAACATGGTGTTGGCAAGTTCTGCGTTTGGAGAAGTGCCTATAGTCCAACTCACCGGCATACCATCAAGGCAGTCAATTATCGGCGAAAGATATATTTTTCCTGCTTTGATAGAAAACTCTGTGATATCAGTAAGCCATTTTTGATTCGGTTTTGTAGCATGGAAATCTCTATCTATAACATTCTCCACCGCAGGTGTTATTTCACCTTTATAGGAGTTATATTTCTGTCTGCGTTTTCGTCTGATAATTAGTTTTTCCTGCATCATAATACGACGAACCACTTTTTCAGAAACTTTTATACCCTCACGATGAAGCAGCATATGAATTCTCCGATAACCAAATATATCACGATTTTCATGAAACAGTTGTATGATTCTTTTGTGAAGATTGGAGTATTTATCCTCTGCATAAATGGTTTTTTCTTGATAATAATAGCTACTTTTTGCAAGGTTTAGTTTTTTTAGAAGATCCGGCAGTGAATACTTATTTTTCAGGGCATCGATTATCACTGCCTTCTCCCGATTTGAGAGAGCTGTCTGATCGATGCCGGGGTCTTTTTTTAATACATTGATTGTTTCTTTAAGAATATCTATTTCCATCTGCATATCAAGCATCTGAGCTTTAAGCTCATTGATATCTTCCGCAGATGTGATATCGTTTGGATTTACATTAATGTTGGCAGTAGTTTTTTTCATGGGTTGAAAACATCCCTTCTCCCGATACTCCCTAATCCATTTATATATCAAGGAAGGTGTGTATCCGATTTCTTCTGCCACTAATTTTACAGGCTCGTCCTTAATAAGGCAACGTTTAATTACGTCATGTTTCAATTCTGTTGGAGCTTGTCTCCAATGCTTTTGATTTGGAACATCGTAATATTCAGGATACTTTTTACGCCAATGATAAAGCATTGGTGCAGATGGATACCCTAAGGTTTGGACAACTTTGTCTGGGGATCCTGTCGCTTTTAGCAATACAAGTGCTGTCGATATTTGTTCTTGTGTGTACCTCATAACATGTCAGGCATTACACAGTCCAACTTTTCGTCCGCATGCCCAAAGGGCGGTGGAGTTTACTCTTGCACAGTTGATATTTACT
>UMJT01012349.1_pt1 | contig 19144 bp, 10 predicted proteins | sample 1966111 | NCBI WGS metagenome assembly UMJT01 (sample SAMEA4836159, study PRJEB28245) | human gut metagenome | biome: gut microbiome; material: fecal sample | place: Denmark | collected 2008
ATTTTTTGGTCAAAAGATCTTTTTTCTTATCCGACACCCATATCCGGCTCCCGTTTTTTTCCCTTCTGACAAATAGTTTTTCAATGCTTTCTGCAGACTGGTGTTCTCAGGATATGCCTCCGGATCTTCCAGTATGCTTCCAAAAACCCTTTCCTCTGCCTGACGGTTTTCCAGATTCACAGACTGAATTTCAAAGCAATTCTGAAACTGAAGGATTCCGCTTTCTTTCTCCAGCAGCTCTTTCAGTGCCGGAGAAAGCAGCCAGGATTCGCAGTCATACAGTTTATAGGAAGAACCAAAAAAACGGTCCGCCCATACAAAAGATTCTTCACATGCTTCACGGCTCAGAGATTCTCCTTCCGGTACATGGACATGGATCACTTTCTGCCCCTCATCCGGCTCAAACTGAAGTCTTCCAAGCCGGAATAATTTCATTTTCAAATGAAGTTTCAGCCACTGCTCCTCGCAAAGTCCGATCTTTTTTCTTTCTTTTACACAATGCCGATACCAGATTGTAAAATCTGAAAATGTCGCATCATACACTTCATCCGGTATTTCTTTTTCTACATACTCTTTATACAGATCCGTTGCAAAACGGACATATAAAGAAAGAAGAAGTCCTTCTTTTTCCTGTTCTCCTGCAAGCATTTCAAAAAATTTTTCTTCTTTTTTATAAAATAATTCTTTCCATCTGTGGTATTCCTGCTCCGTCATCTTCAGAATCCGTACCACATCTCTTCCCTCTTTCGGCAGCCTGATCCTTTCCATCAGTTGTTCTTCATCCACTGCATACCGGCAGGACAGTATACCGACTGCCCGATGCAGCCGTTCCACTTCTTCTGCCAGTTCTCTTTTTATCTGCTCATCTGCCTCCATAAATCCGGCTGTTCCGACTCCGTTGCTTTTTCCTTTTCCATAAAAGCATCTGACACTGTCCAAAAGCTGTTCTGCCTTCTTTTCATATTCCGGTACTTTCTTCATCTGACACAGTTTCCTTACATCATGGATGGCTTCTTCCAGCATCCTGAACCTCGGTGAAACCCGCACATCCGGCTCTTTTTCCCGCCTTTCTCCGGGATACACCAAGAACATATCCCCTGCTTCAAAATAGCAGTGGACATTTTCCTCCAGAGGATCTTTACACCAGGCATCATATGCCCATTTCAGAAATCCATCCGCACCACATGACTCGATATACCAGATTGTCCATGCAGCTTCACCCGGATCACTCATGGAAAAGATGCCCGGATAATCATGGATCATACTGTAAATGCTTGTCAGCTTTCCTTCCTGCCTCCGCCTGCGGACAATCTCCCTGAACAACTCCTGCGGGATCTCCTCATTTGCCAGTGCAGACAGATGGGGTGTCACCGTAAATAGTCTGTCCCACATTTCTTTATTATAATGCACCACCGCACCGCCCACTTTCAGGGAATTTCCGTGCCTGTCCGGGAAAGTTGCGATCAGGTTCAGAGCTGCCTCCATCTCTTCTTTCGGGCGTTCATCCATCGCCAGTATCATCCGGTCAAACCATCCTTTTTCTTCCAGATGTTGTACAAAACTCTGTAAAAATGCACTCCAGGCCTCAGTCCAGAACTCACTTCCGGGTTCTGCCTGCTTCTCTATTTCTTTTCCATCTTCCCTGTATCGCAACACATTCCCCCAGGGAACAACAGAATAACACTCTATATAGGACACCTTTACTTCTTTCAGCAAAAACCCAGTCCACCGGTCAAACTCTCCGTATTCAAACTGCCATTTTCCATTTTCTCTTTTCCATCTGACCATGGACGGATAGTCACACCATGTCTGATGATACCACGGTTCTTCCACGATCGAAGCTGTTCCGATTTTTCCACCAGCCTCCATATAAGGCCGCATCTGCCGTTTCATGATCTGAAGATGCTCCCTGCCAAAAGGTTCAACCTGATAATATGCCGCACTGGCATAAGGATACTGCCACAGATTCAGATAATACTCATTGTCCTGGTCCAGCTTAAGATCCAGCACCCGGATCTTTAACTTCAGGCTCTGCTCCCCACCTTGTTCTGTTCTCACCCGGATTTTTGTACTGTAAAGCCCCGGTTTTGCATCCTGAGTCGTTGACACCGTGATCCAGATCGGCTGGATGATTCTTCCGTTCTTCTCCAACAGCTTTTCACGCTCCATCTGTGAACCATAGATCACATCCGCACTATAGCTTTTGTCTCCCTTCGGTGCTTCCGGCAGACGGTACGACCTCGGCTCCGGGATCCAGTTACTTCCCGTATACGTGCTGATCCATTTTTGAAATTCTGCTCTTACCTCTATCCCTTCAGACAAATTTCCTTTTTCATTCATCACCGGATCTGCGATCAGTTCCAGGTCTTCTGCCTTTTCGTCCAGGATCACTTCCGCCGCTGCATTTCCACGGTCTCCCTGCCATAAAAGCAGTCTCTCCTCCTGCCGATGCTGCTCCGGTATTCTGTCCCACTCGGCTCTCCGTTCTTTTTTTATAAATGTATACTGACTGATTCCCATGGTTCTCTCCTGCTATCAATTATTTTCATCTGTTAACGCTCATTATATCACAGGAAGAAAAAAGATACCCATAGATTTCTCTACGGATATCTTTTTCAGAGAAGATTCCTGTTATATTTTTCAGAGGAATTTCCTACTGTATATTCAGGTTTGTATAACCCATCAGGCTTTCATCAATTTCTCTTGCAACTTCGCGGCCCTCGCGGATCGCCCACACAACAAGTGACTGTCCCCGGTGCATATCCCCTGCTGTAAACACATTTTTTACATTCGTCGCATATCTGCCCGGCTCTGTTTTTACATTCGTGCGTTCATTGATTTCCACACCAAATGCTTTTGTCACATAATCCTGGCTTCCAAGGAATCCTGCTGCGATCAGAACCAGATCCACCGCCACTGTATATTCACTTCCCGGAATTTCTTCCATTCTCATGCGTCCGGTCTTTTCGTCTTTTTTACTCTCAAGTTTCACAAGAACAGCCTTACACAGCTTTCCTTTCTTATCCTTGATAAATTCTTTGACCGTTGTGGTATACACACGCGGATCTGCACCAAAAACTGCGATTGCCTCCTGCTGGCCATAATCGGTCTTGCAGACTCTCGGCCATTCCGGCCATGGATTGGATGCAGCTCTCTGATCCGGTGCCTTGGGCATCATTTCCAACTGAACCACACTTTTTGCTCCATGACGGATGGAAGTTCCAACACAGTCATTTCCTGTATCTCCACCACCGATGACCATGACCTTCTTTCCTTTTGCAGAAATATATGTGCCATCCTTTAACTGCATATCATTTGCCCATAAGGCTTTTGTCGTTGATTTCAGAAAATCTACCGCAAAGTAAATTCCTTCTGCATCCCGCCCCGGTACTTTGATATCTCTTGGATTGGATGCACCACATGCAAGTACAACCCGGTCATAATTTTTCAGGATCTCTGACGGCTTGATTTCTTTTCCTACATCACATCCGGTCCGAAACTCAATTCCTTCCTCTTTCATGATCTCGATCTTGCGGTCAATGATCTGCTTTTCCAGCTTCATATTCGGAATACCATACCGCAGCAGACCGCCCGGCTTGTCTTCCCGTTCAAATACCGTCACCTGATGTCCTCTCTGATTCAGAAGATCTGCGGCAGCAAGTCCGGACGGACCGGATCCGATCACTGCAACTTTCTTTCCGGTTCTTACTTTCGGTGGATTTGCCTTGGCATAACCCATCTCATAAGCATTTTCAATGATGGCATATTCATTGCTCTTTGATGCCACTGCCTCCTGGTTCAGTCCACAGGTGCAGGCATTCTCACACAGTGCCGGACATACACGGGAGGTGAACTCCGGGAAATTATTTGTCTTCTTCAGACGCAGATAGGCTTCTTTCCAGTTTCCGTTATAAATCAGATCATTCCATTCCGGTACTAAATTGTGGAGCGGACATCCGCTTGCCATCCCTGCCAGTAATTTTCCTGACTGACAGAACGGAACTCCGCACGCCATACAGCGTGCTCCCTGAAGTTCCTGTTCTTCCTTTGATAACGGCGTATGGAACTCGTTAAAATGCTGTATTCTCTCAAGTGGTGTCTCCGCTATTTTATCCTGTCTTTTATAATCCATAAATCCTGTCGGTTTTCCCATCTTCCTACGCCTCCTATCTTCCGTTCTTAATCAGGTTAAATGCCTCGATCTTTGCTTTTTCTCTGCTCAGACCTTTTTCTTCCATCTGAATGATCGTTGACATCATTTTCTCATAATCTTCCGGTATGATCTTCTTGAACTTCGGAAGATACTCTTTAAAGTTATCAAGGATCTTCTTTCCGACCTCTGAATTTGTATAGGCTACATGCTCCTGGATCATGCCTTTGAGTTCCTGCACATCATACTTATCTGTCACACGCTCGATGTTGACCATCGCTTTGTTGACTTTCTGATAAAGTCTGCTGTCAAGGTCAAGAACATAAGCAATACCGCCGCTCATTCCTGCTGCAAAGTTCTTTCCAACCTGTCCCAGTACAACGACACATCCTCCGGTCATGTACTCGCAGCCGTGATCGCCGACACCTTCTACCACTGCTCTGACTCCTGAGTTTCTTACTGCAAATCTTTCTCCTGCCACACCACCGACAAATACTTTACCACTGGTAGCTCCATATAAAGCAACGTTACCGATGATGATATTCTCATCTGATTTGAACTTCACGCCCTTCGGCTGGCATACGACCAGTTTACCACCGGAAAGACCTTTTCCGAAATAATCGTTGCTGTCTCCGGTCAGTTCAAGAGTCAGTCCCTTCGGAATAAATGCACCAAAGCTCTGACCGCCTGCTCCTTTACACTGGATCACGAAGCTGTCTTCTTCCAGTCCTTCAGGATATCTTCTCGTGATCTCTGATCCGAAGATTGTTCCGAATGCACGGTCTGTATTCGTGACATCGACTTCAAGTCCTCTCTTTTCTCCCCGCTCAAGTGCCGGAAGAAGCTGCTTTACAAGCACTTTTTCATCCAGGGTCTTACCAAGTTCAAAATCGTAAACTTTCTTTGGATTGAAGATCATGCCTTTCTTTTCTTTTGCATATGGGTTATACAGCACGCTGCTCAGATCCAGCATAGCCGCACGACGGGAAGTCGGTACATCCTTCACTTTCAAAAGATCGGTACGTCCAACCAGTTCGTCTACTGTGCGGACACCCAGCTTTGCCATATATTCTCTCAGTTCTTCTGCAATAAACCGCATGAAGTTGACTACATACTCCGGCTTTCCTGTAAATCTCTTTCTCAGTTCCGGGTTCTGCGTAGCAACTCCCACCGGACACGTATCCAGGTTGCAGACTCTCATCATCACACAGCCCATCGTTACAAGCGGAGCTGTGGCAAATCCGAACTCTTCTGCTCCCAGCATTGCTGCGATCGCCACATCACGGCCGCTCATCAGCTTGCCGTCTGTCTCAATGCGGACACGCTCACGCAGCCCATTCTGGATCAGTGTCTGATGCGTCTCGGCAAGTCCGAGTTCCCACGGAAGTCCTGCATTCTGAATGGAACTTCTCGGAGCAGCTCCGGTTCCTCCGTCATAACCTGAGATCAGGATGACTCCTGCACCAGCTTTCGCAACACCTGCTGCCACAGTACCGACTCCTGCCTCTGATACAAGCTTCACTGAAATCCTTGCATTTTTATTTGCATTCTTACAGTCATAGATCAACTGTGCCAGGTCTTCGATGGAGTAGATATCATGGTGAGGCGGTGGTGAGATCAGACTGACTCCCGGTGTTGAATGACGGGTCTTTGCGATCCACGGATATACCTTTCCTCCCGGAAGATGTCCACCTTCTCCTGGTTTTGCTCCCTGTGCCATCTTGATCTGGATCTCTTTTGCACTGACAAGATATCTTGATGTCACTCCGAAACGTCCTGAAGCCACCTGCTTGATGGCCGAGCATTTATTTGTATCCAGTCGCTCGATATCCTCTCCACCTTCACCGGAGTTGGATTTTCCGTGAAGCATGTTCATGGCGATTGCCATGGTCTCATGAGCTTCTTTGGAAATGGATCCGTAGGACATGGCTCCTGTCTTAAATCTTGTTACGATGGAATCTACGCTTTCCACTTCTTCGATCGGAACGCTCTTCTTCGGATAATTAAATTCAAGCTGGCCTCTCAGGTTGATCTTTTCGCCCTCTTCATCCACCATCTGTGTGTACTGTTTGAACAGATCATAACTTCCGGTTCTTGTAGACTGCTGAAGCATGTGGATCGTCTGTGGATTGTAAAGATGTTCTTCTCCACCGCTCTTATATTTATGCTTTCCGACGCTGTCCAGTGTCATATCTACAGCAAGTCCCAGCGGATCAAAGGCCTCTGTATGGAATGCAGTATAATCTTCTGCAATCTCCTCAATTCCGATTCCACCGACACGGCTGACTGTATCGGTAAAATAACGATTGATAAAGTCACTCTTCAGACCGATCGCCTCAAAGATCTTTGCTCCCTGATAAGACTGGATCGTTGAGATTCCCATCTTGGATGCGATCTTGATGATTCCATGGATCACCGCAGAGTTATAGTCATCCACCGCTGCGTAATAATCTTTGTGAAGCAGATTTGCCTCAATCAACTGACGGATGGACTCATGTGCCAGATACGGGTTGATCGCACATGCTCCATAGCCCAGCAGGGTTGCAAAATGATGGACCTCTCTCGGTTCCCCACTTTCCAGGATCATGGCAACAGAGGTTCTCTTCTTTGTGCGGACCAGATGCTGCTGCAATCCCGATACAGCCAGAAGTGACGGAATTGCTACATGATACTCATCTACATCCCGGTCTGTCAGGATCAGGATATTCGCTCCCTCACGGATGACTCTGTCTACTTCGATGAACAGATATTCAATGGCTTTTTCCAGGCTCGTATTCTTATAATAAGTGATCGGGATCTCTGCAACTTTGAATCCGTCCACATTCATGTTCTTGATCTTCAGAAGATCGGTATTGGTCAGGATCGGGTTATTTACCCTGAGCATCTTACAATTTTCTTCTTTCTGCTCCAGCAGGTTTCCGTCTTTTCCAATGTAGATCGTAGTGGATGTAACAATCTCCTCACGGATCGCATCAATTGGCGGGTTCGTAACCTGGGCAAATAACTGCTTGAAATATCCAAACAACGGCTGACGCTTTTTAGAAAGAACGGACAGTGGTGCATCCATTCCCATGGCTGCGATTCCCTCTCCACCGTTCTTTGCCATGGTCAGAATGGAGGTCTTCACATCTTCATAAGAATATCCGAATGCTTTCTGAAGCTGTGTACATTCTTCCGCCGTATATTTCGGAACATCTTTATTCGGGATCTTCAGATCCTTCAGAGCGATCAGATTGCTGTCCAGCCACTCACCGTACGGATGCTCGTTTGCGTATTTTTCTTTCAGTTCCTCATCATCGATCACCCGGCCTGCCACAGTATCAACCAGAAGCATCTTGCCCGGATGAAGTCTTTCTTTCATGACAATCTTTGACGGATCAATATCCAGTACTCCGACCTCAGAAGAAAGGATCAGGTTATCATCCTCTGTGATATAGTAACGGGAAGGACGAAGACCGTTTCTGTCAAGTACCGCTCCCATCACATCTCCATCGGAGAAAAGGATGGATGCCGGTCCGTCCCATGGCTCCATCATGGTTGCATAATACTGATAGAAATCTTTCTTGTTCTGAGACATTTCATTGTTGTTGACCCATGGTTCAGGAATTGCGATCATGACTGCCAGCGGAAGCTCCATTCCACTCATGACCATAAATTCCAGTGCATTGTCAAGCATTGCCGAGTCAGAACCGGAGGTATTGATCGCCGGAAGAACTTTATGAAGCTCACCTTTCAGCTTGCCTGCCTCCATCGTTTCTTCTCTGGCACGCATCTTATCCGCATTACCACGAATTGTATTGATCTCTCCGTTATGCACGATGAAACGGTTCGGATGGGCTCTCTGCCAGCTTGGTGCTGTATTCGTACTGAAACGGGAATGTACCATGGCAATGGCTGATACATACTCCTCATCCTGCAGATCTGCAAAGAAAAGGCGGAGCTGTCCTACAAGGAACATCCCTTTATAGACAATCGTTCTGCTGGAGAGTGAAACGACATACGTGTCATCACTGCTCTGTTCAAAGATCCTTCTTACCACATACAGCCGGCGGTCAAATTCCAGTCCCTTTGCATACCTGGACGGACGTTCGATAAACGCCTGCATGATACACGGCATACAGTCAACCGCACTTTTTCCGAGGATATCCGGGTGGATCGGAACTTCTCTCCATCCTAAGAATTTCAGTCCTTCTTTTTTTACGATCACTTCAAAGATCTTCTTCGCCTGATTTCTCTTCAGCTCGTCCTGCGGAAGGAAGAACATTCCCACACCATAATCTCTCTCTCCTTTGAGATCGATCCCGAGTGGCTGACAGACCTTTTTAAAAAAGTTATGTGGAATCTGTGTCAGGATTCCGACACCATCTCCTGTCTTTCCCTCTGCATCCTTTCCGGCTCTATGCTCCAGATTTTCCACGATATGCAGTGCACCTGCTACTGTACTGTGGCTTTTCTGACCTTTAATATTAACGATTGCTCCAATACCGCAGTTATCATGTTCAAAACTTTCACGATACAGACCCTGCTGTGGGATTTCATTTTCTTTCCTCATAGTCGCTGTCCTTTCTTTTGCATATTTAAAACTTTTTTAAAATATAACTCTTTTTCCCCATCTTGTAAATAGGAATTTTCTGTAAATTATCTGATAATTCGACTTTTTATTATTTTATTTTTAATTATCTGATTATTTAAGTTTTTTATAAATTTAACATCAATTCCTGATATCTTTTATATTTCCTTTAATCACTGGATTTTTCTTCATAAAAGTAAAAAAATACGCAACAGGTCACACGCCCCATTGCGTACAATTCAAGATTGTATTTTTATAAATACAATTTTCTATATAATGTTCCTGTTATGGTTCATCGTTTTCCCTTGAAGGTTTTTTCTCCATTACCGGATCACCGATCTTCTGTATCATAACAAATAAGACGGAACAGAAGAAAGCACTTAAAATGATCGCCAGTCCCATCCTCATCAGATCTCCTGCCAGCCATCTGAACAGACCGACCCCGGTAAAGAGGATCGACCCGGTATTCAGGCAGATATGCAAACCTATCGCTGCCTTCACTGAGCCATACTTTTCATAGACATAGCACAGCAGGATTCCCAGCAGAAATGCATAAACGGTCTGGATCATCGTCAGATGCGTCACCGAAAAGAAAACCGATGACCACAGTGCCGCATAATAAAAGCCCTTTGTCTCTCTGTATCTGCGATACAGAACCCCCCGGAACATCATCTCTTCTGCGACCGGGATAATGATCCCCACAACCACAACCTGAACAAAAATCGGTGCGGCATAGGTACTCTGTACACTCTGCTGATAGCTGTTGCTGTTCATCGCAAGCTGTGCCACAACAGACAGACAGGTTACTCCGATACTTCCTGCTGCTCCCATCAGGATCAGCCAGAGATAGTTTCCGGCAGATACTTTTTGCCGCTGCGGTATCCCTGCCTGCTTCTCTTTCTTTCTGTCCAGACGAAATAAAGATACCGTAAGAATCAATGTGAAAAGTGCTGTCACACCGTTAATCTCTGTAGCATATTTCAACACCAGCTCCAGCCCCGGCTGCATCGTCTCCATATAATATTTATTTACCACATCTGTATAATTCATTTCTGAAGCATGGTTCATAACCAGACTCAGATACTTTGCTGCATAAGGAAGCATGACCAGCATCGAAACGATAATCTCTGCAACTAACTGGATCACCCAGTATCCCAGCAGCGGTCCTGCCAGATGCCAGAATGGATTTTGCTTTTTTTTCTGATTCATCTACAGTTCCTCCGCTTTCCTCAGAATCCAGTTCTGCAGTTCCTCTTCCGTTCCTCTGACTGTTCCCTGTACCATCTCCGGTCTTCCTCCACCGCGTCCTTCAAATGCGGCATTCAGCTCTTTCGCCATATTTCTCACATCTACATCCCGGCTTCCAATCACATACCGGTATCCTGCAGCATCATTTCCACTGAACACGGCACAAAGCTTCCGATTTTTCTCAAGGACTGCATTCATCAGTATCCTGAGAGAGTCTCCCTGGATTCCTTCCGGGAAAATACAGACAATCTGCTCTGACTCCGGAATCTGCTCCGCTTTACACCGGATCAGTTCCTGCTCCTTTTCTGCCAGTTCTGTCTTCTTTTCCGCCAGCTCTTTCTGCAGATGTGCCACGGCATCGGTCAGTTCATTTTCTTTTGCACACAGCATCGCTGAAATTTCTTTTGCCTGCTTCTGCTTTAAAGCATAATCAGCCATTGCCCTGCCTCCGCAAAGCATCGTTACACGCACACCGCCTTTATACCGCTGCATGCCAACCAGCTTGATCAGTCCGATCTCTCCCGTAAAATCTACATGCGGTGCACAGCAGGCACAGGCATCATATCCGGGAACGATAACCACTCTCACCTGTCCGGTGATCTCGATCTTGCTCCGGTAAGTCATCTCTTTTTCCTCTTCTTTGGAAGGATAAAGGATCTGTATTTTGAGATTTTCCCAGACTGCCTGATTTGCACGAAACTCTATTTCCTGCAGATCTTCCACCGGGATCTCTCCGCTAAAATCCATCGTACAGTCTTCATTTCCCAGATGAAAACCAACATTTTCATAACCATAGCGTTCATGCACGATTCCGGAGACGATATGCTCACCTGTATGTTGCTGCATCTTCATAAACCGCAGTTCCCAGTCAAGCTGTCCTGTCACCTTTTCTCCGACCGGCAGTTCCTGGTCCGTTCTGTGGAGGATCTGTCCCTCCTGCTCCTGCACATCCAGTACCTTTGCATCCCCCAAATATCCGGTATCTGCATACTGACCGCCCCCTTCCGGGAAGAAAGCGGTCTGATCCAGTACGATTTCATAATAGTTTTCCTTTTTCTGACAGGAGAGGACCGTCGCCTCAAATGACTTCTGATGACTGTTATTATAAAATAATTTTTCTGTCTGCGAGCTTTCCATCAATCCATTTTCCGTCATGAAGTCTTACATCCTTTCCGGTGCAGTGAATCCAAGCAGATCAATACAGGTCTCCAGAACTTTTTTCGCCAGATTCAGGAGTGCGATATAACCGCTCTTCTTTGCCTCATCCTCTTCAGACAAGATCTTTGTCTCATGATAGAACTTATTAAATTCATTGGCGAGATCATAAATATAAGCACAAAGCTTATGCGGTGCTGTCTCGGCATATACGGTATCGATCACTTCATTAAATTTCAGAACCTGCAGCATCAGTGCCTTTTCTGCTGCATTTTCTGCTGCAAGAATCTTCGCTCCCTCTGCATTTCCGCCATTCTCCGCATATTTCTTGAGGATGGACTTGATACGCACGATCGTATAAAGGATATACGGTCCTGTATTTCCCTCAAAAGATGTAAAGCGGTCCACATCAAAGATATAATCCTTGGATGCCTGATTGGAAAGATCTCCATACTTAATGGCAGCAAGACCGACTTCCGCCGCTGTCTTTCTTGCATCCGCCCCCTCTACTGTACGGTTGTCCATAATCTTCTTATACATCTCTTCGTCAATCTCACGGATCAGATTCTCAAGACGCATCACACCGCCTTCTCTTGTCTTGAACGGCTTGCCGTCCTTTCCATTCATCGTACCAAATCCGAGGAATTTCAGCTCGGTCTCCGGTCTTACAATTCCTGTCTTCTTTGCACAGCGGAATACCTGGATAAAATGAAGTTCCTGACGTTTATCCACAACATAGATCACTTCATCCGGCTGATATAACTCTTCACGCTCTACCAGCGTTGCAAGATCCGTCGTGTCATACAATGCCGCACCGTCTGACTTCAGGATCATACACGGAGGTACTTCCTTATTATCTGTCTCTTCTGCCACATCCACAACCAAAGCTCCCTGGTCATAATGTGCAAAGCCTTTCTCTTTAAGCATCTCTACCATGCCCGGAATATATTTCTGTGCATCTGCCTCACCTTTCCACAGATCAAACTCCACATTCAGACGCTCATAATTCTTCTTTAAGTCTGTCACAGACACATTCATAATGTGCTTCCAGATCGCACGATATCCCTTATAACCATTCTGCAGCAGATAAGTCGCATGCAATGCTTCTTCTCTGTAATCCTCATGCTCTTTGGCATAGGCACTGGCAGTCGGATAGATTTCTTCCAGTTCACTGATCGTAAACGGAGCTTCCTCCGGGTATTCTCCTCCAAAAGACTCATCAAAATATGGCAGATCCGGCTGACGCTTTTTCAGCTCCGTAATGATCAGCCCCATCTGATATCCCCAGTCACCTAAATGAATATCTCCGGTCACTTTATTTCCTTTATAGCGGATGATCCGCTTGATGCTCTCTCCGATAATCGCTGAACGAAGATGACCTACATGAAGCGGCTTCGCCACGTTGGGTCCGCCATAATCAATCATGACAGTCTTTGGCTCTGCTTCTTTCTCCACGCCTAAATTCTCATCTGCAGCCATCTCATTCAGATATTCTGCCACAAACTCCGGCTTCAGCTTCAGATTAATAAAGCCCGGCTTCACCGCCTCTGCCTGTGCAAAGCACTGACTCTCTGCCAGATTTGCCACAACGTCCTCTGCGATCATGATCGGGGCTTTTTTATACTTCTTTGCTCCTGCCATAGCACCATTACACTGGTACTCGCACAGATCCGGGCGGTTAGAAAGAGTCACTCTTGCAAGCTCTTCACCGTAACCGGCCTTTACAAATGCCTCTTTCATCTCTATTGTAATTAACTCCAGTAATGTTCTCACTTTCCACACTCCTTTTGAATCTCTCGTATCTAAGATCTGTCTCTGGATCTTCAGTCTTTTCAGACTCGAACAACAGTAATCTTTATTCTATCATGAATATTCCCAGACGGCAAGTCACTAGCTATTTTTACTTGTATAGGTGTGTAGCTATCTTTACTGACATTTCTGCTATTTATCTTTCATGATGCCAGGGTTAAAAGGTCTAAGCCCACATGAGCTTGCTCATAGGTGGGTGAGCAACTGACAGCAAATATTTTAGCCGAAAGTAAAACCGAAGATTTTCTTGCTCCTTCTTTCAGATTCCTTTATAATGAAGTAATACTTTCAGAAAGGACAGATTTATCTATGAAATTAGGTTCTCACGTAAGCATGAGTGGAAAAGAAATGCTCCTTGGTTCTGCGAAAGAAGCGGTCTCCTATGGAGCTGATACATTTATGTTCTATACCGGTGCTCCGCAGAATACCCGCCGAAAAGACATCAGCGAACTTCAGATTGATCCTGCCTGGGAATACATGAAAGCCCATGGCATCCGGGAGATTGTTGTCCACGCTCCCTACATCATCAATCTCGGAAACACTGTCAGACCAGAAACTTTCTCCCTTGCTGTTGAATTTCTCGCCAAAGAGCTTGAACGTACCATTGCCTGTAAAAGCCACACCCTGATCCTTCATCCCGGTTCCCATGTAGGCGAAGGAATTGAGGCCGGAACCGCACAGATTATTAAAGGGCTGAACGAAGTCCTCTCTTCTGACACAGACTGCTGCATTGCACTGGAGACCATGGCCGGAAAAGGCTCGGAAATTGGTCGTACATTTGAAGAACTGGCTGCCATTTACGATGGTGTAATGCATAACGACAAACTGCGGGTCTGCTTTGATACCTGTCACACCAGTGACAGCGGATATGATATCATCCATCATTTCGATGCTGTCATGGATTCTTTTGACCGTATCCTCGGAAAAGAACAGATTGCTGTCTTCCATATCAACGACAGCAAGAATCTCCCCGGTGCAGCAAAAGACCGGCATGAAAATCTCGGATTCGGACAGATTGGATTTGATGCCCTGAACTATATTGTTCATCATCCCGACTTTGAAAATGTCCCTAAAATCCTCGAAACTCCCTATATTCCTTCTGCAACAAAAGCGAAAAAATCTTATGCTCCTTATAAATATGAGATACAGATGCTGAGAGAACAGGTTTTTAATCCACATATGAAAGAACAGATTCTTGCCGATGCAGAAAACTAGCAGAAAGTCTCCGGATTCTGGTCACCGGTCTTATGAACAGTAAAATTTTTTCTGCTCATGATGAAATCCATCAACAAGATTCACCCTTTACTTTTCTTTTATTTTATGGTAGGATAAATAAGGTTGTTGATGAATTTCATCATACAATCGGAATGCGTCTGTAGCTCAGTGGATAGAGCGATGCCCTCCGGAGGCATGTGCGGCGGTTCGACTCCGCTCAGACGCTTTTTTTGTACCCTTTTTTCCTTTTTCGAGTTAAGGTCAGAAGCATCAGAATCAATACCACACTTTCTGCTGATACGATCATCATCCACTTTTTCATTTGCGATGGATCCCCGGTTTTTACTGACTGGGGTTTTGATTTTTTCTTCTCTTTTTCCACAATGATCTTCTCTTTTTGATTCGTTATCCTCATTTTCCTGACAAATTCTTTCTGTTCGTCATCTTCTGCATCCTTAGTCAGTTCCACGATCCATTCTTTTTCTGCCCGGATATATCCTTCCGGTGCCTGGATTTCTCTGACCCGGTATGTTCCCTGACAGAGCAGTCCGCTTTCTGCCTTTCCTTTTTCATCCGTCTTCAATACTGCGGCTGTCTCTCCGGCTTTTATCTGAATGGTTCCGTCCCCGGTTATGATATCTTTTTCTGCTATAACTTCAAACTCTGCACCTTCCAGTACGTCTCCTGTATCAGCATCTGTCTTTATTATTTCCAGTTTTCCCATCAAAGGTTCATCGTAAAATTCTACCGTAACCGGTTCTGCCCAGTTATGTCCTTCCCGGATCTCAAATGCCACATCTTCTCCCAGCAGATAACCATAAGGTGCTTCTATCTCCCTGAAATAATAGGTACCAGGCTTCAGTTTCTCCGGCAGAAGAAACATTCCGTCTTCACCGGTCTCAAAATAAGTATGCTCTGTCTCTTCCGGATAATAACTTTTCATGGTGATCACTTTTTTCTCATCGTCCAGCAGCTCAAATTTTGCTCCTTTTACCCGGATCGTCTTCCCCGTTACTGCATCTTTTTTCACCAGTCTGACGGGTGAAACGATCTGCTTATCCTCCAGCAGATAATAAAATGTCTGTCCCTCCTCAGAGATCGTCACTTCAAAATCCTGTACCGGTTTCATTCCCTGCGGAGGATTTATTTCATGGACAGTATAAGTATCATAGACAAGATTTCCCCTTGCATTTTCTCCTGATTGCTTTGTCGTTGCATAACCTTTTTCATCTGTCACGATTTTAAAAACTTCTCCGGTACTTTTTGCTGTCAGGGAAAACTCAATCCCTTCCAGCGGAGTCTTGTGTTCTGTTTCAGGATCTGTGTCCTCTCTGAATTTAATCAGTTCGATATCACCCCGGATCACCTGTTCTGCGACCTCCACCGGTTCATAAGTGCAGACAGCCTCGGCTGTTCCCTCCGGAAGAATCTTCCTCACAACTACCTCATCTTCTGTCAGATATCCATCCGGTGCTTTCGTTTCCCTGATCGTCACTGTCCCAAGTGGAAACGCTGCTTCCCCATCTGACAGTTCAAAAAATGCATCGCCACTGACCTTATGCTCCGAATCAAAAGTGATCTTTCCTGAAGCATCTGTCCGCATGAGCCAGATTCTTTCGGCTTTCATTCCTTTTTTTGCAGGATCTTCCTCATACAGTCCTTTATAGTATCTGATTTCAAATTCTGCTCCTTCCAGTGTCGCATGACCTGAAGCTTCACATTTCCCTGTATCGGCATCCTTTTTTTGCAGAATAAGACTGACTGGATTTTTCTGCGGTATATCACTGACTTCTATCATCGCCGTCTGACCGGATAAAACGCAGATCGGATAAACTGTATCATCCAGTGCATAACCTGTCGGACAACTTTTCTCTTTTATATAATATTGTCCCGGACTGACCGTCAGTTCTTGCGTCATTCCATTTTCATCGGTTGTAAGCGTTCCTGTCAGATTTTTACACCCGGCATCAGTATAGACTCCGTAAACCGCTCCGTTTAAACGATATGCCGGATTCTGCTCTGTCACCTGCGGCTCTTTTGAACTTTTCTTCAGTTTTGCTTTTCCATGCGGAACATAAGTCCAGCCACCCATGACCTGCTTTCCGTTTCCTCCGTTGATGACGTATGCACAAAATCCCTGATCCGGTACAGCCAATGCCCTGATCTCCTCCAGTTTCTTTTGAAATGCTTTCTTCAGATCTTCGTAGTATTCCTGCCTTTTCAGATTCGTTCCATAAAAAGCGGCATCAAAGTCAAACGCATTATAGACCCATGACAAGAACATATGGCTGTAGCAATATCTCTCATCAAAACCTGCCACTGCTGCCCCCTGCTTTACATCCCCGATCTGCCAGTACCCTTCACTTCCGTACCATTGATACAGTGCCGCTTCACCGGGAGCAGCAACAGAATAATATAATGCCCTTGCAAGATCAGAAGTATTTTCCAGTTTTACTGCTGTATAATTTCCACTCTGCGGAGTACCTCTTGCCGGTTCTAAACACCATGCACTGTTCCCTTCCGCCTCAAAATAATTGGTAGAATAGCCTGAATAATAGATAACTCTGCCACATTCTACATAAACCGTCTTCGCTTCTTCCGCCGACTGAACATCCACATCCTCTTTCGCTGACCGGTCTGCTACATCCGCTTCAGGAAAATAAGCATTCCTGATCCGGTTCCTTTTTTCTTCAATCTGCTCCTTCACCTCTTCTTTTTCTGAAGTTTCCGCTTTTGCCGAAATGCCTTTCTCTCCCAGTGCCGTAAACAGAATCACCAGGATCATCACCGCCGAGAGAAGACTTCCATGAAATTTCCCCTTTTTTCTCATTTCGTCTCCTCCTTTACCTGATATGCTTTTCCACCCATGCTGATGGTCTTATTTTTTCTGCTGTACCGGTATACATGACTTCCCAGGATTTCTTCTTCCGGTACCTGCGTCTCATTGATCTCGCAGACCATTTTTTCCATCTCCGCCACACTGATCCCTGCTGAAGCCGGAACCAGGATCACCTCATGGATGCTGCTTGGAAGTATATAAAAATCTTCCTCTAAAATATCACCCATCATTCTTAACACATAAGGATAGATCATGCAGGCTGCTCCGTTGCTTCTTGCACGGTTCGACAGGACATACATTTTATCTTCTCCCTTCTCTTCACTTTCCAGGAGATTCTGCTCTCTGCGTGCCTCTTTTCCGGCAGCCCCCAACAGTTCACTCATGGCATACTGCATTGTAAAGCACTCTGCCATAAGCAGCCGCCTTGTATTCCTGTCCGCTTCACTCCAGAGTATTTTCTCTGTCGTCTTCCACTGATCCATATGCCTGTCGCTGATCAGCATAGCCGTAGTCCCCTTTTCACTTGCATCCAGCAGAACATAATAGATCAATGACAGATCCAGTATTTCCCTGTGCGGAACATCCTGAAGCATCTGTTCATTTTTTTCAGTATTGACAAGCCTGTATACAATTCTTTCTCTGACCTTTTGAAAATCAAAAATCTTTTCATAATCCCAGGATTCATCTTTTTTAATTTTTTCATAAGTCTCCAACAGCTCGTCCACGATCTCATTGATCGTCTTTCCTCCGAGATAACTTTCATAAAATTCTTCTAAATAAATCGTCGGTGAAAGATTGATTCCCGGAGTTTCAAGGATCACACCTGTCCTCCGTGTATCGTTATTCTTCACTGCTGTATAAACTGTCGCTTTCAGACCTCCTTCTTTTCTCTGGTTTATCATAGTTTCAACCGCATGTACAAATTCTGTATAATTCACCTTTCTCCTTTCCGACTGCGGTCCACTGATTTTTGAATGAAATTCGGTACGATCCGTACCTGACTGATTCGATTTATGAATTGAAACAATATTATGTGCTATTTATTATATGCGACCGTCCACCTGACCGCAACATAAAAATTATTAAAACTTTCCAAACTAATTAAAAATATATAAAAAAAGAGACGCAGACATGAACATCTCATGTATACGACTCTGACTAATTATGAATATCCGGATTATACTCTTGAGAGATACTCTCCAGTACGTGTATCGATTTTCAGAACATCTCCTGTCTCAACGAACAGCGGAACCATAACGGTAGCACCTGTCTCTACGATTGCAGGCTTTGTAGCACCCTGTGCTGTATCACCCTTGAATCCAGGCTCTGTCTCTGTAATCGCCAACTCTACGAACAGCGGTGGCTCTACAGAAAATACATTTCCATTGTGGGAACAGATCTTAACTGTCTCATTCTCTTTTACGAACTTCAGTGCGTCACCAACAACATCTGAGTTCAGTGCGATCTGATCATATGTCTCCATATCCATGAAGTTATAGAGATCTCCATCCTGATACAGATACTGCATATCTTTTCTCTCGATATGAGCATTCTCAAATTTCTCTGTAGGACGGAATGTCTTCTCAACAACTCCTCCACTGATGATATTCTTTAATTTTGTTCTTACGAAAGCAGCACCCTTTCCAGGCTTTACGTGCTGGAACTCCATAATCTGATAAATATTTCCTTCAATCTCGATTGTAATACCGTTCTTAAAATCTCCTGCTGAAACCATGTATAATCCTCCTTCAATAACTTATCATTCAGGCATTCGCTCATACCATTTTATACTAATTTTCTACTTTTTTCAATCCTTTTTTGCAGGTTGCCCTGTCTTAAATGCATTTATCTGCATTCTTTTTCATAAAAATGCAATACAATCTTCTCCAGATACCGTTTTAACACAATCTGGATCTCTTCTTTCGGATTCATAGGCTGCACAAGAATATTATGAATCCCGGCTCTTTTTGCTCCCCACACATCCGTAAAAAGCTGATCTCCGACAAATATTGTACTGGACAGATCTGTCCCCATCAGTTCCATCGCACGCTTATAATTACCTGTAGCCGGCTTATGTGCATTAAAAATATAATGCGTCCCTACATCCTGATTGAACATCTCAACCCGCTTCTTCTGGTTATTCGACAAAAGACAGGAC
>UMJT01038508.1_pt1 | contig 18501 bp, 18 predicted proteins | sample 1966111 | NCBI WGS metagenome assembly UMJT01 (sample SAMEA4836159, study PRJEB28245) | human gut metagenome | biome: gut microbiome; material: fecal sample | place: Denmark | collected 2008
TCCGCACAGCGGATTTCTGTGAATGTTCATGCCAGGTGCCAGCCATACGGAAATGTGGAATTCTTCCATCTCTTTTCCGACGATATCACCGCATTTCTGGATCAGATCCATGTTCCACGATTGTGCAAGAAGCGCTGCTACCGGGATTGCGGTGCAGTACTGGAAATACTCCGTGCCGCCTTCCGGAACTTCGATTTCATTTTTGTTAAACGCATCTTCCAGAGGATTTCCGGAGGATACCATCTTTCCGTCTGCATCAACGACAAAGTGCGGAATCAGACGAAGACCGGCCGGACCGTCTGCAAGAATCGTATTGTAAATACCTCTGTCCGCAAGAAGAATGGAAGTTGTATCTCCCGCTGCTCCAGGCGCCATATCGGAAGAAGATCCGATAAAGCCTTCCTGTCCGAGGCCGTCTGCCGTACCATTGCAAACGGTAGCCATCTCCTCTACGGTCAGCTGCGATACGAGATCTTTTAATGTTGCTTTTCCGCTCTTTACATCTGCCGCAGTCAGCTTCTCTCCCTCATAAACTGGGAATGCTTCCGGTGTTCCACTGTAGATAACGGTCTCTGTCTTGATGCATTTACTGCAAATCTCAATCTGTTTTGCAGCTGCTTTTTCTTCTGCCTCACCTTCATAGCTGTACGGTGTTACGCCTGCTTTGGAGAGTTCCTGCGGAGCGTCATCTGCCGGGAAGAGATTCTTTCCCTGAACCGTAACAACGGTCTCTTTGAGATTCAGGGCTGCTGCCACTTTCGTTGTTCTGGAGCTGTTACCGACACGGATGTAATACGTTCCTGCTTCGAGTACCCATGCTGCTTTTTTCTCATCGTAGGAAGCCATAGATCTCGTCGGGAAGGAAATGGTAATCGTCTGGGACTCACCCGGCGAGAGCAGATCGGATTTTCCGAAGCCGCCAAGCTCCTGATACGGTTTCTCAATCGTTCCATCCGGTGCGGAATAGTAAACCTGTACGACTTCTTTTCCGGCGAATGTATCACCAATATTCTTTACGGATGCGGTAACGGTAACGTTCTTATCATCTGCCTCCACGTCCCTTACTTCCGTCTCAAAATCGGTATAGCCTTTGCCATAGCCGAAGCAGTAGTTCGGGGTTACGTTGAAGGTATCAAAATAACGGTAGCCGACATAAATGCCGTCGCTGTAATACTCATCGTTGGTGTCACCGTTGTTGTGGCTGAAATTTTTTGAGGACGGATAGTCTTCATAGGAAGCAGCCCATGTATCGGTCAGCTTTCCTGATGGGATGCTCTTTCCGAGAACAACGTCTGCAACGATGTTTCCGGTTGCATTTCCGGCCTGTCCTGCAAGAAGAATTGCATTCAGTCCTTTGATTTTCTTTAACTCTGTGGTGTCTACAAGGTTCGCAATATTCAAAATTAAAACTGTTTTCTCATAATGCTCTGCCAGATAGGCAATGTCAGCGAGCTCGTTTTCGCCGAGCAGATAATCGCATGCTCTGTTATAGCGGTCTGCACCTTCACCGGAGTTTCTTGACAGAACATAGATAGCGGTATCGGTGTCCTCTTTTTCGGTAATCGCAGGTACGTCAGGCTGCGCAAATGCTTCCGAGAACATGACAGCAAAAATTGGAATGTGAAGTTCCTCTGCTTTTTTTGCCAGCTCTGCCTGATATGCAGCCTGCGCATCTGCAAGCACTTTGTCATATTCGTCAAGCCATTTACCGGTCAGAATTTCAAAGCCGGCCTCTTTTAAGCCCTGTTCAATCGTAACAACCGTTCTTGTGTTAACGTCTCCGGAACCGGTACCCCCTTTTACCGTGTGGCGGACGCCGTTACCATAAACTGCGACTTTTCCTGCACCGGCAAGCGGCAGGGTTCCGTCGTTTTCAAGAAGTGTCATGCACTCACCGGCCAGTTCACGTACCAGCGCGGAATGTTCTTTTTCTCTAGCAGATACTTCTCCTGTTTTTGATGCATAAAATGTTGCCATAATTCTAATACCTCCCAATAATAAATTCACATATAGCGCTTTTATTGTAACGCATTTTTCGTCATTATGCAAAAGTTTTTTCACCCGTTTTCTCATATTTTATTTGTATTTTGTGCATTTTCTCTTATTATCCGACTTTTCTGTCTTTTTTTCTCTCATTGATTTCTTTTTTTATTTTTTATATTGATGCTTTTATTCTATTGATTTTTCTGTAAACGATACGCTTTTTTCACCTTTTTTCGTCTTCTTTCACAAAATTCGTTGACGCGCTTGATTTTGGCAGTATAATGGAATCAGAGATCAATTTTAGGAGGCCCCAATTATGTTAAAACAACTTTCTATTTTCGCAGAAAATAAAAAAGGCACGATGCAGCAGATTACACAGATTCTGTTTGAAAACGACGTCAATATTTTAGGTTCCGTCAACAACGACAGCGCAGAGTACGGCATTGTCCGCATGGTCGTTTCCGATCCGGATAAAGCAGAGCAGGCGCTTCAGGCTGCCGGTTACATGACACGCCAGACGGATGTACTCGGTGTCGAGGTAGTTGATCAGCCGGGTAACTTAAATTCCCTTCTGAAAACACTGCTTGAGACAAATATCGACATCGACTATATCTATCTCTCTTTCAACCGCGAGTCCGGCTGCCCGATCATGGTGTTCCATGTACCGGATGTGTACGAGACAGAAGCAAGCTTAAAGAGCAAAGGATATACCGTTCTCTAGAGCATGTTTGAAAAACACGAAAAAAGACATCTAACGAAGTGATTTTTCACCTCTGCAGATGTCTTTTTCTATATCATCTATTCTTTTTCTTCATCCTCAAACAGATGATCCCGCGTAATGTTTTTTGCCCACAGTCCGCTCTTATACCGTTTCAGAACCCACGGCCATTTTACAAACTCATCTGTACACAGCAGGAAATAAACCACAAGGACAGGAAGCTTGAAGACAAACGCTGCAATAAATCCAAGCGGCACCGCGTAGCACCACATATCAATCGTATCGCAGACCAGTCCGAACTTTGTGTCACCTCCGGCACGGAATACTCCGGCAATCAGCGTTGTATTGACGGCAGTCCCCATAATATAATAGGTGTTAATCAGCAGCATATATTTCAGATAATGCATCGCGGTCTCATTTAAAGAAGCAAACTTCAGTACAAACGGCGTGATACCCAGTACAACCAGTCCGCCCACAGCTCCGGTAACAACCGTCAGCTTCAGCAGTTTCGATGCATATTCCTTCGCCTTTCCCAGATTTCCTTCTCCCATAACATTTCCAAGCAGAATACCGCCCGCACTTGCCACACCAAAGCACAGCACGGTTCCGATATTTCTTACAACGACAACGAGCGAGTTTGCCGCTACCGCATCGCTTCCCAGATGGCCCAGGATCACAGAATACATCGAAAATGCAACGCCCCAGGAAAGATCATTTCCAAGCGCCGGAAGTGACAGCTTCACAAAATCGGAAAACAGCAGCTTGTTGCGGATGAACATGTACCGCAGATCGAGCTTGATATCCTTACTCATAATCGACACAATCACACAACCGATCAATTCAATGACACGCGACATTGCCGTTGCGATTGCAACACCGGTTGCTCCAAGCTTCGGAAATCCGAAGAGGCCAAAAATGAAGCATGCGTTGAAAAATACGTTCAGTGCGAATGCCATCATATTCATTGCCATGCTGATCGTCACACGGCCGAGGCTTCGAAGCACCGCAAGATAGATCTCCGTAATGCCCCAGCACAGGTAGGTCACACCCATGACGCGCAGATACGAAGCACCGATCCGGATCAGTTCCGCATTATCTGTAAACAGACGCATCATCATCTGTGGCATGGTAAAAGCAATTCCTGCCACAACGACGGAGATGATGACGGAGAATCGAAGTGCGATTCCCTCGACAGTCTGAATTGCTCGCATATTGCCTTTTCCAAAGTACTGGGCACACAGAAGTGTTGCTCCTGTTCCCAGTCCGTAATAAACCATAAATAATACATTTGCATAGTTGGATGCCAGGGATACCGCGGAAATAGCGGACTGTCCCACGTAGTTCAGCATCACGACATCGGCAGAGTTGACTGCCGCGCTTAAAAGATTCTGAATCACAATCGGCAGAACCAGCTTAAAAATCTGGCTGTAAAAGCCCTGCTCTTTTGTTGTTGCCCTCATGTTTCTTCTCCATTTCTCTTCTTTATTTGTCTTCTTTCTTTTCCTGTTTTGCCTTCACATACGGATATCGGACCTGCGTGTAAACAAACATCACCAGAATATAGATGCCGCATGCGATCGCCGCTGGAACGGTAAGATCCGACAGATTGACATACGAGGTTCCGATCATCAGAATGCCGATGAAAAACAGCAGAATGTGAAGTGTCCGCTTTTTCATACAAAACGCAGACTTCTGATACTCTTCCGGGAAAATATCCGGCAGACGCCAGCAGGCCAGCAGCACCATAAACTCCGTCACCATATCGGTTCCGACACCCATGTTGGAAATCAATGTCAGATCCATTCCCGTAAGGATCGGAATGGCGCCCATCAGGAAAAAGACCATCAGAAGGATCGCCGGAACACCGTTTCTATTCTCCTCCGCGGTTTTTTCCGGCAGCCAGCCCTGTTTTGCGGCAGCCTGCAGTCCTCTTGTCACCCAGCTCAAGGTTCCGTTCAGAGTGGTAAGCAGCGCAAATACGGCACCACCGAACACGAAAAACAGGTACAGCCAGGTTGGAAAAATCTCCTGTGCGACAAGCGTCAGATTCTGAAATGCAACCGTTTCGACCGGAAGCACGCCGCCTGCCACGATACCGATCAGCACATAGAATACAGCAACGATACTCGTGGAAAGCACGATAACCCTTGGAATTGTGCGGGACGGCTCCACAATATCGTCTCCGTTCTCCGCAACGAATTTTGCGCCTCCGCACGCAAAACTCAAAAGTGCCACGCCTGTGAAAAAGTTCTTCGGACCGTTCGGCATCAGGTTGGATACCGTCGGTGTCAGGGCATCCCAGCTTACTTTGGGCAACCCGAATACAATAAATAAGAACAGGCTCAAAAGCAGCAGCACAACCATGCCCTTTTGCACCAGTGCGCTCGATTTCAGTCCGATAAGATTGATGGCGGTGCAGATAACAAGTGCTGCCATTGCGACAGCCGACTCGCCAAACTGCGGAAAAATCGAGCAGAAATAGCTTGCAAAGCCTTTCGCGTACGTTGCGATCAGAACCTGGCTTAAGACAAACATCGCAATGTACATAAATCCGGCTTTTTCACCCATCAATCGTCGGATGTAAGTAAAGCCGGCGCCTGATGACGGGATTGCGGACGTCAGGATGATGAACGGTACACAGGTGATAACGGCAAGCACGGCACCTAAAATAAACGCTGCGGCAATGCCGTGTCCTGTCAGACCGATGACGATTCCCGTCAGTACCATGATGCCCGAACCGATGATCTGTCCGATCGCAAGTCCCATACAGTCGGAAAAATTCAGTTTTTTATGACCTTCCCCCATACATTTTCCTCCTTTTTTCTCCCAATGTACTCTCGTTTCTGTTGGCGGATCCCAACAGAAATGCATAAAATCCTATTTTTTTATTCTACCGAAATCTCATCGTTTGTCAATTTGCAAAATGCGCAAGGTTTAACGCTTTACCTGTACAGAATAGACAAATATTATAATTGAACTTATTTTTCTTCTATTTTGAACTTTTCAATATTTTTTATAAATTTCAGCTTTTCTATTGAACTTTCTTCCCGCTCATGCTACAATAAGCACAGTTTTGAACTTTCTTTATTTTGCATTCTATTTTAAGGAGATTTTCTATGACAAATGAAACCTTTTCCGACCGTCTGAAACTGGCCATGCAGGCGAAACAGTTCAAGCAGGTCGATTTGATCCGAGCGGCCCAGCGGCGCGGTGTGAAACTTGGAAAAAGCCATGTCAGCCAGTATGTCAGCGGAAAAACGGTTCCGCGCTCCGACATTCTTCACTTTCTGGCCGATGTGCTCCAGGTCGATCCCGACTGGCTGCTTGCAAAAGATTCCACAGTAAACTATACGGCAGATACGGTTTCCGATCCGGCAGAATCCTTTTCTGATCCATCTGCCGCTTCCCTTTCCCAGACAAAAACAGGAGGTTCCCCTATGCGAGAATTTAAAAAATCATCGAAACTCGACAATGTCTTATATGATGTCCGCGGACCTGTCGTAGAAGAAGCAAACCGCATGGAAGCGTGCGGCACACAGGTTCTGAAACTGAACATTGGAAATCCGGCTCCATTTGGCTTCCGTACTCCTGATGAGGTCATCTACGACATGAGCCATCAGCTTACCGACTGCGAGGGTTACTCTCCTTCCCAGGGTCTCTTCTCTGCACGAAAAGCGATCATGCAGTATGCGCAGTTAAAGAAACTGCCAAATGTTTCTATCGATGATATCTACACCGGAAACGGCGTCAGTGAGCTGATCAACCTCTGCATGTCCGCTCTTCTGGATGATGGGGATGAAATCCTCATCCCATCCCCGGATTACCCTCTCTGGACTGCCTGCGCAACGCTGGCCGGTGGGAAAGCCGTCCACTACATCTGCGATGAACAGTCCGAATGGTATCCGGACATCGATGATATGCGAAAAAAAATCACCGACCGCACAAAAGCGATCGTTATCATCAATCCGAATAACCCGACCGGTGCACTCTATCCGAAAGAGGTACTGCAGCAGATTGTCGATCTCGCCAGAGAGCATCAGCTGATCATCTTTTCCGATGAAATTTATGACCGGCTCGTCATGGACGGTCTTGAGCATGTTTCCATTGCATCCCTCGCACCGGATCTGTTCTGTGTCACCTTCAGTGGTCTTTCCAAATCGCACATGATCGCAGGCTTCCGTATCGGCTGGATGATCTTAAGCGGAAATAAAGCTATCGCAAAGGACTATATTGAAGGACTCAAAATGCTTTCTAACATGCGTCTCTGCTCCAATGTTCCGGCCCAGTCCGTTGTCCAGACCGCTCTTGGCGGCCACCAGAGCGTCAACGACTACATTGTTCCGGGCGGACGGATTTACGAGCAGCGCGAATACGTTTACAAGGCATTCTGCGATATTCCGGGTATCACCGCAGTCAAACCAAAAGCTGCGTTCTACATGTTCCCGAAAATTGACACGAAAAAGTTCAATATCACAAACGACGAAAAATTTGCTCTCGATCTGCTGCGCGACAAAAAACTTCTGATCGTCCACGGCGGCGGCTTCAACTGGGGACAGCCGGATCACTTCCGCGTTGTTTACCTGCCGCGAATTGAAGTTTTAAAGGATGCGGTTGGAAAGCTCACCGACTTCCTCTCTTATTATCATCAGTAAAATTCTGATCACTTTTTTCACAGAGCTCCACCGGAAATACCACCTTTTTTCCGGCGGAGCTTTTTTCCTTTACCGGATTCTTTCCTGCTGCATTACACTTCACCGGTACCCGGCAAACAACAGGTAACTTTTCGTTACTGTTCACTCAGCAGTGAAACACTTGCTGTTTCGCTGCGTAAGAAAGTGATTCAGGCGTGAGCAGCCCTCCTTTTGCGAAGCAAAACTTTAAATGAGGGCTGCGAATGTTACAGTTCGCTGGGAACCAGTGAACTGTAACAACTTTTCTGTTCCACGGCTTAATTTCGATTGCGGCTCCTGTTCCTTTATGTTATAATTTTTTTAAATCAAGCCACAACCGTTCTTTTGAGTTCTGTTCTCGCTGTATCGCTTCTTGGCGGATGCCGCGCCTCCGACAAACCCGTTACGCTGACCGTATGGACGTATTACAACGGAGATCAGTTAGCTTCCTTTGAACGTCTTGTTGAGGAATTCAATACAACGATCGGAAAAAAAGAGCATATTACGGTCGAAGCCTCCAGTCAGGGCAGCATCAATGACCTTGAAAAAAATGTTCTCGATGCCGCCAAAGGAAGGGTTGGTGCCCTTGCCATGCCAAATATTTTTTCCGCTTACGCCGATACCGCCTATACGCTTGAGCAGATGGGACAGGTCGTTGATCTTTCCCCTTATCTTACAGAGAAAGAAAAAGATGTTTATCTTCCCAATTATCTGGAAGAAGGTGACTTTTCCGATGACGGCAGTATCCACATTATTCTGACAACCTCCACAAAATTCCTGCGTATCATGGAAATGGCAAGTATTGAACTGGGTGGCTATGAGATGCGTTTTGATCTCAACACGGTCTATGTCACAAAGAACTTTTTTTCCATGCTCAACCTCCCATCTGAAGATGTTTCCGAGCTTTCCACCCGGTATTTCCAGCAGATGCTGCGTGAATTTGACCAGACACATTCTCATACCGTATGGGTCGGACATTCTAAGGTGTATGAAATTTCATTTTCTGACGGAACAATCCGCTACATCCGTATGGAGACCTCCCGCGAGGGCTATGCGCAGATCGGACTTGTCGAAGATTTTACCTCCGTTATGCTGGAACGGCAGCGCATGGAGCACGAGCGTGATTACGATGCATTGACCGGTCTCTACAATCGACGCGCGTTTCAGCGGGAAAGTGAAGCTCTTTTTGAGCATTCGGAAGTTCTCGGTCACGCTGCCCTTCTGATGATCGACCTTGACAATCTAAAACGCACCAACGACACCTTCGGCCACGACTGGGGCGATGCCTATATCCGGCAGGCAGGACAGTGTTTTATCTCCTCTGTGCCGGCTAAAACGCTCTGTGCCCGTATTTCCGGCGATGAATTTAATCTTCTGTTCTACGGCTACCAATCGCAGGAAGAAATTCGAGCACTTCTGCAGAATCTTTCCCTTGCGGTTTCAAATACAGCCCTGGAGCTGCCAAGTGGTCGTAAACTGCCCCTTCGCCTTTCCGGCGGAGTTTCCTGGTATCCGGAAAACAGTACAGATCTGTCTACGCTGAAAAAATATGCGGATTTCGCAATGTACCAGGTAAAGAAAGCAGAAAAAGGGTACATTACCGAATTCGATCTGGAGCTTTTTACAAAAAATGCAAAGGAAACCGAGATGCGCCGCCTGTTCCATAAAATGTTGAATGAAGAGCTGTTTACGTATTACTTCCAGCCAATTGTTTCCGCCACGGACGGCAGTATCTACGCCTACGAGGCGCTGATGCGCGGAAATCTCCCGGCACTTACTCGTCCGGATCAGATCCTGCAGCTGGCTCACGAGGAAGAGTGCCTGCATGAAATAGAACGTCTGACTATGTTTCTCTCTGCAAAATCCTATGCCACATTCCTCTCCACCCATCAGATACGCGGTGATGAGCTTCTCTTTGTCAATTCGATTGCAAGCCAATACATGAATCACGACGAGGCAGTGGCTTACGTCGAACAATACAGCTTTCTTCAGGATCGGATTGTCATTGAGATCACAGAGGAGGATTCACCGGATCTTACAGCTCTGCTGAAAAAACGTGAGATGCCGGGATTTTCCGGTGTATTTGCCCTGGATGACTACGGCAGCGGCTACAGCAATGAAAAAACGCTTCTGGAGCTTGCACCGGCGTATATCAAGCTAGATCTTTCCATCATCCGCGATATCGACTCCGATCCGGACAAGCAGCAGATCGTAGAAAATATTGTTTCCTATGCACATCAAAGAGGCATGAAAATCATTGCCGAGGGTCTGGAAACTCCAGCTGAACTTTTGAAGGTACTGGAACTGGATGTTGATCTCCTGCAGGGCTATTTTCTTGCAAAACCGTCCGCTGTTCCGAAACCTGTCAGTGCAGAATCCGTTGCTGTCATAGAACGCTTCCGGAAGCATCTTGCGTAATTCCACCTCTTCCTGCAGCGTCCTTTCAAATCACAGCATCTATGTCTGATCTGCTGCTTCGAAACAGATACCGGTCAGCGACCCGGAGCGTATCTGAGCAATCATCCCTCAAAAAACACCCATAGCAAACCCTGCAAAAGCAGGGTTTTGTCTCCACTCTGAAGGATCCTGCCTGACAGGATCCTTTTTTATACTTTTTTATACTTTTTTCATATTTTTCTCCTGTTCGTTCCTCCGCTTCTGTGCTATGATACCTTACAGCAATGACAACCCGTCCATCGAAAGGAGTTTTTCTATGTGTACAGCAGCAACCTATCAAACACGCGACTTTTATATGGGCCGCACACTCGATTATGAATTTTCCTATGGCGACCAGATCACCGTTACACCTCGCAATTACCCGTTTTCCTTTCTTCATATGCCGTCCCTTTCCCATCACTATGCAATGATCGGCATGGCGTGTGTGATGGATGATTACCCGCTCTATTATGATGCGTTCAATGAAAAGGGGCTTGGTATCGCCGGCCTTAATTTTGTAGGAAATGCCGTTTATTTCGATCCGAAACCGGAGAAAGACAATATCGCACAGTTCGAGCTGATCCCGTGGATTCTCGGTACATGTGCTTCGCTTGCGGAAGCAAAAGAATCCCTCTCCCGTATCAATCTCATCAGCACATCTTTTAAAAAGAATCTTCCGCTCGCACAGCTTCACTGGATCATCGCAGATGCATCGGGTGCCATCACCGTGGAATCCACGGCGGACGGTCTGCATGTCTACGACAATCCGGTCGGCGTTCTGACAAACAATCCGCCGTTTCCAATGCAGATGTTCTCACTGAACAATTACCTGCATCTGTCACCGAAACAGCCGGCCAACACGTTTTCCAACCAGCTCGATCTTTCTACGTACAGCCGTGGCATGGGCGGTCTTGGACTGCCGGGCGACCTCTCGTCTGCTTCCCGCTTTGCACGCGTGGCGTTTGTAAAGCAGAACTCGATCTCGGGAAACAGCGAAACGGAGAGTGTCAGCCAGTTTTTCCATATTTTAAATTCTGTTGACCAGCAGAGAGGATGCTGCGAGGTGGCGGACGGAAAGTATGAGATCACGCTCTATACTTCCTGCTGCAATGCGACGCAGGGAATTTACTATTATACGACGTATGACAATCATCAGATTTCTGCGGTTGATATGCACCGCGAGAATCTTGATGGCGAAACGCTTCGCTGCTTTGCGCCGGTGACGGGCGAGCAGATTCATATGCAGAATTAGAAAAATCCGGTACAGAAATCTTTGAGGACCCCTCAAAAAAGATTCTGTATCGGATTTTTTCTACATCTCATCACACATTGTAAAACAGACGTCGCACCGGCTTCTGGTGCGGCATTTTTCAAAATACAGCTCCTCGAGCGGAATCCATTTCTTCTGAAATTCCACCGCCTTTTCACTCCCGTTCCGCTTTTCAATTCTCTGGATCTGCTCGATCGGATCGATCGAGAGGAAGACCTTCAGATCGTAGTATGCTTCCAGCCGTTCATGGCAGGAGCATTTTTCCAACTGCCGGGATCTGGCCGATGAAGAACGGCAGGATCAGGCCGATCGCAAACAGCATGCCGGAAAGGGTTACTTTTTTTACTTTTCCCATCTTGAAATTCCTCCCTTATGTTTCCTTCTGGAATCAGTGTATCATTCAAGTACACTTTAAAGTTAAGACCTTTTCTGCATTTTTCTCTATTTTTCCCACTATTTTAGTATATTTTGTATTTTCCGTGCTTCTCGGTGTCTGACTGCACTTTCTGTAGGAACTTTTTCTGTCGTTTTCCATGGTTTTGTGGTACACTTTTGGATATTGGGAAATGCAGTCATTTTCTGCAGTTCCCTGACTATTTTTCGAAAGGATTTTATCATCATGCAGTTTTATCTCGCCCCGATGGAAGGGCTGACCGGATATGTATACCGGAATGCTTACCACAAATATTTTCCGGCGGCGGACCGTTATTTCACGCCGTTTATTACAAATAAAAAAATGAGTTCCCGCGAACGGAACGATATTCTCCCGGAGCATAACGAAGGAATGACGGTGATTCCGCAGATTCTCACTAATCAGGCGGAGGATTTTCTGTCCCTGACAAAGGAACTGAGGGAGTACGGTTACGATACCGTCAATCTGAACCTCGGATGCCCGTCCGGCACGGTTGTCGCCAAGCGGCGCGGCTCCGGGCTGCTCGCGTGGCCGAATACGCTCGACGCGTTTCTCGATGAGATTTTTTCGTCGTGCGACTGCCGCATCTCGATCAAAACGCGGCTTGGCACAACGGATACCGACGAGTGGGAGGATCTGCTTACGGTTTACGACAAATATCCGCTCGAGGAACTGATCATTCATCCGCGGATTCAGAAGGATTTTTACAAATACACACCGCGCATGGAGTGCTACCGGACAGCGTATGAGACGAGCCGCTGCTCGCTCTGCTACAACGGTGACATTTTCTCACCCGATGATTTTCAGAATCTCTGCCGTGAGTTTCCGGACACGGAGAAGGTGATGCTCGGACGCGGGGTACTGCAGAATCCGTGGCTGATTGGGATGCTGCGCAGTGCAGATCCGGCAGGCGGCGAAGCCTCTGCTCCCGATAAAGAGCTGCTGCACGCGTTCTGTGAGGATCTCTGCGCCGGTTATGCGCGTGTGATTTCCGGGGATAAAAATGTGCTGTTCAAATTAAAAGCACTTTGGATTTATCTTGGAATGTCGTTTACCAATCCACAGAAATATCTGAAAAAGATCAAAAAGGCGAACCGGCTTGCCGAGTATGAAGAGGCGGTCGACGCACTGTTCCGGGAACAGGAGCTGATTCTTTAATTTCGAAGTCCATTAGTATCTTTTGGAAACCATGTCACTTTCAGGTACGCACTTGTCTTTTCTGCAAAATCCGGTACGATAGAAACAGGATACAACGACTTATTTCTATTTTGTTTTTGGGAGGATTTTTACCATGATCGATTTACACAAGGAAGACGAAAAGCTTTTTGCTCTTGTCGGCGCATGCCAGCGTGATGTCCTTCTTCGTTCCTCCCCACTCGAGAAACTCCTCTAACTTTTTCACACTATTTCCTCCTTGTATACCTATAGGGGTATTGGTTGTCAAGAGGAGTTTTTCAAAATCAGAAAAACAAAAAGAACTTCCGACGAAGCATCTTTTTTCTGCTCCTGCCGGAAGTTCTCTTTTCATCTTATCTTCTTATTTTTATTTCATATTTGCAAACCGCTCCACAGCCTTCGTAAACTGTGCAATCGTCTGATCCGCATCTCCGTGCTCGATGCCGTCGCGCACGCAGTGCTGGATATGGCCCTCGAGGACAACTTGTCCTACTTTATGAAGTGCCGATTTTACCGCATTGATCTGCGCCAGGATATCCTCGCACGGCACGTCCTCATCCACCATACGGTCGATCGCCTGCACCTAACCGATGATCTTTTTCAGGCGACGGTGAAGATTATCTGCATCCATACACTGTTTCATTTTGCATCCTCCTTGTTTCAAATCCGTCATCGCATCGGCAGCGTTACAAAGGTGCAGTGGTCTTCCTCTTCTGCTTCCTCTGCAATCAGATTCCGGATATTCTGCATACGGTTGTCCAGCTCCGCGCTCTGTCTTGCGCAGTCGTAGAGTTCATCCTGCAGATATTTGACATGATTTTCGGGAATATTTTTCTTGTAGCGCATCTTGTGCTCCAGACTCGCCCAGAAATCCATCGCGATCGTACGGAACTGTACTTCCACGTAGACCAGTTTCTTTGTATCCTGTAAAAAGATCGGCACCTGAACGATCAGATGAAGACTGCGGTAGCCGCTCTCCTTCGGATGCTGAATATAGTCCTTCCTCTCAATCAGCGTAATGTCATCCTGTTTCAGAAAACTGTCTGCCAGCTTATAAATATCGCTTGGAAAAGAACAGATCACGCGCACACCGGCGATATCGCGGATATTTTCCTCGATAGACTCCAGTGTGACCGGGATGTCTTTCACGCGGATTTTCCGCATAATGCTCTCATACGATTTGACCCTTGTTTTGATTCCTTCGATCGGGTTCTGGTCATAGGAAAGCGAGTATTCCTGATTCAGCACTCGGAACTTTGTCTCGATTTCCATAATGGCGCACTGATAATACGACATCAGAAGCTCGAACGGCTTTTTGTTCTTCTGCATCATCTGAATAAACTCGTCCGATAAAAGATTCTGCTTTACAAACTCATCCCGTTTTGTCTCGATCAGATTTTTTCCCTGTTTTCTAATTTCCTCCAGTACTTCGAGGTTTTTCATCATCCGTTTTTTCGTCCTCCCAAAACTGCGTTCTCTGTCCTTTATGCTATCATTTTAGGCCTGTAAAGTCAAATTTTTTCTTCTTTTACTCTACCTTCAGCATCCGGTAGCCAACCCCGATATGCGTCTGGATATACTGCGTCTGCTCTCCGTTCTTTTCCAGCTTTTTCCGAAGCGTCGCCATGAAAACACGGAGGGAAGCGATATCGTTCTCCCAGCTGCTTCCCCAGATTTTCTGTGTGATAAACGTATGCGTCAGCACCTTCCCTACATTCTGCGACAGCAGGCAGAGCAGCTTGTATTCGATTGGTGTCAGATGAAGTTCCTCTCCGTCAAGATATGCGCACCCCGCTGCGTACTCGATCCGCAGTGCGCCGTTTTCAAAGACAGCCGACTGGACTCCATTTTCTGCCTGCATCTGGGACAGACGGCGCTGTGTGACTCGAAGGCGGGCCAGCAGTTCCTCCACAGAAAACGGTTTCGTCAGATAATCATCCGCTCCTGCGTCCAATGCCTCGATTTTATCGCTGTCCTCACTTCTTGCACTGATTACGATAATCGGCATATTCGACCAGCTTCGAATCTTTTCAATCACCTCTACGCCATCAATATCCGGCAGGCCAAGGTCGAGCAGAACAATGTCGGGATTATGTGTGGATGCCTCCATAATGGCACCCGCACCGTTCTTTGCAGAAATATACTTATAATCGTGTGTTTTTAACGTCGTAGTAATCAGGTTGTGAACCGGCGTATCATCTTCCACAACCAGAATTAATGTCTTATTCATTCAAATTCACCTCACTGAGCGGCAGGTTAAACCGAAAGCAGCAGCCCTGTGGATCGCAGTCATAAAGTGCTATCTCCCCGCCGTGCGCATTTACAATCGAACGGCAGAGTGCCAGTCCAAGGCCAAGGCTTCTGCGGCTGTCGCTTACTTTATTTTTCCCGGAATAGAACATGACAGGCAGACCAGAATATGTTTTTTTCTCTCTGTTTTTCTTTTTCCAAATGCTTCACCTCGCTTCCAATTGTAGACTATAATCTTTGGAAAATCCATGGTCAGGAAGCCCTTTTTTGTCCTGTTTCCGGCTCTTTTCTCTCCAGATTCTCCTCTGTTTCTGGTTCCTCTCTCCTGTTTTCCGTGAAAAATGCCTCGATTTGGTCCACAAGCACACCTGTGAACCAGAAACCGGCGAGGGAAATCAAAAGCACTCCCGCCTTTATCACAGAAATCACCTCCCTCTCAAATCCGAAAGCATTTCTGAATCGCCTTGTATTCGCCGAGCACCAGGATTGTGTCATCCCCATCCAGAACGGTCTCCGGAGATACTGCAACGTCTGTCTTTCCTTCTTTTCTTGTTGCCAGAATATTAATTCCATACTTTTTCCGGATATCCAGCTGGCCAACATTTTTTCCGGCCCACGCTTCTGGAATTTCAACTTCGAAAATAGCATACTGATCGTCAATCTCGATATAGTCAAATACGTGATCGGAGCTGTAACGGATCGCCGTCCATTTTGCCATCTGTTTTTCCAGATAAATCACCTGGTCGGCTCCGTTTCTTAAGAGAAATTTTTCCTGTACATCCCGTTCTGCCCGGGATACAACCCATTTTGCACCGAGTTCCTTCAAAAGACACGCCGTTTCCAGCGAGTCCTGAAAACTGCTTCCGATTGTCACAATCAGTCCCATAACAGAGATTTCGCTTTTAGAAAATAAGATCCCCGTTTTGCCAGGAACACATCCGGCAGAACGGGGAATTCCCTTATTGAAAAAAGTTACTGTTTTTTTCGAATAAACAATCAAAAAGGACACCTTTTATTGTATAATTATGTTACCCCACAAACATACGAAAGAAGGTGTCCTTAATGAAAAATTAGCATTGAAGAAACTGCTAACTTATATGAAAAGTGTATACAAAACTCCACAAAAAATCAAGGGTTTATCCGATGAAAGAAAAAGAAAATCCATCCCGTTGTTTAATATCGTTATGCCAGTGCTGATTTTCCTGATGCTTCAGTATGAAAGTTTTCACACCATTTTTTCAGCGCCGGAAAGCATGGAGAAACGACCGAAAAACTGTATCCGTGGAAAAATCCCAAAAGTTGATGCAGTCAGGGATCTTCTTTCCCGGATTGATCCAAAAGAAATCGAGGAAATTCACGCGCAGACGATTGATGTTCTGAAACGCAACCGCGTATTTCGGGAAGGAACCATAGGCGGATATGTTGCGGCAGGTATTGATGGGGTGGAATTATTCAGCAGTACAAAAAAGTCCTGTCCAGACTGCCTGAGCCGGAAGAACGGGACGGGGAAGACAGAATACTTTCATCGAAGTGTGGTATGTATGACGGTAGGAAAATCGCCGCATGTGATCTTTGGGCAGGAAATGCTGAAACCCAGAGATGGTTCAGAAAAAGATGAAGGGGAACTGACAGAAGCGAAAAGGCTCATCCGGCATTTAAAGAAAAGGCATGGTCATTTCGCAGATGTGATTGTGGCGGATGCACTGTACCTGAATGCCCCGTTTATCAATACTTTGAAGGAATGCGGTTTAGAAACGGTAATCCGTCTGAAAGATGAAAGAAGGCTTCTGTTTCAGGATTCGGAAAGCATGTTTCAGCGGGACGAGGGGAGAAAAAGGAGCTTCAGGAAGGGAAAAAAGAGTATTGAAGTCTGGGATCTTTCCGGATTTGAGATAGACCTTACCTGGACGATATCTTAAGCGGACTGAAATACGAGGACGGCCACTACGATCTCGTGAGTCTTTCCGACAAGGATTATCAGAAAAAACTGGATGTCCAGATTGCCTACTGGGATAAACTGAAAAATGAAATTCAGAAGGTCAGATCCGGAGAAAACGGAACGGCGGATCTGGTAGACATGAGCGAGACGTATTTCCAGATGGCAGATGAAACGGTTGCCACAGTCAAAGTTTCCCATGCCAACCGCCAGCTGGAACAGAAAGCCTACATCGACCTTCACACGGGACTGCCGAACAAGAGCAAGTGCGAAGAGCTGTTCCACAATGTGGAATTCATCAAAACTCCTACCGCCTGTATCGTCTTTGACATGAACAACCTGAAACGCGTCAACGACAGCCTCGGCCACTCCATCGGCGACCAGCTGATTCTGAACTTTGCCCGGCTGCTGCGAAACTCGATTCCCGCGAAGCATTTCGTAGGAAGATACGGCGGCGATGAATTTATGGCGGTCATCTATGATGCAACCCGCGAAAGCATCACAGAAATCCTCACAGAGCTTCAGAACGAAGTCGAACAGTTCAACGGCTACGGAACCCAGTTCCGCATCAGCTATTCCCACCGCTTGGCACTTTCCACCGATTACAACGAATGTACGCTCCGCACGCTGTTTGACAAAGCAGATAAATATATGTATGAAAACAAGCAGCAGAGCAAGCAGGGACGCCAGGACTAAAGAAACGCCGGAACCGGAAATATCTTATCGCCGGTTCTGGCGTTTTTTCTTGCTGTTTCTCTTTTATTTTTTTGCAAACGCTTCTATCTGCGCATATCCCGCTGAAAAATCAATGGGTTCCTCCCGCAGCTTCTTTCTGACCGCATCGCATCCTTCCTGATCTGCCAGCACTTTCTGGATTTTATCGGCAAACTGCATCACGTCCAGCGGACAGAGATATCCGTTTTCCCCATCACGGATCTACTCGCGCATGGACGGAATATCGGAAGCGATGATGACCTTCTGCAGGCTTCTCGCCTCTACAATCGTAATCGGATAGCCTTCGTGACGAGACGGCTGGAGATACAGGTCGCAGGATTTTACGTACGGCGCAGGATTTTCGCGCATTCCGAGAAAAATAATTTCCTGCTCCACCTGATATTCCTTTGCCATGGTCCGCAGCTTGTTCAGATCTCTTCCATCACCGATGATGAACCATTTGAAGCAAAGTCCCCGTTTTTTCAGCTCCGCCGTAATCTGCACCGCAATATCATATCCTTTTTCTTCCGAAGCTCTTCCCACCGTCAGAAATTTCAGCTCTCCTGTGTACTGCGGATCGCTAAGCGGCTCCTCACTCCGTCTCTGCACCTGTTTGATGTCAATGAAATTCAGCAGAACCTCTGTCCGGTCCGCGAGTTCCGGAAAACGGGCAATGACCTGTTTCCGGACAGGCTCGGAAACGCAGTAAATTTTATCATACTCCGGAATAAAGTCCCTGGTCCGGAACAGCCACCAGAGATTTTCTCCGTGGAACCAGACCGCTTTTTTCCGCGCATTCGTCTTTCTAGCTCCGAATGCGGTTGTGAACGCACCGAATCCGAAAAAGTCGAAAACAAGATCGTATTGTTTTGTTTCCGGCTCCACACACTCCAGAATCCGTTCATACAGTTTTCCATACCGTTTCTTTCCATACAC
>UMJT01036794.1_pt1 | contig 18036 bp, 10 predicted proteins | sample 1966111 | NCBI WGS metagenome assembly UMJT01 (sample SAMEA4836159, study PRJEB28245) | human gut metagenome | biome: gut microbiome; material: fecal sample | place: Denmark | collected 2008
ATTTTTCGGGACAATCGTAGCCCAACGTTACGGCCTGGATTTAACGAATTATCTGGGATTACATTTTTTCCTTGCAAGTGACTTTAATCCGGCACAGCTTATCACTTATATGTTTATGCACGGCGGATTCAGCCACATTTTCTTTAATATGTTTGCCGTTTTTATGTTCGGACCGATTCTCGAACAAACCTGGGGACCCAAACGTTTCCTCTTTTACTATATTCTCTGCGGTATCGGTGCGGGACTTATCCAGGAAGGAGTGCAGTATATTCAATATGTAACGGAGCTTAGCCAACATACGCACATTAACCTAATAGGCTATGGCGTTGTCCCCATAGAAGAGTATCTGAACATGATGACCACCGTAGGTGCTTCGGGAGCCGTTTACGCCATATTGCTGGCATTCGGTATGTTATTTCCCAATAACCGGTTGTTTATCTTCCCGCTGCCATTTCCTATCAAAGCGAAGTTCTTCGTTATAGGATACGCCGCGATTGAATTATGGTCAGGACTTGCCAATAGCGCCGGAGACAATGTCGCTCACTTTGCTCACCTGGGAGGAATGTTATTTGGATTGATCCTGATTTTGTATTGGAGAAAAAAAAGCAATAACAATGGGACATATTATAGCTGATTTAAAGGAGACATTCAGAAGAGGAAATATTTTCATCCAACTGATTTATATCAACGTAGGCATCTTTGTGATTGGCACGTTGATTAACGTTTTCTTGCGACTGTTTGAAGTAAGTACCCCCGATATATTCGGTATATTTGCCCTGCCGGCATCCTTTATCGGATTTATTCATCAGCCGTGGTCGTTATTTACTTATATGTTTATGCATGCCGGTATCCTGCATATTTTATTCAATATGCTCTGGCTGTATTGGTTCGGAAGTTTGTTTCTCTACTTTTTCTCGGCCAAACATTTAAGAGGACTATATGTATTAGGAGGTATCTGTGGAGGTTTACTGTATATGGTTGCCTACAATGTATTTCCTTTATTCAGTTCGCAAGTGACGGGTGCAACATTGGTAGGAGCATCAGCTTCCGTATTAGCCATCGTAGCCGCTACGGCTTATCGTGAACCAGATTACAGGGTGCAACTTTTTCTTTTCGGTGCTATCCGTCTCAAATATCTGGCACTGGTTGTTATCGGAATCGATGTATTATCCATCACCTCAAGTAATGCCGGAGGACATATCGCCCACCTGGGCGGTGCTCTTGCAGGACTTTGGTTTGCCGCCAGCCTAAGTAAAGGAACTGATTTGACTTCCTGGATCAACTGGATTCTGGATGGTTTCACTTCCTTGTTTCAAAAGAAAACATGGAAACGGAAACCGAAAATGAAGGTACACTATGGAAACAGTGCCACCGGTCGCGAGAAGGATTATGATTACAATGCCCACAAAAAAGCACAGTCTGATGAAGTGGACCGTATTTTGGAAAAACTAAAGAAATCCGGTTACGACAGTCTGACAACTGAAGAAAAGAAAAGCTTGTTCGACGCAAGCAAAAGATAAAAGAATGGAACATATTGGCAAATTTGTCGCATATCTGATACTTGCTGTCAACGCTCTCTTCGTGGGAACGTTGATATTAAGCGCTTATAGCCCTTACCTTAACCCGAAAATAAACCCACTTGCTTCCAGCTTGGGACTTGCATTTCCGATATTCCTGACGATTAATCTGATTTTTATCGGCTTCTGGGCATTTGTCAATTACCGCTATGCGCTCTTGCCTGCCATCGGTTTTCTAATTTGTATTCCGCAGATACGGACTTATATTCCTTTTAACTCCACCACAAAAAACATACCGGAAGGAAGCATCAAAATCCTATCCTACAACGTAATGAGTTTCAACAATTTGGAGAAGAAAGATGGAAAAAACCCGGTATTGTCTTATCTTGTAGATAGTAACGCCGATATTATCTGTCTGCAAGAATATAACACCGCTACCAACAAGAAATACCTGACGGAACAGGACATTAAAAAAGCATTGAAAGCCTATCCTTACCAATCCGTCCACCAACAAGGGAAAGGAGACGTGCAACTTGCCTGTTTCTCTAAGTTCCCCATACTCTCGATACATCCCATCGAATATGAAAGTAATTATAACGGCTCCATGAAATATGTACTGAATGTGAATAACGACACTCTTACATTAATCAACAACCACCTGGAATCCAACAAGCTCACCAAAGAAGACAGAGGGATGTATGAGGATATGATTAAAGACCCGAATGCCAAGAAAGTAAAAACCGGACTTAGGCAATTAATAAGAAAACTGGCGGAAGCATCGGCTATCCGGGCTACACAAGCAGATTCTGTGGCTAAAACCATTGCAGAAAGTAAATATCCGACAACCATAGTATGCGGCGATTTCAACGACGGTTCTATCTCATATACCCATCGCATCCTGACTCAAAAACTAGATGATGCATTCACACAGTCCGGTAAAGGATTAGGTATTTCCTACAATCAGAACAAGTTCTATTTCCGCATAGACAATATCTTGATCAGCCCCAACCTGAAAGCCTACAATTGCACGGTAGACCGGTCTATCAAGGCATCAGACCATTACCCGATCTGGTGCTATATCAGTAAACGATAAGAACTGAAAACTCTAATAAAAAACACTTATGATGATTAAAAAGACACTAACCATTTTAGCAGTAAGTTGTATGATGTACTCCTGTGCTACGAAAACAGAAAGCAATCCTTTCTTTACAGAGTTTCAAACCGAGTATGGTGTTCCTTCTTTCGACAAGATTAAATTAGAGCACTATGAACCTGCCTTTCTAAAAGGTATAGAAGAACAGAATCAAAATATCGAAGCCATCATCGAAAGCCCGGAAATTCCGACATTCGAAAATACGATTGTGGCTTTGGATAACAGCGCACCCATCTTAGACCGGGTAAGCATCATTTTCTTCAATATGACAGATGCGGAAACTACTGATTCGCTGACCGCACTTTCCATCAAACTGGCACCGGTTCTTTCGAAACATAATGACAATATCTCCCTGAATGGGAAACTATTCAAACGGGTGAACGATGTCTACCAAAAGAAAGATTCATTGAACCTGACGTCGGAACAAGAACGTCTGCTGGACAAGACTTATAAAAGATTTATCCGTTCCGGAGCGAACCTTGGCGAAAAGGACCAAACTCGCCTCCGCGAAATCAACAAGGAGCTTTCTACACTTGGCATCACTTTCAGCAACAATGTGCTGAATGAGAATAATGCCTTCCAACTTTTCGTTGACAAGGAAGAAGATCTGGCAGGATTGCCTGAATGGTTCCGCCAAAGTGCGGCCGAAGAAGCGAAAGCAGCCGGACAACCGGGAAAATGGTTGTTCACCCTGCACAATGCCAGCCGTCTGCCTTTCCTGCAATATTCTGAAAATCGCCCGCTCCGGGAGCAAATATACAAAGCTTATATCAACCGCGGCAACAACAACGACGGAAACGATAACAAGGAAAACATCCGCAAGATCGTTTCTCTCCGCCTGGAAAAAGCGAACTTATTAGGTTTCGACTGTTATGCAAACTTCGTCCTGGATGAAACCATGGCAAAGAACGCCAACAACGTAATGAGCCTTTTAAATAACCTCTGGAGCTACGCACTGCCAAAAGCAAAAGCAGAAGCTACCGAACTTCAGAAATTAATGGATAAGGAAGGAAAAGGAGAAAAACTAGAAGCATGGGACTGGTGGTATTATACCGAAAAACTACGGAAAGAAAAATACAACCTGTCTGAAGAGGATACAAAACCTTACTTCAAACTGGAGAATGTACGCGATGGCGCTTTCGCCGTAGCCAACAAATTATATGGCATCACCCTAAGCAAACTGGAAGGCATACCAACTTATCACCCTGATGTAGAAGTCTTTGAAGTGAAAGACGCAGACGGTTCCCAGCTCGGTATCTTCTATGTAGACTATTTCCCACGTCCCGGGAAAAGCGGTGGTGCATGGATGAGCAACTATCGTGAGCAACACGGAACAACCCGTCCGTTGGTATGCAACGTTTGCAGCTTTACCAAGCCGGTAGGCGACACCCCCTCTTTATTGACCATGGATGAAGTGGAAACCCTGTTTCACGAATTTGGTCACGCTCTGCACGGACTGCTGACAAAATGTGAATACAAAGGAACATCGGGAACCAACGTGGTACGTGACTTTGTAGAACTTCCTTCTCAAATCAACGAACATTGGGCGACTGAACCCGAAGTGCTGAAAATGTATGCCAAACATTATCAGACAGGAGAAGTGATACCCGACGAAATCATCGAGAAGATACTGCAACAGAAAACTTTCAACCAGGGCTTCATGACCACCGAATTACTGGCTGCCGCCATCCTCGACATGAACCTGCACACGATGACAGATGTAAAGAATTTGGACATGCTTGCATTCGAAAAAGAAGCGATGAACAAGCTTAACTTGATTCCCGAAATAGCACCGCGTTATCGCGTGACTTACTTCAATCATATCATTGGCGGATACGCAGCCGGATACTATAGTTACCTATGGGCCAACGTATTGGACAATGATGCTTTCGAAGCTTTCAAAGAACATGGTATTTTTGATAAAAACACCGCCGACCTGTTCCGCCATAACGTATTGGAGAAGGGAGACAGCGAAGACCCGATGGTGCTTTATAAGAATTTCCGTGGAGCGGAACCAAGCCTGGAACCACTACTGAAAAACAGAGGAATGAAATAATTCAGCAAAAAAGCCCTTAAACATCAAATATTTGAGGGCTTATTACACATGAATGTGAAAAAAAAACTATATTTGCAGCCTTGTATGCGGCAAAAAGAACTTGTGTACGACAGAATTTAACTGAAAATTAAATTAAAAAAGTAATCATCATAAATTAAAAGTAAAATGCAAAACAAAGGATTTGTAAAGGTTTTTGCGGTATTACTCACACTGGTATGTGTGTTCTATCTCTCCTTCTCCTTCGTAACACGCCATTATACCAACAAGGCGAAAGAAATTGCGAACGGCGACCCGAAAGTGGAACAAGACTACCTCGACTCTCTCTCCAATGAGAAAGTGTGGTTGGGTAACTGGACGCTGAAACAATGTCGTGAGATGGAGATTAGTTTAGGTTTGGACCTAAAAGGTGGTATGAACGTTATCCTTGAAGTTTCTGTACCTGATGTTATCAAAGCACTGGCTGACAACAAGCCGGATGAAGCTTTCAACAATGCATTGGCAGAAGCTGCAAAACAGGCTGTAAACAGTCAGGATGATATCATCACGCTATTTGTCAGAGAATACCACAAAGCTGCTCCTAACGCAAAACTTTCCGAACTCTTCGCAACACAACAGTTGAAAGACAAAGTTAACCAGAAATCATCGGATGCAGAAGTTGAAAAAGTATTGAGAGCAGAAGTAAAAGCTGCTGTTGAAAACTCATATAACGTACTTCGTACACGTATCGACCGTTTCGGTGTTGTTCAGCCGAATATCCAGAGCCTGGAAGACAAAATGGGTCGTATCATGGTGGAATTGCCGGGTATCAAAGAGCCGGAACGTGTGAGAAAACTTCTCCAAGGTTCTGCTAACCTGGAATTCTGGGAAACTTATACAGCTAAAGAAGTTCTTCCTGCTATGCAATCTGCTGATGCTAAATTGCGCGCTGTATTAGCGCAGGAGACAGGTGCAGACTCTACCGCTGTAGATTCCACCAAAGAAGCTCCGCTTGCAGAAGCTACTCCGGCCAAGAAAAGCGTAAGTGCTGCCGACAGTCTTGCTGCTGCCCTGAAAGGAGATGCTACAACTACTGAAGATAATTCAACAGCTAACCTGGCAGAAATTAAAAAGCAATACCCTCTGTTGGCTATCCTGCAGTTGAACTCTAGCGGACAAGGTCCTGTGATCGGTTACGCTAACTACAAAGACACTGCTGATATCAACAAATATCTGGCTATGCCGGAAGTTAAAGCAGAACTCCCGAAAGACCTTCGTTTGAAATGGGGTGTTTCTCCTTCTGAATTTGACAAGAAAGGACAGACGTTCGAATTATATGCTATCAAGTCTACCGAACGCAACGGTAAAGCTCCGTTGGAAGGTGATGTAGTAACAGACGCGAAAGATGAATTCGACCAATACAGCAAACCGGCTGTCAGCATGACAATGAACTCTGACGGTGCACGTCGTTGGGCACAGCTGACCAAACAGAACATCGGTCGTTCTATCGCTATCGTTCTTGACAACTATGTATATTCTGCACCAAACGTAAACTCTGAAATCACAGGTGGACGTTCACAGATTACAGGTCATTTCACTCCTGAACAGGCAAAGGACTTAGCAAACGTATTGAAATCAGGTAAGATGCCGGCTCCGGCTCACATCGTACAGGAAGATATCGTTGGTCCGTCATTGGGTCAGGAATCTATCAATGCAGGTGTATTCTCATTCGTAGTGGCTCTGATTCTGTTGATGATCTATATGTGTATGATGTACGGCTTCATACCGGGTATGATTGCCAATGGTGCATTGTTCCTGAACTTCTTCTTCGTATTAGGTGTCCTCTCCTCCTTCCAGGCAGCATTGACAATGTCCGGTATTGCCGGTATGGTGTTGTCACTAGGTATGGCAGTGGATGCGAACGTACTTATCTACGAACGTACTAAAGAAGAACTTCGTGCCGGTAAAGGTGTGAAGAAAGCACTTGCTGACGGTTATTCCAACGCATTCTCCGCTATCTTCGACTCGAACCTGACATCCATCATCACAGGTGTCATTCTGTTTAACTTCGGTACCGGTCCGATCCGTGGTTTTGCTACGACATTGATTATCGGTATTCTAGTATCCTTCTTCACCGCTGTGTTCATGACCCGTATAGTTTACGAACACTTCATGAACAAGGACAAACTATTGAACCTTACATTCACAACCCCTGTTTCAAGAAACTTGATGACCAACACACGTTTTGATTTTATGGGAACAAACAAAAAATCCCTTATCATCACTGTAGCCATCATCCTCGTTTGTATCGGTTCATTTGCCATGCGCGGTTTAAGCCAGAGTATCGACTTTACCGGTGGACGTAACTTCAAGGTACAGTTCGAGAATCCGGTAGAACCCGAACAGATTCGTGAATTGATCTCCAGCAAGTTCGGTGATGCTAACGTTAGTGTTATCGCTATCGGTACAGATAAGAAAACTGTACGTATCAGCACCAACTACCGTATTGAAGATGCAGGAAACGATGTTGACTCTCAAATCGAAGCATATTTATATGAGACTTTGAAACCTGTGCTGACTCAAAACATCACTCTAGCTACCTTTATCGACCGTGACAATCACACTGGTGGTAGTATTGTAAGTTCTCAAAAAGTGGGTCCGAGTATCGCAGACGATATCAAAACAGGTGCCATCTATTCCGTAGTACTGGCTTTGATCGCTATCGGTCTGTATATCTTAATCCGTTTCCGTAACATCGCATATAGTATTGGCTCTATCGTAGCTCTATCATGCGATACCATCATGATTATCGGTGCTTACTCATTGTTATGGGGTATCGTTCCATTCTCACTGGAAATTGACCAAACGTTTATCGGTGCTATCCTGACAGCTATCGGTTACTCTATCAATGACAAGGTGGTAATCTTCGACCGTGTACGTGAGTTCTTCGGCCTGTATCCGAAACGTGACAAACGTCAGTTGTTCAATGATTCATTGAATACTACACTTGCACGTACTATCAATACATCATTAAGTACATTGATCGTATTGCTGTGTATCTTCATCCTTGGCGGTGATTCAATCCGCAGCTTTGCATTCGCAATGATCTTGGGTGTTGTTATCGGTACATTGTCATCACTGTTCATTGCATCTCCGATTGCATACAACATGATGAAGAACAAAAAAGTCGTACCAGTAACTACGGAAGAATAATAAATTCCAAAAATAGAAAAAGCCTCTTCCGAACATTCGGTAGAGGCTTTTTCTATTGATTATTAAAACAAATAGAAGCTATAAGACGTTCATCTTAAAAGAAGCCATTGTTAAACTCAAAACCAGATACGATATGAAAGCAAAACAAAACAACTTCTCACAGATTCTTCGTAGTAGCCCCGAGGGGAATCGAACCCCTATCTAAAGTTTAGGAAACTTCTATTCTATCCGTTGAACTACAAGGCCGCTTCAAATTTGCTTGCAAAGATAACGGTTTCTGTCGATTTAACAAGAATAAAAATACAGGTTCCTTTCAGATATTTCAAATATTTGGCGTCAATAGGACAATAAAGTTCGATTTATTTTGATAATTCGATTAACTTTCCGACCTTTGCGCTCACAAATTGAAAGTAAAATCAGTTTTTAAATTAAATATAGTAATTAAAGTTATGGCAGACGAAATGATGGTTAAAGAATTGGAGGAAGTAGTAGTACGTTTCTCCGGCGACTCCGGCGACGGTATGCAGCTGGCCGGCAACATCTTCTCGAACGTGTCGGCTACGGTAGGAAATGACATCTGTACATTCCCTGACTATCCGGCAGACATCCGCGCCCCGCAAGGTTCACTGACCGGTGTTTCCGGTTTCCAGGTCCACATCGGCGCCGGACAAGTTTACACTCCCGGAGACCGTTGCCACGTATTGGTGGCTATGAACCCTTCCGCACTGAAAACACAAATCAAATTCTGTAAACCGCAAGGACTTATCATTACCGACTCCGACTCATTCGAAGCCAGAGATTTGGAAAAGGCACAATTTAAAACCAACAATCCCTTTGAAGAATTAGGAATAAAACAGGAAGTATTGGAAGTTCCTATCTCTTCCATGTGCAAAGAGAGCCTGAAAGACTCCGGATTGGATAACAAATCGATTCTCCGTTGCAAAAATATGTTTGCACTCGGATTGGTTTGCTGGTTGTTCAACCGTAACCTTGCTGCTGCTGAAAAAATGCTGCGCGAGAAATTCGCCAAGAAACCCGAAATAGCAGAAGCTAATATTAAGGTATTGAACGATGGCTTCAACTACGGAGCAAACACTCATGCTTCTGTCTCTACTTATAAGATTGAAAGCAAAGCTCCGAAATCAAAAGGACTTTATACAGATATCAACGGTAATAAAGCAACCGCTTACGGACTGATTGCCGCAGCTGAAAAAGCAGGTCTGGGGCTCTACCTGGGTTCTTATCCTATCACTCCGGCTACTGATATTCTGCACGAATTAGCTAAACATAAATCATTGGGAGTCAAAACCGTACAGTGCGAAGATGAAATAGCCGGTTGTGCTTCTGCAGTTGGTGCCGCTTTTGCCGGTGCTTTGGCAGTGACTACGACTTCCGGCCCCGGTGTTTGCCTGAAGAGTGAGGCGATGAACCTTGCTGTAATCGGTGAACTTCCATTGGTGATTGTCAATGTACAGCGTGGCGGTCCGTCTACCGGTCTTCCTACTAAATCAGAACAGACCGACTTATTACAAGCCCTTTACGGACGCAACGGCGAAAGCCCGATGCCTGTAATCGCTGCAACATCGCCGACCAACTGTTTCGACGCCGCTTATATGGCATGCAAGATTGCCTTGGAACACATGACTCCGGTTGTATTGCTGACTGATGCTTTCGTAGCTAACGGTTCTGCCGCATGGAAACTTCCTAACCTGGATGAATATCCTGCCATCAATCCTCCGTATGTGACCCCGGATATGGCCGGCAACTGGACTCCTTACCAACGTAATCCGGAAACAGGCGTACGCTACTGGGCTACTCCGGGAACTGAAGGATTCATGCACCGCATCGGTGGTCTTGAAAAGAGCAACGAAACAGGCGTTATCTCTACCGAACCGGAAAACCACAATAAGATGGTTCATCTGCGTCAGGCCAAAGTGGATAAGATTGCAGACTATATCCCCGAACTCGAAGTATTGGGTGACGAGGACGCAGACTTGCTGATTGTTGGCTGGGGCGGTACTTACGGACATCTCCGTCTGGCTATGGACTATATGCGCGAACATGGAAAGAAAGTGGCTTTCGCTCACTTCCAATACATCAATCCGCTGCCGAAGAACACTGCCGATGTGTTGCGTAAATATAAGAAAATCGTGGTAGCTGAACAGAATCTGGGACAATTTGCAGGTTACTTGCGCATGAAAGTGCCCGGATTGAACATCAGCCAGTTCAACCAGGTGAAAGGACAGCCTTTCGTCACGAGAGAATTGATAGATGCATTCACTAAATTATTGGAGGAATAAAAGATGAGCGATAAAGTATATACCGTACAAGATTATAAATCAGGTCAGCCACGCTGGTGTCCGGGATGCGGTGACCACGCTTTCCTGAATTCACTGCACAAAGCCATGGCCGAACTGGGAACAGCTCCGCACGATATTGCCGTAATTTCGGGTATCGGTTGTTCTTCCCGTCTGCCTTATTATGTAAATACCTATGGTTTCCACACCATCCACGGACGTGCAGCCGCTATTGCAACAGGAGCTAAAGTAGCCAATCCAAATTTGACTATCTGGCAGATTTCCGGCGACGGTGACGGTCTGGCAATCGGTGGTAACCACTTCATCCACGCTTTACGCCGTAATATCGACCTGAATATGATTCTGTTGAACAACCGTATCTATGGTCTGACAAAAGGACAATATTCACCGACTTCGGAACGCGGACTTGTAACCAAGTCTTCTCCTTACGGAACCGTGGAAGATCCTTTCCGTCCCGCTGAACTGGCATTCGGCGCCCGCGGACGCTTCTTCGCACGCTGTATTGCAGTAGATGGTGCCGCTTCGGTAGAAGTATTGAAAGCAGCAGCCAACCATAAAGGTGCTTCTGTTGTAGAAGTTCTGCAAAACTGCGTGATCTTCAACGACGGAACTCACGCCAGCGTTGCCACCAAAGAAGGACGTGCCAAGAATGCTATCTATCTGGAGCATGGCAAACCGATGTTGTTCGGCGAAAACAAGGAATTCGGATTGATGCAGGAAGGCTTCGGGCTGAAAGTAGTGAAACTGGGTGAGAACGGTATCACAGAAAAAGATATCCTTATCCACGACGCACACTGTCAGGACAATACACTGCAACTGAAACTGGCTTTGATGGAAGGTCCCGACTTCCCGATTGCGCTCGGTGTAATCCGTGATGTAGACGCTCCGACTTACAATGATGCTGTCGTTGAACAAATCGAAGAAATCAAAGGCAAGAAGAAATATCACAATTTCCAGGAGCTGTTGATGACTAATGAGACTTGGGAAGTGAAGTAATTCACTGCTCATCAATAATATAAAAGCTGGAGGAAAGATAAAACAATCCCTTTCTCCAGCTTTCATTATAAATACACCTCAAGTTTGCTTAAAGGTCATCTTCAGTCATCCCACAGCATACTGGGCGTCACCCCACAAGCCGTGATTTGTTTCATGCCATGAAACCATTTGTTTCTCACCGAGAAACGAAATGTTTCAAGCAGGGAAACAAAGTGTTTCACGCCGAGAAACAAACAGTTCCAAACAGGGTTGGAACTAAACGGTTGCAATGAAATCAAAAGCGCTCCATTATCTCCATACACATACGCCCGTTATGGTAAGGACATTTCCAAAATCCGGCTTTATCATCCTCACGGTTGACAGTCCCATCAGCCGAAAGGCTCCAGTACCATTCTCCATTTGCATAATCAATTAAATACTTTTTGATGAACTCCCAACACCGGACAGCACGTGACAAAGATAGCTTGTCACCGAAATGTTGATATAGATTCATGAATCCTACCACTGTTTCAGCTTGTACCCACCAATGCCGGTCGGCATCAATAGACGAACTGTCAGTCCGTAATTCGTAAATCATTCCTCCGTCGGAAAGAAAGCCCTCCGCAGCAGCTTCAGCCATCTCAACGATATACATTTCTATTTCGGTCAATAGTTGGCGGTCAGCAAGTACGAGTGCCGCCTCATGAATAAGCCACGACGCTTCAATATCATGACCGTAAGATATAATATGGTAATTGCTTCGCCAGTTGTCGTCAAAGAAAAGTTGCAGATGCCTTGTGTCCATATCCATAATCTCATCAATGAACAAACGGATAAGATTATGCAACCGGCTTTTCAGCATTTCATCCTTCCATATCCGGAAAAGATTGGTATAAGGCTCAAGAATATGCAAATGAGTATTCATCGTTTTGCGTTCATTAGCATCCTTGTCACTGAGACGCATATCTGCTATTTCTCCCCATTCTCTGGAAAACGCTTCATAATACCCATTTTTTCCTTTGTCAAAACAATGCAATTCGATGTCATGAAAAAGGCGGACAGCATATTCCAAAGCCTCGTCGTCCGCCGTTGCCCGATGATACTCACTCAGTCCATAAATAGCAAATCCGATAGCATAGACCTGCTTCTTTGTATCCAAAGGCTGCCCATGAGCATCTATGCTCCAATAAACTCCTCCAAATTGTGTATCATAAAAGCGGTCGATTATTTCACGTTTGGCGCGAGTGGCAATTTCCAGATATTCGGTCTTATGCAACAGGCGGTAAGCAGCAGAGAACGTCCACAGGATGCGTGCATTCATGACAGCTCCCTTCTCCGCTTCAGCAACCAAACATTCCTGCCCTGTGATGCGACCGTAAAATCCTCCATTCCCTCTATCCTGCATTTTTTCTATCCAGTAAGGGAGAATATTAGTGGTAAGCACTTGTTGCACCTCCTCTTTCAGGCGTTCAATAGTAGTTTCCATAATCCTAAATGTTTAATGTTGGTTTCTCTTCTGTTCCAGTTCCCCGATGATTTCTTTCATTCTTCTTTCGGATAGCGGATACATGCTGATAAATAAAATACTCAATAAGGTACCTATGGCAGGCAAAAAGCTGAGAAACATCCTGATACCATTAATAGCCTGGTCATTTTGCACCACATTCGCCTGGAAACCGAAGTACCCCAACAACCAGCCAGTGACAGCGCTGCCGATTGCCCACCCGAACTTCTGGCTCATGGATGAAGAAGAAAATATCAGTCCGGTAGCCCTGTTACCCGTTTTAAGTTCGGAATAGTCTACACAATCGGCATACATGCTCCATAAAAGAGGAAAAATACTGCCGGCACAAATACTGATAAGTATCTGGAAAATAAAAATGAGTACGAGATTCTCTTTATCGAACCAGTAGAAAACGATACTGAGCACCGTTGCAACTACCATAGCCCACATATAAGTTCTTTTCTTCCCGATACGGTTACTGACCGGAGCGGCCAAAACCACTCCGATAATATTAGCCGCCTGTCCAATAGCCAGGTACAGTCCGCTTAATACAAATGGGATACCTAGAAAAGTAACCGGCTCATTACTGTTTTCTACAATAAAGTACTTGAAATAATACACAGTGGCACCGTCACGAATGGAATTGAAAATCAAGGCAGCAATACCCGCTCCCAACAAAATCCACCAGGGACGGTTGTGCAACAAATCTTTCAAATCATCTTTCAGCGGGGCTTGCTTCTCCCTTATAGGTTTCACACGCTCACGGGTCAAAGCAAAACAACCGATAAAAAAGACAGTACACATGACAGCAATCACAGTTACAGCCATTTCCCAACCATATTGCTCACCATGTCCCTCGCTAAAAGCATTCACCATAGGCATGAACAGCAGCAATGCGATGAAACTGCCCAAATAGGCAAATACCATGCGGTAGACAGACAGTACATTGCGATCGTGCGGTTCGGCACTCATTACACCTAACAGAGAAGCATAAGGCACATTGATAGCAGAATAAACCATCATCATCAGTGAGTAAGTAATATAAGCATATACAATCTTCGCCGTCATGCTCCATTCGGGAGTAGTAAAAGTAAGGATTCCGATGAAGGCAAACGGAAAAGCAAGAAATAGCAGATAAGGGCGGAACTTCCCCCACCGTGAATGAGTGCGGTCGGCAATGATTCCGACAATAGGATCGAATGCCGAATCCCATACACGAGTGACGAGGAACATAGTCCCCACAACGGCTGCAGACATCCCGAATACATCCGTATAGAATATCATAAGATAAGAGCCGAACAACTTCCAGAACATAGAGGAAGCCATGTCTCCCAAACCGTAGCCAATCTTTTCTTTTAGTTTTATCATGGTAGACCGTTATTTAAGGATGCTGTGCATCAACTCATCAATTTCAGGTTTTTCGCAATCTGGCGTTTCAGTATTTCCACAGAAGCAGATGAAGAATAACCGTCTTGCGGAGTATTCAGACAATAATCCACCAATCGGTCTATGGTAGAAGTTGCCACATGCATACGTGTATCACTCGAAGCGTAATAAATGAATACTTTTCCGTCTTCATCTGCAATCCAGCCATTGGAAAACAGTACATTCGAAACATCTCCCACACGCTCCCCGCCTTCGGGAACCATGATTGCCCCGGCAGGAGAAGCTATCACACGCGTCGGGTCTTCAAGAGAAGTCATATACATATAAAGAACATACCTTAACCCGGCGGCACATCCGCGAACCCCATGTGCCAGATGCAGCCACCCTTTAGGAGTCTTGATAGGATGCGGTCCTTCTCCGTTCTTCACCTCTTTGATGGTATGATAATAGCGCCGGTCAATAATCGTTTCCTCTCTTACCTCCGCATGAGTCATATCGTCCACCAATGCCCAGCCGATTCCCCCTCCGCTTCCGGCATCGATGAATCCGTCCTGCGGACGGGTGTAAAGTGCATATTTCCCATTGACGAATTCGGGATGAAGCACGACATTGCGTTGCTGGCTTCCGGTCTTCAAATCAGGCAGCCGCTCCCAGTTCACAAAATCTTTGGTACGAGCTATGGCAGCAGTGGCAGTTGCCGACGACAAGTCGCCCGCCGGCGCTGCCGGGTCATGTCTTTCCGCGCAGAAAATGCCGTACACCCAGCCGTCTTCATGCGCCGTAAGGCGCATATCATAAATATTGGTAGCCGGAATCACATCTTCGGGCATCGTAATAGGATAATCCCAAAAACGGAAATTGTCAATGCCATTAGGACTCTCGGCCACCGCAAAAAACGATTTACGGTCGGCACCTTCCACACGTACTACCAACAGGTACTTGCCGTTCCATTTAATAGCGCCGGAATTCAATGTAGCGTTCATGCCGATACGCTCCATCAGATAAGGGTTGGATTCAGAATCCAAATCATAACGCCAGAAGACAGGAGTATGGGCAGCCGTCAGTATCGGATACTTATAACGGGTGAGAATACCGTTACCGTCTTCCAAAGGCACATTCTTGCTGGTAATCAGTTTATTGTAATCATCAAACAGAGTATTCAACTTCTCTTTAAATGTAATCATATCAATCGTCAAATTAAATGTCGTTATTCTCTTATATATATTCACTTAACCTCTTCCAGATAAAGTACCCGACTGGAATAATCACTCAACTTATGGTAATCCACTTTGTGATTATAAGGCATTTCCAGCCCGTTCGCCATCAGATACGCGCCGCTGAAAGCTTTTCCTTCGTAATCCAGAGGCTGGTTGTCTATCCTGTTCAGCTCGGTCACCTTATAAATCTTATCCGGATGAAGCCCCGCCATCCTGGTACGCGGCAAATGCTGATTGCAAAAATGCTCGGTCTTCCACCAATAGAACACAGCCTTCTCTTTTTCCGGTGCAACATACATCAGCGAAGCTGCCCCCAGCCTGTCATACGGAGAAAGCAACCGGTAAATATCTCCCAACTGTACCACAGGACGAATCATTTTATAATCAGCAATAGCTTTACGGCATAGCTCTTTCTCTTCGCCTGTCATATTCTTGGGCTGTATTTCCATTCCCAAACGACCGCTCATAGCCACATCGATACGGTATTTCAAAGGAATGGTGCGGAAAGTCTGATGATTGGGCGCAGCACTGATATGTGAAGCCATAGCTATAGCCGGAAAGAAATAAGAGGCTCCCCATTGCATATAAATTCGTTGCAACGCATCCGTATTGTCACTCACCCAAAACTCATCAAAGTAAGGAAGCACTCCATAATTGGCACGCCCGCCTCCACTGGCACACGCCTGTATGGTGAGTTCCGGATATTTGGCACGTATCCGGCGGCAAACATTCTCAAATCCCCGATGATAGGCAATATACAGATGACTTTGTTCATCCTTCGGCAGATAGTCCGACCCATGATTCATAATAGCCATGTTCGCATCCCATTTGATGTAATCTATTTCCGGATAATTGGTCATCAAAGTGTCTACAAGATTGAATATGAAATCCTGCACCTGCGGATTACCCAAGTCAAGCACCACCTGCGTCCCTCCACGCCCCAATACCGGTTCGCGCAAGGGAGCTTTCAATATCCATTCCGGATGTTTTTCGTAAAGTTCACTAGTGGTATTGGCCATTTCCGGTTCAATCCATATACCGAACTTCACCTTATATTGGCGGGCATCGTCCACCAATTTACGGATACCACCGGGCAGCTTCCCGGTATCCACCTTCCAGTCGCCCAATGAAGAATTGTCAGAGTTACGTTTGTATTTATCGCCAAACCACCCGTCATCCATCACAAACAGTTCACCGCCCATAGATGCGATATCTCCCATCATCTGGTTCATACCGTTCTCGTTGATATCAAAATACACTCCTTCCCAACTGTTCAGCAATATTTTACGGAGAGAATTTCCATGCGCCAGTTTGTATTTGCGCGCCCAACGATGAAAGTTACGGCTGCATCCGCTCAACCCTTCAGCACTGTAAGTCAATGCTAAAGCCGGAGTTATGAAAAGTTCTCCTTTCTTCAAGTTATAAACTGAATTTTCTTCATTTATGCCGGCATAAAACTGGTGATATTCACTATCGTCCGTATCAATGCGCAGTTTGTAGTTTCCGCCATAACAAAGAGCTGCACCAATGACATTGCCATAGTTCTCCTGAGGTTTCCCGTCAAGCGAGAACATCACCTCGGCATGTGCCGTATGTGAATTTCTCACACCGTCCCGGTTCTTTATCACTTTCATGCCCGGTTCAAGAGGTTCCTGCACAAGCCTTCCCTCGTTGGCCCATGAGCCATACAGACTTGATAACCATACATCTCCCCTTCTCACAGGCAGAAAAGCCGAATCAAACTTACGTAACATAACGTTCTTTTTCTCCGCATGGGCTATCTCCGTCCAAGTCTCTATGATATCGACATCGGAGTAGGCCTTGTAGCACACATTCACAGAAAACGGATAGACCTTGTCTTTCAGTTTAATGACAGCAGTAACTGCTCCGTCAGTGTTCTTTATTTCCGTACCAGCCACTTCCATTTGCAAAGTCATATTTCCGTCGGCATGAGTCACTGCCAGCGCCGACTCACCCGGGCAGTTCATACCATATACCGGATAAGCCCCATGTTGCATGGTAGGTGCATTATAAACTTCGCGACAGTCATTTTCAGTAAGCTTACTGCCATAATATACATACTTCAACTCTCCTCCCGCCGGAGCCGAGAGCACCAGTGAGGTACGAGGGGTTGACAAATGTATATTTTGGGCAGCCAGGTCTCCTGTTACAAACAAAAGCATAGTAAACAGGCAGATTCTAATCAGGTTCTTCATCATGTTTCCTTATTTATAGAGTTCAAAATTGTCTCCGACAAACAATATTTTCGGAGACCGACTGAATTTCACAAAATCATCGGCAGATACTTGTCCGGGATAGGGAGCATAATAATGAGTGGACTTTTCACGCGCATTACGCCAAACCAGTACATAACTGAGGGGATATTTCTCAATGACAGGCAACAGAGTCCCTGTCCACCATAAAGAATCGGGAATGCCTTCCAATCCTGTTTCGGTCAGGGCAATAGGCTTATCGTGCTTCTTGCCCGCCTCGGTCAGAATCGTCAGCATCTTGTTCAATTGCTTGATATACTGGGAACGTTCAAACTGATATACATCCGTACCGAGAACATCTATAATATCATCCCCCGGATAGCGTTCAAGATATTCCTCAACCGTATCAGATTCCATTCCCGGAGAGTAAGCTAACAGCACATTATTCACTCCCTTCAGACGCAAACGGTCATTAGTCATCCGCCAAAGGGTCTTGTACTGTTCCGAA
>UMJT01039699.1_pt1 | contig 17201 bp, 10 predicted proteins | sample 1966111 | NCBI WGS metagenome assembly UMJT01 (sample SAMEA4836159, study PRJEB28245) | human gut metagenome | biome: gut microbiome; material: fecal sample | place: Denmark | collected 2008
CCGGTTATTCGTCCCGAAGGAGGAACAACCGGAGTCATCAGCCTGCTCAATTCTATTATGAATGAAACAATCGTAGACGATGCTCTTTCCGTTTTTCCCATTTGTGTGTCCATGCCATCACATACAACGACCGTGGACGATACGGAAACTACCACCTACTACCCGGAATACATCAATAAGATAGCTAAATCGGAGAATGGTACCTACTCCCTTCAGGGAACTGCCAGACAGGAAACATTCCTTATCAATAACGAACCCGTCCTTACTTCCGTTCCCGAAGGTTATGCCATCAGCCCATTTTTAAAGGTGTCTTGGATACTCAATTTTATATTCGTCCGGTACGGTTATACGGTCCTTGAAAATCCATTTTCAACCCACCGTCAACTCTCCCGTCTGGTAGTTCTGAACAACATGGCCGACAGCATAGTCAAGGGTTTCATTGATTACTCTGACCTTCTACCCGATTGCACGATTAACGAGTTCCTGCAAGCCCTCTACTGCCGCTTTGGTATGGTGTATTTTGTCGATGGAAAAAATAAAACCGTTAATCTCAAATTTATCAAAGATATCATCTCAGCTCCGCCCTCACTGAATTGGTCCCTGCTCAAGTCGGCCTGTCCTGTCATTAACTACGCCGCTGCACAGCAACTCAAGCTCTCCGCATCGACCAATATCTCCGGTCCTTATACCAATTTAGTAGCTGCTCCTACCAGCGATTCACTCGACAAATTTCTCAAACCTTTTGGGCATGTCTTGTCAAATAACACAGCAAAAGGGTATCTCACTTATTCCTTATGGGATGGATTTTATTACGTCCGCAACAATCTGACCGGAATTCGTGAAGCCCGTAGCTCTGACTTCTTTCCCTGGGATAAAGGTGCGGACATTAGCTATATGGAGATATCCTCTATTGATGAATGCCTGCCGATGAAAGGTTCTTACCCCGATGACCAACCGGTTTGTCCTGCCTATCTCCTTGGAAAAGTACACAAATATACCAATATCTCCAGCGCCAGCGTAGAACTGGCAGAGGAGCAAAACACCCAAACTCCTCTATGCTTTTGCTTTTCCATGCCCCGTGCATCCACTCCCTACCCCTATGGATCGCCAAGATGTTACACACCCGGCGGTGAAGCTATTGTCATCAACGGTCACACGTTCGATATCTCCATGACCTTTATTGGTGATAATGGCCTGTTCTCCCGTTTTTGGAAGGGATTTGACGCTATTCTCCGACATTCCAATCATACGGTTGAAGTTCCCGTACACTTGAATCCAATTCAATTACTCAATATTGATTTCAGTCAAACGATCAATATAGATGGTCAACGATTACTGCTTGATACAGTGCGCTATACATTACCTAAACTTCTTTCACGTCCGGCTACAGTCCGTTTTCGTACCCTTCGTCTCCTGATTCCTGTCGGGAAAACCGATTTAGATTTGGATGCAGAGCAAGGAATACAAACGATTGAGCAACTCTACAAATGGGCGTTTCACAATAATCGTGAAAACATAGTAGAACTCAAGATACGGGCACAAGTCGAGGAGTGGAAGAAGGCTATTACCCCACCGGCGCAATGGCTCGGAGTGCTACGTAAAAACGAGGTAAGTGATCAGGTTTCGGATATTGAGATACCATTTACTGTACCGACTCAAGAAGATTATGAAGCTGGCAAAGAGTTCTTCATCAAAGAAATCAATTACAGTTTCGACCTTTACTATAAGGTCCGGGTTCCCAATGGTCAGACATCTCAAGGTGATATCATCTGGAAAGATAAAGAATACGGAGGCGTACACTATGCCATTACTTACGGGCTTTCCGTTAAAGCAGAACTGCTTTAGTTGTCCTTTGCCGCACATGATCAAAACATCATATTTGCAACATGAATGACGATAAGACCATCACAGCAGCAATTGAGACAAGCAATGTAACTGCATTGCTTGCCGCTTACCGGAAATTTACAAGTTCCTCCGGGGCTACAACCGATGAATTTTTCCGTTTCATCACCACCCCCACTCCGGAACGGGAAGAGTTCCTGGCATTGTATTGCTCTGCGACCTCTTCTGTGTCCGGTACCATTATACAAACTAATTACAATGCACTATGAGTTTAACAGCAAACATATATCCGTCTACAATCGCTTTAGCCGGAAATCCCATCAAGCTGACTATAAACTCCAGTTCAGTAGTCAGCTACATTATTCGTCAGGCCGACCGCACCATCTTTTCCGGAAGTGGTGAAGGTGAGTTCTCTGTTTTTCTTCAGGATATCCTTTCAGGTATTCTCAGTCCCAAACATCTGCTTAACGAATCCACTGATATATTACTGGCCGATTCTACTTCAGCTACAGATATTGCCATTAGTGTCCAAAACACCCAGGGAGAAACTAAAACTCTTTCTCTGAAAGCAGTTATCGGAGGCATCAGCAAGCGGCTATTACGCCGTCTGTTAGATGAAAATAGCAATATATTCACTTGGAAGCTGCTCAATTCATCGGTCAATTTCTTCAAAACCACCCGTACCAACGGGCGGATCATCACCATCCGAGAAACCGAACTCCTACCTCTTCCTTTCCTTTATCCGGATGGTGCATTAAAAATAGTTGCAGCCGGCATTGAAACCTCTTTGTCCGGAACAGCCGGACAGCCGGTAGCCCTTAACCTATATCGGCTCCGGCAAAAACTGTTTCAAACTAATCAAAAGTTAGCTTCTGTTTTCGATATCTATTCCGGATCAATCAAAAGTTGTACTATTGTCATCACTCCCGGAACAGTATCCCGTGAACGTTATTTACTTGAATTTCTCAACTCCTATGGAGCCTATGAACGCATTGAAGTCACCGGTATCGGTAACATCGAGTCTGAAATAGAGTCCGACTCCACTTATCAGATTTACGATGAAAGCATTGATGACTATATCGAGGCCCGCGAGCGACAGTCTGCCCGTGACAAGCTTCAGGTCGAATCCGGATATCGCAATACCGAAGAGCTTGTGCATTTAATGGATATGCTTGCTTCCGATGACATAAAGATACTCGGAATTTCCGGACGAAACATCAGGGTAAATGCCGTAGCCGATAACCTCACCCATGCCATACGCTCCACTGCACCAGAAAGCATTAAAATGACTCTTCATTTCGTTGACTCCGATGTTCGCTACACCGGATCACTTTCAGAGGACGAAATAGGAAATCCCCGTATACATACCGAACAGTTCACACCTCAATTTAATTGATATGGCCGATCAGCAACAAATTATAGATGAACTCATTGACTACATTGACAAAGCAGTACTCAAGCACAGTGTCTCTAACCGGCATGTGGCAGAAGTGCTATCTTGGCTAAATGAAGAGCTCAAAAAAATAAATACGGAAGCTCTAAAAAAAATGTTTTTAAGCAAGAATCAAAGAGATGAAGCAAAGGAAACTATAACCTTTTTAAAAGGACTACTCGTTAGTGATAATCTGGCATCTATCAATGAACAAGGTGATGCAGAGGTACAAAATATTATTGCTCATATAAAAGCTAAGGCCACTACATTGGAAGTAACCGGTTCGGCCAATGTTGGCACACTTGATTCGGAAGGGAATATTTCAACAGGCGCGGATATTTGGGTAAAAGGCGATACGCACACTTTAAATTTACTCGTTCAGGCACTTGCAAAAACATACGATCTGAATGTTGAGCACGTCGCAACCCTGTTTCAAACCATAGTCAAGGACTATATCAGTTCAGAAAGATTCATCCCCGGACTGATGGGTGAAGGGATGAAGCTATACAAGGCTATCAATGGGGATTGGAACCTTGAAATAGATAATGCCGTAGTCCGTAAGGCCATGACCATTTTTGAACTTATCATTTCGAAAGTTCGTGCGGTTAACGGCGGTCTGGTGATTTCATCCGCCAACGGGCGTGTCAAGTCCGTTTCGGAAACATCCGGTGATCCGGCTTACTATGTTTTAGGTATAGAGGGCGACATGATGTTTGTCACTGATGACTTGGTACGTTGTCAGGTCTACACATCCGGACACGTTAAATACTACTGGGTTCCGGTTGCCTCGGTGAATGATGATTCGATTCTTATACTTAAATCCGTATTTCCCAATGGTACAACTCCGGCCATTGGTGATGATCTGGTTCAAATGGGTAACCTCACGAATCCGAACAGACAGGGCATTTTGTATCTCACAGCTTCGGAAGATGGTAAACCGCGCATTTCTGTACTGGACGGGGTAAATTCCACGTCTTTGGCCGGAAAGAACAAAGTGATTTTGGGTTGTCTCGATGGCATGACGGATACAGACTTTCCGGCTGACTTCCAACCCTCCGGATACGGCCTGTATGCGATGAACTGTTTCCTGAAAGGTATTTTCATTCTGAGAAACGGAAAGAGCATCGAACAGGAGTTTAGTAATATTGCTACCGAGTTAGCGGCTATACCGGGAAAGATCGAGCTTGCCATACGCAGTATGAAAGTAGCGGACATTAATCTGCTTTACGACTCTAACCACAAACTAAATGCCAACCCCTATCAAATGGGAGCGTATAAGTATGACGTTCATTTAGAAGCAGGCAAAACCTATACCCTTACAGTGTGCTATAAGTGTGCGGACTCTGATGTTATCAGGGCGTATAACAATCCTTCGTACGGCTGGATAGGCACTTTGCCGAAAAGCGCAGAAGAAACGGTACTTTCGCAGCCTATAACGCCTATTAATCCGGATGGGGCATATTTCTACTTCTATAAGTTTCCCCAACAGGAATCAACGGAGACATACATTAAATGGGCTGTAATCACCGAGGGTAGTGTGGGCGTAGCTAATTGGATACCGTCTGCAACTGAAAGAAAATTGAATATCGGAGGTGAGAACCTGATGTTACAATCCCAACAGGCATTGGATGGATCAGGCGCACAATATGCGTTTCAGTTATCGAAAGCGTGGACGGATTTAAAAGGCAAAACCTTAACAATCTCGTTCGACTATGCGTATAGTAATTTAAAGATGGGATCATCACAAAGGTTCGGGCTTGAAAAAGCTATTTATAAATCGGGCACCTCCCAATATTACTATATCGGCGCATTTAAGTATGTAGATTCTACCAGCCCCACGGCTGACAAAGGTAGGTACGTCCACACTATCAAAGTCCCCGAAGATATAGAGGACTCTTTGGATACTGATATTATTGCATATATACAGTTAGGGGCTGGATCAGTTTGCCGGATCAATAACTTTCAAATAGAAATAGGAGACACGGCGACCGGATGGAAGCCTGCCCCTAAAGATTCTTTCACTGAGTCAAAAAAGTACACCGACACACAAATACTTGCCGTTGACGGGAAAATTGAACTATCCGTTAAAACTAAGGTAGAAAATTTGGGTATAGGTGCTAACAATTTGTATAGTTACACAAGTTCAACGCTTAATACTTTATATCCATCTCCTACTATTGAAAGGCAAATGTCTCTGCATGGCTTCTATTTGGTTGGTTCACAAGACAATGGAGGAGCTATGCGGATACCTAATATTATCCCGCCTATCCCTGGTAAGTATACCGTTTCCGGATGGATTAAAGGTAGTCAAAATACCCCAGTTGGTTTTACTATTGATGTGTGTGATTCTGAAAACGTAATTGTTAAATCAACAGCAGATAACCAATGGAGTTATTTCAAGCATACATTTAACGTAACGAAAAATACAGAGGAACAAAAGGATGTATATAATTTTGTTGATATAGAAAGAATTGATTGGGCTTATATATGGGTAAAAGACTTTAAAGTAGAAGTGGGTGAAATTGCAACCGCATGGAGTCCCAATTTTCAGGATGCAGTTTACAAAGGCGCTGAATATACCAATAGTCAAATTAGTGTAGTAGAAGGTAAGATAACATCCACCGTTGAAAAGATAAATACCGTTGATGGACGTGTTACCGGGCTTGCTTCACGCGTCGAACAGACCGAAAAAAGTATCACGTCTGTTGTTGGTGATATTGGTGTTATTAATAGTACCACCAATAGGCATATATCAAAGCGAATAGATTTAAGAGGATGGGACAATAATAAGTTTTTCCCGTTGGTTATAAGTATTCCGGTTTACCACAAAACAAGGGTTGAAATAAGTAGGCCTCTTAATGCGGGATACGGAAAACCTTCATACGGTACTCACGATGGCGGTTTTTCTATGAACTTAACGTTTGAGATGTCCGGTTCGGGTTGGGGTTCGTTGCCAGCAGTAACCAATATCTTTGACTATACTAAAGCATGGACTTCTGCGGGTGCAAAGATAGTTGTTGATTTGGGACAAATAACTGAAACGTCTACGTGTAGAATGGGTATTAGGGGCGGTTCTATGTATGACGTAACAGTAGATGATACTATTGACCCAAACGTAATCAACATTTATCAAACCGATTATCACGGTTCGTATAATACATCGTTCCCCGTTCGCACCGATGGAACTGAACCCGTCCGCACATACGGATACTATACCGAAATAAAGCAGACGCAGGAAAGCATAGCTTTAACTGCGAACAAAGTGGATGATCAAGGTAGGCGATTAAGTGCGGCTGAGTTAACTCTAAGTTCAGACCACGCAAAATTAAGCGTAGTAGAACAAACGGCAAATTCCGCCAATTCCTTAGCAGGCACAGCCAATAACAAAGCCGAAGCCGCAGACGGTCGTGTCACCGCCACCCAAAACGGCTTAGTCGAAACCGGAATCAACATCACGTCCCGCAAGATCGTTTTGAAGTCAGACAACGTTCTCTTTCAAAATAACACAGGTCAACAGACAGCCGCCATCAACGCAAACGGCAAACTGTCTGCCAATGTGATTGAAGCTGCGGAAGTGGTGGCACAGGCATTTTCAGCACAGAGGATCACAACCGGAAACCTTACGGTAACTGATGGTGCAAAGATCGGTGCCTGGAATATATCGGGAGGCTCTCTTGTTTCGGCAAGCAATTCGCAGGCTAAGATCCTGTTAAACATGTCCGGTAATAAATTCCTTCGTATTAACGAAGAAGGGGACAGCCCTACAACTTCACGCACAGCATTGATGTCCATACGAAACGACAATTACAGTGGTCTAAGTATTGAATCATACGGAAGTTCCGGTTTTGCTCTAAGATGTTTGGCTAACGCAGGCACTGCAAATTCGATAGAATCGTATGGAAGCCATATTTTCGCCCAAAGGGGCGGTGAAAAGTGGAACGCTCCCGGAATGCTGTGTATCGGATATGTATATCAAGCGGGTACAGTCACTAATGAATGGGGCAACGGGTGCACCTTAACCAGTGCGCAACCAATAGCTACTGGAAAATACAGGATATACCACAACTTACGTCATCCGCAGTACGCTGTCTTAGTACAGGGATTGGGTGGTTATGGTTGGGTATTCGGTCAGGTAGAGACGCAAAACAACTCTTATTTTGAGGTTTTAATGCTTGACGCAAACAAGGGTCCCCGTGATTGTCCATTCCGTGTGTTTGTTGTAGGGCGCAACGTTTGGTAAACAGCATTGTCAGCGCAGATTACAATGATAAATTCAAAATAAATAAAATATGAAAATCAATTTTAGAAGAATTAAAGTAAAAACAGCTATTGACGGAGAAGTTGAAGAGTTCGACGTGGCTAAAACAGTAGGAAACGCTATTTACTGTAATACACCCGATTTGGGTGAATTGGAGTTTGCCCAACGGATATACAAAGAGGGTGAAGTTGAAGTTGACGAACAAGGTGCAAATATCATTCGAAATTACGTTGATCCGGCTCCGATACTCGCAGTGGTGAAAACCGCTATTTATAATGAATTAGATAAAGCAATTATTAACTCTCAAAATCAATAAATTATGTTTCAAGAAGAATCAAGAACAGTTCAAGTAAACGGTAAAGCCGTTTCAGGAGATTATCAGTACAATGTAAACTACAGTGTCAATAACGATAATCTCAGCCGCCTTCATTGTGAAATCATTAAAACGATCACGGAAGATATTGACACCCCTACAGGCAAGCAGCCCGTAACCTCCGGGCGGCATATCGGGTATTTGCTGTTGGAATCAGGCAGCAAACAAATGTCTCTTCCGGAGTCGGAGAATGTTGCAGCGCACTTTGAAGTATTCGATCAGATCATCCAAGAGGTAAAGACCGCTTTAGAGGCACAATCAGTTTCTAAATCCAAATAATAAAAAAGTTTGCCTTGTCTTTTCTGGTGAGGCAAAGAAATCACAATTTTATTTTTGGACAAATTATATCAAAATATAAGTATAGTAATTATAACAAGAAAATGAGTAGAGGATTACGAAACAACAATCCCGGTAATATTAGACATGACCGGGATAAATGGCAAGGCGAGATTGTACCCAGCCAAGACAAAAGTTTTAAGCAATTTATTTCGATGGCATACGGCTATCGTGCTTTGATCAAGTTACTGCAAAACTACCGGAAACTACATAACCGACAAACTATTGCTGAGTTTATAAACAGATATGCACCACCTTGTGAAAACAATACATCAGGATACATTACCCGTGTATGCAGTGAAATGCAGGTACCGTCTACTTATATTCCAGACATCGATGACAAAGCCACAATGTGTGCCTTTGCCGCGGCCATCAGCCAAGTAGAAAACGGAGTTCCCGCAGTCATGACAGATATTGAAGCCGGGTGGAATTTGTTAATGAAGTAAAAATAGTGCGGGCGTTGTACTGAGTTGTACAAATATTGTGCGCCCGCATCTTTTTATTGATCAGAAGGATAACTCTTAATCGCACAAAAGTACAATTAAATAGCGAAGCAGTTGAAGCATTGCATTCCTTCCTGTTTGCTTTCATCAAGTACATGTGCATATACCAAGGTCTCTTTAATATCTGAGTGTCCCATTATCTCCTTTAAGGTAGCTAAATCTTTAGTTCTCTTCAAGAAAATAGTTGCGAAAGTATGTCTACCAACTTTGTGAGTGATTACCTTGCCAATCTCTGCAATCTTTGCAATTTCTTTCAAATGTATATTCATAGCCTGATCAGATGGCATTTGCTCAAATACAGGTCCTTTCTTTCTTATACCAACAATATTACGTAGCAGTGATTTGAGTGGCTCTGAAATGGGTACTTGGATTGGAACAGGCTTACTATTCTTCAGTTTCATTCTAAAATATATAAAATGATCTTCGGCAAACTGCTCTAACTGCAAACGTCTGGCATCACCGACATGTAAAGAGCTAAAGCACATGAACAAGAAAAATTCCAATGTTTTATGATATTTATATTCAAGACTTCCTGAATGATATAAACTGACGAGATTATGTAATTCATCTTCGGATAAGTAAACACAAGCTGACGTCGTTCTCTTTATACTCCAGTCCTCAAAAGGGTTTTCATCCATATATCCCGCTTTATATGCAGCTCTGACGTATTTTTTCAAAGTTGACATATTTTTATAAGCCGTATTATCATTATTCCCAAGTTCTTTTCTGAGATAGCAAAAATAATCATCTAACCAATCTTTCGTAATATCATCAAAACTGAGATTCACATTATATTCTTTCAACTTATTTATGACAGAAAGATGTGTGGCTAATGTTGTCATTTCCATCCTTGAGGATATCTTCTTTTGATGATCTACAATAAATTCATAGAAAGTATTGTAGTCAGACGGGCGATGATAAGCCTTCAAAAAGGAACTACGAGTCAACTTTTTATCCCTTAACCTATATTTCACTAAAACATTATTAATTCTTGAAAGAACATTTTCTATAATCAGATTCTTATCATTACACAATTTATCTCCGGGGGCAACACATTTCTTTTTATCATTCCAATGTTTTTCTTCAACTGTTACTTTAGTAGAGAAGTTTACTTTTTCTCGATTTATATAAAAAGAAACCCATACCACTCCTGTAGTTAAGTTCTGATTATGTTTTCTTAGGTATACTTTAATCGTTATCATGGGCTACAATCGTATCGTTTTTAATGTCCGGGCTACGTCCGGACTTCACTTGCACAATTTTTCAATAAAATAAGAGGGTAGTTAAGTTACTGATAGACAATAAACAACAAAAGCTCCGACCATTTCTGATCGGAGCTTTTTGGGCTGTTTGAGGTTCCTGGCGGATTCGAACCGCCGTACACGGTTTTGCAGACCGCTGACTAAGCCACTCATCCAAGGAACCTTGTTTCTCGTTTGCGGTTGCAAAGGTAGTACAAATTTTGAAACTACCAAACTATCTGCAACAATTTTTCTTTGTATTCTTTTTCTTGGACGAGCACTCCTTCTGCTTCTTTTCCATCATATCCTTTAATTCACAGCCACTTGCACAACTCGCACAAGGGTTATCATTTTCCTTCACACGACGAAAAAAAAGATAAATACCATAAAGAATACGGGCTACGCACAATACAATCAGTAGCCCGACTACCCATTCCTGCCAATTCATAAAAACATTCCTCCTATCTGATAGACGGCAAATGAAACAAGCCATGCCAACGCCGTGGTATATCCTGCCGTGAAGATAGCCCACTTCCAACTACCGGATTCCTGCTTGATGGCTACCAACGTGGCAATGCACGGGAAGTAGATTAACACAAACAGCATATAGCTAAATGCCGCAAGCGGTGTAATCGGAATTCGTTCGGCCAAACTGACTACATCGGCATCGGCATCATTTGTATAGAGTACGCCAAGTGTACTTACCACCAATTCTTTGGCACCGACACCGGAGAGCAAACCGATACTCAGCTTCCAGTCGAAGCCCAACGGTTTGAGCACAGGCTCCACTGCCTGACCGATTTGACCAATATAAGAATTTTCCTGCTGTTCTGCCTGGGTAGGATAAGCATCGTGATCGGGATAATACCCCAAGAACCAGATAATGATAGAAGCAATCATGATGATTCCTCCCATCTTTTTGAGGTATTGCGCACCTTTCTCCCATGTATGGCGGAAGATGGATTTCATGGTCGGCATACGATAAGGAGGGAGCTCCATCACAAACGGAGTATCATCCCCTTTGACCAGAAAACGACTGAACAGACGCGCCATGATAACTGCCAATGCAATGCCGATAGCATAAATAGCCAATAGGACCAAGCTACCATTCTTTGGGAAAAAAGCACCGACCAATAACAAATAGATAGGCAAACGGGCACTACATGACATCAATGGATTAACAAGCATGGTAATCAAACGGCTCTTTCGGTTTTCAATAGTACGCGAAGCCATAATAGCAGGTACATTACAACCGAAACCCATAATCAAAGGAATGAACGACTTGCCATGCAACCCCATCTTGTGCATGATCTTATCCATAATAAAAGCTGCACGAGCCATATAGCCCGAATCCTCCATCAAAGAAATACAAAAATATAATATCAGGATATTAGGCAAAAAGACGATAACTCCTCCTACTCCACCAATAATACCATCAATCATCAGATCCTTCAGCGGACCTTCAGACATATTATCCCTGATCAGATTCCCCAGTGCCTCAACGAGCCATTCGATACCCATCATCGGATATTCACCGATCACAAAGGTACCTTCGAACATCAGATACATAAAAAGAAAGAAGATGGGATATCCCCAAATGCGATGGGTTACAATAGAGTCGAGCACCTTGGTTGTCTGTTCCTGCTCCAGGTGGTTATCGGTAAAAGTCTCTTTCAGAGCACCACTGATAAAACCATATTTGGCATCAGTCAAAGCCGACTCACTATCTTCATTCATCGTCTCCTGAATGCGACGGGCTGCTTTATCCCGCTTCTTTTCTACTTCCACAGCATTGGGCAGAGTATGAATAAAACGTTCTATTTCCGGATCATTCTCCAATAACTTGATAGCAAGATAACGAGTAGAATACTTGTGACGGATAAACTCGTTCTTCGAAATCTCCTCTTTCACTGCATCAATGGCTTTCTCCAAATCGGGTCCATGATTGATATGAATATGGCGGAACACTTTACCCACCGGTTCTTTGCCATGGGTATAATCAGCCGGATGTTCACCATGGTCTTTAAAATTGGGTAAGGACTGGTGCCAATCCATAATTTCCTTTGCCACCTCCGGATGTATATGCCCTTTTTTATCAATAAAGTCGGCACCTTCATAAAGGTTGATGACTACATGAAAAAGACGGTCCACACCGATATTCCTTTTACAGACAGTAGGCACCATCGGAACTCCGAACAACTTTCCTAACAGGAGATAGTCAAGCGTATTACCACTGGCTTCCAGTTCATCATACATGTTAAGAGCCACTACCATACGTACATTCATATCAATAAGCTGGGTAGTGAGATAGAGGTTACGCTCCAGATTTGAAGAATCAACCACATTGATAATCACATCAGGTGTCTCGTCGATAATATGACGGCGCACATAAATTTCTTCGGGAGTATAGGCAGACAAAGAATAAGTACCCGGCAAATCAACTATTTTGAAGTGATAACCCTGGAAATCAAAATACCCTTCTTTAGCATCTACCGTCACACCACTATAATTACCCACATGTTCGTGAGCACCTGAAGCCAGATTGAAGAGAGACGTTTTACCGCAATTCGGGTTACCGACCAACGCCACATTAATCGTGCGTCGCTTTCCAAGAGCAACCCGTTTCAAGTCTTCCTCCTTCACATCGATATCTTCAGTAAGCCCCTGATGATAAGCAGCCTCCTGTGTTTGTGACTTTGCCTCCTGCTCGCTGATAATCTCAATCATATCAGCCTCCTGTCGTCGCAGAGAGATTTCATAACCCATTATTTTGTATTTGATCGGGTCTTTCAATGGAGCATTAAGCAATACTTCTACGGTTTTACCTTTGATAAAGCCCATCTCCACAATTCGTTTACGGAAGCCACCGTGTCCCAAAACTTTTACAATGACTCCTTTCTCACCTGTTTTTAATTCGGACAATCGCATAGTGTGTGTACCTCAAAATTTTCCGCAAAGATAATTCATAACTTTGGGGCATGCAAATTATTTAGATTGTTTTTAAATAAGGAAGATTTCTTATCATTATTAGCAAAACTATTATCTTTGCAATATGATACAAAATAGAGTAGCACAATACATCGAAAAAGAGAAGCTGTTTTGTCTGAATGACAAGGTATTGGTGACATTAAGCGGAGGGGCCGACTCTGTGGCATTGCTACGTCTCCTGCTATCAATGGGGTATACCTGCGAAGCTGCTCACTGCAATTTCCATTTGCGGGATAAAGAATCGGACAGAGACGAAGCTTTTGTGCGCCGATTATGCCATGAATCAGGGGTTCTTTTACACATAGAACATTTCGATACAACCCAATACGCCGCAAAGAAACATATTTCTATTGAGATGGCTGCCCGGGAATTACGTTATGAATGGTTCGAAACGCTTAGGAGACAACGTGAAGCCAGTGTTATCGCAACAGCGCATCATAAAGATGACAATGTAGAAACCGTATTGTTGAACCTGATTCGCGGTACGGGTATCAACGGATTACTCGGAATTCGTCCACGAAACGGTAACATTGTTCGCCCTTTACTTTGCCTGAGTCGCGAAGAAATAATAGCCTATCTGCAATATATCGACCAAGATTACGTAACGGACAGCACCAATCTTTTGGATGAATATACCCGGAATAAGATTCGTTTAAACTTATTGCCCCTGATGAAAGAGATCAATCCATCGGTGAAAGAGAGTATCATCCGCACTACCAACTATCTGAATGACGCAGCAACTTTATACAATCAAAGTATAGGGGAGGCGCGTAAACGTATATTGACCCCCGAAGGCATCCGGATAGAAGCCTTGCTGCAAGAACCGGTACCCGAAGCCATTTTATTCGAAGTATTACACCCGCTAGGATTCAACACGACCCAAATAGATAATATAAGGCAAACGCTCGACGGACAACCAGGAAAAACCTTCCTTGGTAAAGGATGGAGAGTCATAAAAGACCGTGACCTGTTATTAATCGAAGAAGATACAACTGCAGAAAAGTCCCAGCCACCTTTCCGGTTAGTTATGGAAGAGTACGATTATACTTCTGAATTTATAATTCCAAAAGATAAAAACACGGCTTGCTTCGATGCTGACAAAATAAATAAAACATGGGAGATACGCAAGTGGAAACCAGGAGATGTTTTTATACCTTTCGGAATGACCGGTAAAAAACATGTCAGTGACTACCTGACGGATAAAAAATTCTCTTTGAGTGAAAAAGAAAAGCAATGGATATTATGCTTTGGAGAACAAATAGCCTGGCTGATAGGAGAACGTACGGATAACCGATTTAAGGTAAACGAGAACACAAAGCGGGTAATAATAGTCCGAATCGTTTCCGAACATTCAGATTTTATTGAGGAATAACCTAAAGATACGAAGCATAAATTTGAGGGTGCAAATAGTAAACTCTTTATAGGATAAATTGTATCTTTGTGAATATAAACCTTGAAAATATATGATTGATCTGGCCTGTAAACTTCCGATAGAGATACAGATGTAATAATATCTGCGATTTGACTGACAGATGGAAGATGGTTAAAGCCTGGAGTGAAATTCAGTACAGAGTAAAGAAATATAAATCATTGGTTGACAAAATAATAATAAACTAAACGCTTATTTGCTATGAAAGGAAAAAAGAATCTTTTAATTCTATTCTCCTGTGTTCTTACAGTAATTATCGCAGGACTGTTCGCTTGCACACGCAGCGCAAAAGAAATTATTCCGTCATCGGAATATGCTCCTTATGTCAATGCTTATACAGGTGGAGTCATATCTCAATCTTCTCCCATACGAATCGAACTGACTCAAGATCAACCAATGGTAGACCTTAACAATGAACTGAAAGACTGTCCGTTCAGTTTTACTCCATCGTTAAAAGGCAAAGCTTATTGGGTGAGTAATAACACCATCGAATTTCTTCCGGAAGAAGGAGAACTAAAGCCGGGCAAGTTATATCAAGGCTCGTTCCAACTAGGCGATTTTGTCGAAGTGGATAGCAAATTGAAAGTTTTCGATTTCTCTTTCCGGGTACAAGAAAGTAATTTCACACTGCATACCGCTCCATTGGAAATAGCCTCTTCTTCACCCGATAAGGTAACCATAAAGGGAGAAATCCGTTTTAGTGATAAAATGACTAAAGAACAAGTTGAAAAAATACTTTCCACTAACGGTACCTCTACAATCACCATAGGATCCACATCTAATCCATTAGAATATAGTTTCATTATCAGTAATATCCAAAGAAAAGAACAGGATTACGATCTTAAAATTACAGCAGACGGGGAACCTGTCGGAATGGACAGGAAACAAAGTGAGTCCATTACGATTCCTGCCAAAGACAGCTTCCGTTTCCTTTCCGCCGAACGTATCAGTCAGCCTGAGAACGGGATACAAATCGTCTTCTCTGATCCGGTTTCTGATACTCAAGATTTAAAAGGTCTAATCGAAATATCCGAGATTCCATCCTATATTTTCCAGATTACGGATAATAAGGTAAATGTTTATTTTGAAGCCGGTCAACTCAGTAAACTGACCCTGAAAATACATGAAGGAGTGAAAAACAATCAAGGCAAAGCATTGGGCAGTTCCCATTCTATCTCTTTCAGCGAACTGAACCTGAAACCTCAAGTCGAAATATCTTCTGCAGGTGCCATCATTCCCGATTCAAAAAATCTTGTAATTCCTTTCCGGGCTGTCAGTCTGTATGCTGTAGACCTACGGGTTATCCGCATTTTTGAGAACAATGTGCTAATGTTTATGCAAAATAACTCACTGTCCTCGGCCAACGAACTAAGACGATCGGGAAGACTGGTTTATAAAAAGACACTGTTTTTGGGTAAAGATCCTTCAAAAGATCTCCATAAATGGGAAAACTATTCCATCGACCTGGCAGGCCTGATTCATCAGGAACCGGGTGCAATTTATCGTGTTATCCTATCCTTCAAGCAGGAATATTCGGCTTATCCTTGCGGCAGTGGTGAGAATCCGAAAATGCAATTTTCCGAAGAAACCGAATCTCTGACCAAGGTCAAATCTGATATCCTTTCGGAAGAAGATGAAGCCGTCTGGGACAAACCGGAAACATATTATTACTTCAGCGGGAATGAAAATGCCGACTGGAGCCAATATCGATGGGATGAACGGGATAATCCCTGCCATCCGTCCTATTATATGACGTCCGACCGGATAGCAGCTTGTAACGTACTGGCTTCCAACATAGGTATGATCGTAAAACGTAATTCGATGAACAAACTTTGGATAGCCGTAAGCAATATTCTGGACACCAAACCGGTAGAAAAAGCTAAAGTCATTGTCTACAACTTCCAGTTACAGCCTATCGGAGAAGCATTGACAGATGCGGAAGGCCTTGCAATAATAGAAACGAAAGGAACACCTTTTATTGTAGTGGCAGAATCGGAAAAACAGAAAGCTTATGTAAAAGTAGCCGATGGAGAAGAGCAGTCTACCAGTCGTTTTGATGTAGGCGGCAAAGACATCCAAAAAGGCTTGAAAGGATTTGTATACGGTGAAAGAGGTGTATGGCGACCAGGAGACACCTTGCATATCTCGTTTGTTCTGGAGGACCGTAACAAACGTATTCCGGATAAACATCCCGTAACTTTGGAGCTTTACAATCCAAGAGGACAATTTTACAGCAAACAAATTTCAACCAATGGGCTGAATGGTTTCTATACATTCAAGGTCCCGACACAACCGGAAGATCCCACCGGATTATGGAACGCCTATGTAAAAGTAGGAGGTACCGCTTTCCACAAATCACTCCGTGTAGAGACCATAAAGCCGAACCGTCTGAAAATAAACCTGAAACTGCCCGGAGAGATTCTGAAAGCTGCGGATAAAGAAGTACAAGCACATCTTTCATCAGCTTGGCTGACCGGAGCAACGGCATCGCGTCTGAAAGCAAAAGTCGAAATGTCTCTGTCGAAAGTCAATACACAATTCAAGAACTACGAGACATACATCTTTAATAATCCGGCAACAGAATTCACATCAATAAGAACCGATATTTTCAACGGTACCCTGGATGAAAATGGTAATACCGGGTTCATGCTGAAACTTCCGACCTCTGAGAATGCTCCGGGAATGCTTCGTGCCAATATCACGACTCAGGTATTCGAACCGGGCGGAGATGCCAGTATCCAGACTCTGTCAGTTCCCTACTCTCCTTTCCCGTCATACGTGGGTATCAATCTGAACCAG
>UMJT01024755.1_pt1 | contig 17119 bp, 18 predicted proteins | sample 1966111 | NCBI WGS metagenome assembly UMJT01 (sample SAMEA4836159, study PRJEB28245) | human gut metagenome | biome: gut microbiome; material: fecal sample | place: Denmark | collected 2008
GAAACACCCCTCCCTATCTCTGGCCCGCGCGGAGCGCAAGCCACTTGACCAAAAGAAAAAACCAGCCCTGCGCCACCAGCGCGAGAAGCCGTCAATCAGTAACGACCATCATTTCCGCGTTCTCCTCAATGGAGTAATTTGCAAAATACCCCTCTTCCAGCGGGATCCACCGCTCCACAAAATTCGAATACCGCTCCCCCTCCCGTCTGCAGAGCCGCCGGGCCTGCTCATCGGGAGAGCAGGTGACGAATATTCTTATATCATAATAGGGTGCAAGGCTGGGGTGATGGCTGTAGCTTCCCTCCACGATGACCAGCGGAGCAGGGCCGAGGGGACGCGGCGGCAGATAGGCACCTTCGCGGCAGGAGTAGGCCCGGTAGGAGAATGCCTGCCCTGCCCGGGCGGGAACGACGACCTCATTCCGCAGGCGCCGGATGTCCATGTTGGCGCAGGGAATGCTCTCCCAGCCCGTGACACGCCGGGATGGCGGGAGATAGAAGTCGTCGGTGTGGACGGTGATGCTTTGAGGAAAACGCTCTGCCAGCCGTGCGGCCAGCGTCGTTTTGCCGCTGCCGCAGCGGCCATCCAGTGCGACGAGGACGGCAGACTGTCGGGCCAGACGGTCGGCGATGGTCGAGGCCAGCTCTTCGGGTGCGATAAGATGCATGGGGATACCATTCCTTTTTATCAGCTTTGGCTCAGTATAGCACGGCGGAGAAAATGGAGCAAATATTTTTGCAAAAAAGGTGTTGACACAGAGCCGGAGCTATGGTAAGATAATGCTACGTTAGAAATGACTAACCGAGAAGCGGAAGAAGCTCGAGATGGGCAGGCTGCCGCATTCTTTTTGGAATTCTGGTTAGCTTTTTCTAACTACATCTTCTGCATAAGCACCACACGGCAGGAGACAATAGTGGAAAACGGGCAGGGAGGCCGAAGACATGGAACGCAACTTTGAGACAGTCATGATCGAACAGTGCGCCCCGGTGCTGGCCAGCTTAAAGCCTGCGGGACTTTTCCGCTACGAGACGAGCGACTGCGCCGACCTTGCCCGCCGCGTCCGCAGCTGGAACGAACAGCTGGGCGAAAAGGGCCTCTGCGTCCGCGTCCTCAAGGGCTGTGTGCGGACCCACCAGTATCTGGTGTACGTCTACCGCGAGAGCAGGCTCCGCGCTGTGCTGGCCCAGCCGCAGGTGCGGGATTTCCTGTGCAGGGAAGGCTACACCCTGCCTGAGCAGTCGGACGACTACGCGCCGCTTTTGCGGCAGCTGTCCCGTCGGCTCTGCTGCGAGGCTGATTTCCCCCATGAGATCGGCGTATTTCTGGGCTATCCGCTCCACGATGTGGTGGGCTTTATCGAAAATGCGGGCCGCAACTTCACCTGCTGCGGCTGCTGGAAAGCCTATGGTGATCCCAGTGCCGCCCAGCAGCATTTTGCTCAGCTGAACAAGTGTACGGCAGTGTATCTCCGTCTGTTCCGCAGCGGAACACCCATCCAGCGTCTGGCTGTCGCAGCCTGACGCTCCTGAATTTTGACATTCTCTTCCAAATACTCTCTTTTTATCCTGGCGCCCGCCAGAGCGAAACCACGCACTGGCGGGAAGAATCCTCCTTTTGACACGCGGCCGCTCGTTGCAGAATACCCCCTGCACCGGGCGGCTGTGTCATTTGCGGGGAGTGTAAAAAAGAAAAGTCGTAAATATGTGCAAACAAAGTTAGTATATAGAAACTGTAAAAATCTTCTTGAAATAAGGGAAGAAAATTTGTTTGTTCATACAAACTAACTTTTTTGAGTCGGAAAATGGTTGACAATGCGGGTTAGTAAGTATAAACTATCTGTGCTGATAGTTGCGACTGACTAACTGCCGTAGCTTTTCGGAGGGGGACGCGGGCATGAGCGAGCGCGTTGCGGCGTCTGGCTGGTGCGGCCATCCCCGAGGACGAAAAAAGCGAACCGAAAAGCTCCCCGCAGAATGGGGAGCGCGAATGGGAGTGGAACAATTATGATGCCTTTGACTATGGCAAAAGCAGGCGATACCGTCACCATCCAGAAGATCACCGGCAGGGATGAAGTACGTCTGCATCTGGCAGAGCTTGGTTTCGTGGTGGGCAGTCAGGTGACTGTCGTCAATGAGATCGCAGGCAACCTCATCGTTCAGGTCAAGGAGAGCCGTCTGGCCCTCGACAAGACGATGGCAAACCGCATTATGGTTGGCTGAGCAGCGGCAAAACGCTGTTTGGGAGACGCTCCGAAACTGGATAGTCTCTGAATAGAAAGACAAGCAGAGGAGGATTTTTATGAAGACTCTGAAAGACGTTAAGGTCGGCGAGACTGCCACCGTGGCGCGCCTGCACGGCGAAGGCCCGGTCAAGCGCCGCATCATGGACATGGGCATCACCAAGGGTGTGGAGATCTATGTTCGCAAGGTCGCACCTCTGGGTGACCCGATGGAGCTGACCGTGCGCAACTACGAGCTGAGCGTGCGCAAGGCCGACGCCGAAATGATCGAAGTCGTTTGATCGTAACGAGAGGAAAGGAGTTGCAATGAGCATTAAAATTGCACTGGCCGGCAACCCGAACTGTGGTAAGACTACCCTGTTCAACAATCTGACCGGCTCTAATCAGTACGTCGGCAACTGGCCCGGCGTTACCGTCGAGAAGAAGGAAGGCAAGCTGAAGGGCGAGAAGGATGTCATCATCCAGGACCTGCCCGGTATCTACTCCCTGTCTCCGTACACTCTGGAAGAGGTCGTCTCCCGTACTTATCTGGTCAAGGAGAAGCCCGATGCCATCCTGAACATCATTGATGGCACCAACATCGAGCGCAACCTGTACCTGACCACTCAGCTCATCGAGCTGGGCATCCCCGTGGTCATGGCCGTCAACATGATCGACCTCGTCCGCAAGAACGGCGATAAGATCGACCTGAAGAAGCTGAGCGCCGAGCTGGGCTGTCAGGCTGTTGAGATCAGCGCACTGAAGGGCGAAGGTACCGAGGCCGCTGCAAAGGCTGCTATGGCTGCTGCAAAGGCTGGAAAGGGCGGCGAGCTGCCCCACGTCTTCACCGGCAGCGTTGAGCACGCCATCGCGCACATCGAGGAGTCCATTCAGGGCAAGGTCGATGACCGCTTTCTGCGCTGGTACGCTGTCAAGCTGTTCGAGCGCGATGACAAGGTCATGGATGAGCTGAAGCTCTCCTCCGACCTGATCGCTCACATCGACCAGCACATCAAGGACTGCGAGGCTGAGATGGACGATGACGCCGAGAGCATCATCACCAACCAGCGTTACGCATACATCAATGGCGTCGTCGATAAGGCTGTCAAGAAGAAGGCCCGCGTCGAGCACCTGACCGTTTCCGATAAGGTCGACCAGATCGTCACCAACCGTGTGCTGGCTCTGCCCATCTTCGCAGTCATCATGTACCTGATGTACTCCCTGTCCATGGGTACTTCCATCGCTGACGGCGGCTGGGCCATCGGCACGTTTGCGACCGACTGGACCAACGACGTCCTGTTCGGCGAGATCGTCCCCAATGCGCTGGGCGGCTTCCTCGAGAGCATCGGCGTGGCGGGCTGGCTGTACGGCCTGATCATGGACGGCATCGTCGCCGGTGTCGGCGCGGTCCTGGGCTTCGTTCCCCAGATGCTGGTCCTGTTCTTCCTGCTGTCCATCCTGGAGGACATCGGCTATATGTCCCGTGTCGCCTTCATCATGGACCGTATCTTCCGTAAGTTCGGCCTGTCCGGCAAGAGCTTCATTCCCGTGCTGGTCGGCACTGGCTGCGGCGTCCCGGGCGTCATGGCTTCCCGTACCATCGAGAACGAGCGCGACCGCCGTATGACCATCATGACCACCTGCTTCATCCCCTGCGGCGCTAAGATGCCCATCATCGGCCTCATCGCAGGTGCTCTGTTCGGCGGTTCTTCTCTGGTGGCTGTTTCCGCTTACTTCATCGGCATGGCTGCCATCATCTGCTCTGGTATCATCCTGAAGAAGACCAAGGCCTTTGCAGGCGACCCTGCTCCCTTTGTCATGGAGCTGCCCGCATACCACATCCCCGCCTGGGGCAATGTCTTCCGTGCTACCTGGGAGCGCGGCTGGTCCTTCATCAAGCGTGCCGGCTCCGTCATTCTGGCTGCTACCGTCGTCCTGTGGTTCCTGCAGGGCTTCGGCTTCGAGAACGGCGCCTTCGGCATGGTCGAGGATCAGGACAACTCCGTCCTGGCTGCTATCGCAACCAAAGTCGCTTGGATCTTCGCGCCTCTGGGCTTCGGCAACTGGAAGGCTACCGTCGCTTCTGTCTCCGGCCTGATTGCAAAGGAGAACGTCGTCGGCACCTTCGGCGTCCTGTATCACTTCGGCGGCGAGGAGCTGTCTGAGAACGGCGACGAGATCTGGAGCCTCGTTGCTGCTGATTACACCGCTCTGAGCGCTTACGCATTCATGATCTTCAACCTGCTGTGCGCTCCCTGCTTCGCTGCTATGGGTGCGATCAAGCGTGAGATGAACAACGGCAAGTGGACGGCATTCGCTATCGGCTATATGTGCGCACTGGCCTACTGCTCCGCTCTGGTCGTGTACCAGCTGGGCGGCCTCATCACCGGTGAGGTCGGCTTCAACTTCTTCACCATCGTGGCTGCTGTCATCCTGGCGGCCTTCATCTACCTGATGGTTCGTCCCAACAAGTATGTGAACGACAACGAAGTCAAGATCGACGTTTCCAAGATCAAGTAAAAAACTTCTCAAAACGCGCTGAAAGGAGTGCATTGTTATGATGGAGTTCCTGGCTGCTAATTTCAATCTGCCGACGATCATCGTCGGAGCCATCGTGTTTGGCGGTGTAGGCTGGATCACCTGGCACTCTCATAAGCATGGCGGCTGCAGTGGATGCAGCGGCGGCTGCGACTGCGGCGGAAGCTGCAACAGCTGTAAGGGCGGCTGCCACTGAGCAATCATGGAAGAGAAGGGGGCGCGGGTCAAGGCTTTGGCCCGCGCCCCTTTTGCAAACCAAGAGTTCGTGTGATATAACGAAAAGAGAGTGATACGAGATGGAACTGACGCCAGCACACCTGCGGTACCTGCTCGCTATTTATGAGGTCTCGCAGACCCATCTTGACATCAGCTCCCGCAGCATCGCCGAGAAGCTGGGCGTGACCAAACCCTCGGTGGTGCGGGTGCTGAACCTGCTGATGGAGCGGGGGATGATCGTCAAGGAGTATTACGGCAAGATCTACCTCACCGACCGGGGCATCTTCGTGGCCCGGGAAGTAAAACATCAGCTGGATGAGGTGCTTGCACATTTCCCGCCGGTGGAGGAAGAGCTGACCGATGAGGAGCGGTTCACCGCCGCCCTCGCCCTGACGGCGGCCCTGCCGGAACGGGTGTTCACCGGCCGGTACGACCAGCTGATGGGCGAAGAGGAAGCGCCCTCTGCCGCAGGCTGATGCCTTGAAATGCAAAAGAACCGGACTCTGCGGAGTCCGGTTCTTTTCGCATGCGGGTCCTCAGACCAGATAGCCCTCGAAGCAGTGGAGGTCTTCGGTCTTGACGATGCCTTCGAGGTAGAGGCCGTCTTCACGGTACTCCTCGAGCTGGACGCTGCCGCGCTCCCGCATGGGGGCGGCGAGGCCCAGCTTATCGTAGGGCAGGAGAATGCGGATGGTGTGGACGCGGTCGCTGAGGGTCTCGTCCAGCTTGGCCAGCAGCTTGTCGAGGCCGTAGCCGGTCTTGGCGCTGGTGAGCAGGATGTCGGGGTCGAAGCTCAGCGCGCCGGGCTTGTCGCACTTGTTGTAGACGGTCAGGCGGGGAATGTCGGCGCAGTTGAGGCCGTCCAACACTTCGTCGGTGACGGCCAGCTGCTCCTCCCGCTGCTCATCGCCGGCGTCAGCCACCCGGACGATGACGTCCGACCATGCGGCCTCTTCCAGCGTGGACTTGAATGCTTCCACCAGATTGTGGGGCAGGCGGGAGACGAAGCCGACGGTGTCCACCAGCAGCACGGCCATGCCGCTGGGCAGGACGAGCTTCCGGCTGGTGGGGTCGAGGGTGGCAAAGAGCATATCGGCTTCGGCGACGCTGGGGCCGCAGAGGGCGTTCATCAGGCTGGATTTGCCCACGTTGGTGTAGCCCACGAGGCTGACCACCGGCATTCCGGTCTTGGCGCGGGCTTTCCGGCTCTCGCCCCGGCGCTTTTCCATCTCGGCCAGTTTCTCAGCCAGTGCGTCGATACGGGCGTGGACGTGGCGGCGGTCAAGCTCGAGCTTCGTTTCACCGGCACCACGGCGGGCACCGCCGCCGCCACCACCGCCGCCGCCCTGACGGCTCAGGCTTTCGCCCATGCCCTGCAGGCGGGGCAGACGGTAGCGCAGGAGGGCCAGCTCGGTCTGCAGCTTGCCTTCGTTGGTCACGGCACGGCTGCGGAAGATCTCGAGGATGAGCATGGTGCGGTCGATGACCTCGAGGCCGCCGAGGGCCGTGGAGATGTTGCGGATCTGGCTGCCGGTCAGCTCACCGTCGAAGACGGCGCACTCGGCCCCCAGCTCTGCTGCGGCAGCAGCGGCTTCTTCCAGCTTGCCGCTGCCCAGCACGATGCCGGTCTCAGGGGTCTGGCGCTTCTGGGTGACTTCGGCCACGGCCTCCATGTGGTTGGCCTCACACAGCGCAGCCAGCTCGGCAAGGCTGCGCTCGCAGTCCCACAGGCCCTGGTCGAGGGCGAGAAGGATGACCTTCGTCGGGGGAGTTTCGACTAAAATATCGTAAAGTTCGCTCAAAATGATTCCTTTCTGTTATTCGTTTGGAGAATATAGCGATTCGTAGTGTTCTCGCGTCAGGGCATAGCACTTGCAGGGGATCGCTGTACCGTCGAATTTATGGTAGACGGCCTCGTGGTCGTAAACAAAGCCTGCTTTCATCATGACTTTGCCGCTGGCTGGGTTCTCCACGGCGTGGGAGCAGGCAAGCCAATTACTGTCTGTATTCTTGAACCAGTATTCTACCAGAGCTTTCAGGGCCTCGGTGGTGCAGCCTTTGCCCCACCAGGCTCTGCCGATGCAGTAGCCCGGCTCCCAGATGCCTTCGGAGAGGTCGAATCCCGGCCATTCATTTCGCTGTGCCGGTTCTCCCAGCAGGCTGTTGTAGAGGCTGATGGAGCCGAACACCTGTCCGGTGGCCTTTTCCACGATGGCCCACTGGTAGTAGTCCTCGTTGGGATAGAGCAGCGCCCATGCGCTCAGAAGCTCCTGCGTCTCGGCCACATCCTTGTGCGGCGTCCAGCGCAGCCAGCGGGTGACCTCCGGGTCGTTGGCCCAGTTCGAGTACATCATCGGGGCATCCGACGGCATAAGGCGGCGCAGAAGCAGCCGCGGCGTTTCGATTTCCTGTGTGCCGGCGTGGCGCATGATACATTCCTCCCAACCATTGTAAATATGCATAGAATAGCACAAAACCGGCTTCGACGCAAGCAAAATGGGCTGCTTCGGGGCAAAAATGCTTGACAAGAGCGCAAACTTCATTAAACTGAAGATGACTGCACAAAAATTCTCCCCGGCAAAGAGCCGGGGAGAATGCTCATGTTGGAAGAACATCCGCCCGCAGGATAGCCTGCCAGTCGCTGTGACCATACAGGAAGCGAAGGATGTGGACGGTCTGGGTGGAAGAGCTGACTTTATAAAATGCAAGATAGTTTTGAACTGGAATGAGCCGGATCCCCAAAGAGGAAAGAAATGGGTCATTCACAAGTGAAAAACGCTGTGGGAAGGTGTCGAGAGAACGGAATTTCTTCCATGCGATGGCAACCAGCTTATCGGCAGCAGAGGGATTTTTCAAGGTCAGGTCGATATAGTCGAAGGCATCTGCAAGGTCACGCTGAGCAGAAGCGGCAACATCGATAACGTAGTTCATCGAAGACTCCTTCTGTTTTGCAGCTCCTGCATGAACTCATCCAGCGGGCGCGTCCTTCCCGCCGCCACGTCATCCAGACCTTCCTGTAACTTTGCATACAGGTCGAACCGGGCCGTCAGGGCCTCATAGGTCTCGATGCTCATCACGGCAAGGTCGCCTTTGCCGTTTTTGGTGATGAACACCGGCTCGGCGTAGTCGTGGCAGAAGGTGGAGATCTCATTGTAGTTGTTGCGCAGGTCTGCGCTGGAACGAATCTTGGGCATCCAAAAGCACCTCACTTTCATACAAAAATTATACCTGAATTTCTTTATAAAATCAAGGAAAATAAAAAAGGAGAACCTTTCTATGACGGACATCCGAGAGTATCTTGCCCACAAGCCGCTTTTGTTCGACGGCGGCATGGGTACCTATTATAAAGCGGCACCGGGCGCGGACTGCGAAATGGCCAACCTCACCGACCCCGAGGGCGTGAAGAAGGTCCATGCGGAATATCTTGCCGCAGGCGCACAGGCCATCAAGACCAACACCTTCGGTCTGCCCCGGATGGCGGCGGCCCAGATGCCGGGCTGGGAAGAGCTGGCCGAGGCGGGCTGGAAGCTGGCCTGTGATGCCGCTGCGGAGAAGGACGCCGCCGTCTTTGCTGACCTCGGCCCGGCCCCGGACACTGAAGCTGCCCCGGCCAGCAGCGCCTACGGCCTTGTGGCGCAGCAGTTCGCCGCACTGGGGGCAAAGAACTTTCTGTTCGAGACGCTCAGCTCCGATGTGGGCATTGTGGAGGCGGTAAAGGCACTGCGTGTGGCCGTGCCGGACGCCTTTGTCATGGTGTCCTTCGCGGTGCTGCCGGACGGCTACACCCGCGAGGGCCTGCTGTTCCGCGACCTGCTGCGCCGGATGGAGGGCAGCGGCGTGGTGGACGCCGTGGGCCTGAACTGTGTCTCGGCCCCCGGCGCGATGAAGAAACTGGTGCAGGGCCTTGGCGAGACGCTGCTGCCCCTGTCGGTGATGCCCAACGCGGGCTATCCGGTGGTCACCCGGGCGCGGGTGCTGTATCAGGGCAAGCCCGCGTATTTTGCCCGGGAGATGGGGCAGATCGCCGCTGCGGGCGTCCGTATTTTGGGCGGCTGCTGCGGTACGACGCCTGCCCACATCGCGGCCCTGCGTGCAGAGCTGGACGCCCTGCCCCAGCAGACCGAAGCCGCTCCGGCAGCGAAACTTTCCACCGGGACTGCACCGGCGGTGGAAAAAGACGACACTTTCCTGCGGAAACTGAACGCAGGCGAGAAGGTCATCGCCATTGAACTGGATTCGCCCCGGGTGGCCGACCTGAGTGGCTATCTGGACGGCGCACGGCGGCTGCAGGCCGCAGGCGCTGACCTGCTGACCATCGCCGACTGCCCCATCGCACAGGCCCGGATGGATTCCTCCCTCGTGGCCTGTCGGATACACCGGGAACTGGGAATGTGCGCTCTGCCCCACATGACCTGCCGCGACCGCAACCTCAACGCCACCAAGGCCCTTCTGCTGGGCCTTTACGCCGAGGGCGTGCGGGAGGTGCTGGCCATCACCGGCGACCCCATCCCCACCGCAGAGCGGGACGAGGTGAAGAATGTCTACCAGTTCAACTCCCGCAAGCTGGCCCAGTACATCGTCTCGCTGGCCGGGGAGAGCCGGGAGATGCCCTCGGCCATGACCGTCCTTGGTGCGCTGAATCTCAACGCCCGGAACTTTGAGGTGGAGCTGCGCCGGGCTGTGGAAAAGCTGGAAAATGGGATGTCGGGCTTCCTGACCCAGCCGGTGCTGTCGGCACAGGCGGTGGAAAATCTCCGCAAGGCCCGTCAGACACTGGGCGAACGGGCTAAAATTCTGGTCGGCATCATGCCGGTGGTCAGCCAGCGGAACGCTATCTTCATGGAGAACGAGATCAACGGCATCCATGTGGAGGAGGACATCATCCAGCGCTTCGCGGGCCTCGACCGGGAGCAGGGCGAGGCGCTGGGCCTTGAGGTGTCGATGAAGATGGCCCGGGAGGCTCTGCCCTACGCCGACGGCTTCTATCTCATGACCCCCTTCAACCGTGTGGCCCTGATGGAGCGGCTCATTGCCCGGCTGAAAACGGAGCTTCTGGACGCGGAAGGGTGAGAAGAAAAAATCTGCCTGACGCAGGGAGCGAAGGCCCCGCACAAGGATGTGAAAATTTTGTTCCGATGAAAAAGAGATTGACAAAACGCACAAAAAACGCTATATTCTTTTTATAAATGCAAGGAAAAAGAGTGTGTGTCGTTTTCGCCATTCAGAGAGCCGGGGGCTGCTGAAAACCCGGTATGGCGGTGCGGCGTGCTGTCGCTTTTGAGCAGAGGCGGGGAAACAGGAGTAGTCGCCTCCGGGTCTGCCCCACGTTATCGGGGCATCAAGGGGCATGCGGCAGAAAGCCGTGTGCAATTTGGGTGGTACCGCGGTTATATTACAGCCGTCCCATGGAACGCTCCGTGGGGCGGCTTTTTTCGTCCCACGCACAAGAAGCCGTTTTCATAAGCATTGCACACCGTCTGAACGGCCTTTTTGCCCGCATACTGCGTTGCTTTCCCTTGCAATCCGCCCAGGATTGCTGCGGAAGATCGCCTTGTCTGCGGACAAAAATTCTCGTCATCCGGCGCGCCCTGCTTACGAAAACAACTTCTATTTATTCATCTGGGAGGATACTATGAAAGAACTCGCAAAACAGTATGATCCGAGCCAGGTGGAAGACCGCATCTACCAGTTCTGGCTGGATGGCGGCTACTTCCACACCAAGGCCGACCCCGACAAAAAGCCCTACACCATCGTGATGCCCCCTCCGAACGTCACCGGCCAGCTCCACATGGGCCACGCCGTGGATAACACCATGCAGGACATCCTCATCCGCACCAAGCGGATGCAGGGCTATGCCGCCCTGTGGGTGCCTGGCACGGACCACGCTTCCATCGCTACGGAGGCCAAGGTCGTGGAGGCCATGCGCGCTGAGGGCCTGACCAAGGAAATGGTGGGCCGCGACGGCTTCCTGGAGCGCGCCTGGGCCTGGAAGACCAAATACGGCAACCGCATCGTCAGCCAGCTCAAGAAGCTGGGCAGCAGCTGCGACTGGGAGCGTGAGCGCTTCACCATGGATGAGGGCTGCTCTGAGGCTGTCAAGGAAGTCTTTGTCCGCCTGTACGACAAGGGCCTCATCTACCGCGGCAACCGCATGGTCAACTGGTGCCCCCACTGCAACACCTCCATTTCCGACGCCGAGGTGGAGTATGAGGAAAAGGACGGCAGCTTCTGGCACCTGCTCTACCCGGTCAAGGAGACCGGCGAGATGCTGGAACTGGCTACCACCCGTCCCGAGACCATGCTGGGCGATACCGCCGTTGCCATCAACGGCGATGACCCCCGCTATGCTCATCTGCACGGCTGCCATGTCATCCTGCCCCTGCTGAACAAGGAGATCCCCATCGTCTGCGACGAGCACGCCGACATGACCAAGGGTACCGGTGTCGTGAAGATCACCCCGGCCCACGACCCCAACGACTTTGAGGTCGGCCTGCGCCATGACCTGCCCATCGTCCGCGTCTTCACCTACGACGGCCGCATGACCGGCGCTGCCGATAAGGCTGCTGCCGATGCTCTGTTTGCCGCGGGCAAGAACACCGTCAACGAGCCTCATGTGCTGGACTGCGGCAAGTATGCCGGCATGACCACCCTCGAGGCCCGCAAGGCCATCCTCGCGGACCTGAAGGAGGGCGGCTTCCTGAAGGAGATCGAGCCTCTGAAGCACGAAGTCGGCACCTGCTACCGCTGCCACTCCACCATCGAGCCCATGGTGTCCAAGCAGTGGTTCGTCAAGATGGAGCCTCTGGCCAAGCCCGCCATCGAGAGCGTGGAGAAGGGCGACATCAAGTTCGTGCCGGAGCGCTTCACCAAGAACTATATGAACTGGATGAAGAACACCCGCGACTGGTGCATCAGCCGCCAGCTGTGGTGGGGCCACCAGATCCCGGCCTGGTACTGCGACGACTGCGGCGAGACTGTGGTCGCCAAGAGCGCACCCTGCACCTGCCCCAAGTGCGGCGGCACCAGGTTCACCCAGGACCCCGATACCCTCGACACCTGGTTCTCTTCCGCTCTGTGGCCCTTCAGCACTCTGGGCTGGCCCAATGAGGAGAGCGAAGACCTCAAGTATTTCTATCCCACCAACACCCTCGTCACCGGCTACGACATCATCGGCTTCTGGGTCAGCCGCATGATCTTCTCCGGTCTGGCTTACACCGGCAAGGCTCCCTTCGACACCGTCTGCATCCACGGCATCGTCCGCGACAGCCAGGGCCGCAAGATGTCCAAGAGCCTCGGCAACGGCATCGACCCGCTGGAAGTCATCGCCCAGTACGGCGCTGACGCCCTGCGCTTCATGCTGGTGGACGGCTCTACCCCGGGCAATGATATGCGCTACAGCGAGAAGAAGGTGGAGGCTGCCCGCAACTTTGCAAACAAGCTGTGGAACGCTACCCGCTTCGTGCTGATGAACCTGCCCGAGGACTTCCAGCCCGGCCTGCCAAGCGAGGAGAAGCTGGACATGAGCGATAAGTGGGTGCTGACCAAGCTGAATCAGGTGGCCGGCGCCATGAGCGACAACCTCGACCACTACGAGATGGGTCTGGCCGCTGCCAAGATCAACAGCTTCATCTGGGACGTCTACTGCGACTGGTTCATCGAGATCGCAAAGCCCCGCCTGAACTCCGGCGACGCCGAGCAGGCCGACACTGCCCGCCGCGTGCTGGTGTATGTGCTGGACAAGGCCCTCAAGCTGCTGCACCCCTTCATGCCCTTCATCACCGAGGAGCTGTATCAGGCTCTGCCCGGCTCTGCCGAGACCATCATGACCCAGAGCTGGCCCACCTTCGATGAAGCTCACAACTGGGCCGACGAAGAGGAAGCTTTCGAGAAGGTCATGGACTACATCAAGGCTGTGCGTACCATGCGCACCGAGATGAACGTCCACCCCGCCAAGAAGACCAGCATGATCATCGAGACGGCTGACCCGGCTCCCTTCCAGAGCGCCGAGGTCTATCTGGCAAAGTTCGCCTTCGCCACCGATGTGACCTTCACCGGAAAGTATGAGGGCAGCACCGACGGCATGGTGCAGGTGTCCACCCACGCCGCCCGCGGCTTCATCCCCATGATGGAGCTCATCGACCGCGACAAGGAGCTGGCCCGTCTGAACAAGGAAAAGGCCAAGGCCGAGAAGGAACTGGCCATGTTCGAGAATCAGCTCAACAACCCCAAGTTCGTCGAGCGCGCTCCCGCCGCTCTGGTGGAGGACATCCGCAATAAGCACGCCAAGAGCCAGGACAAGCTTGCCAACATTGAGCAGAGCATCAAGGCTCTGGGCTGATGCGGGAAACGGATCCTGATATGCAAAAAACTTCTCCCTGGCTCATTGCGGCACGAGTCATCTTTACCTTTGCGCTTATCGCCTGCATCGTATTCATCTTCTCCAACTCCATGCAGATCGGTGACGTCTCGGAAACGGCAAGCGGACGAGTATTGCTTCTGATGAAAAAGGTGTTCACCCGTCTGGGAATGCCCGGCGCGGCGAACCATCTGACAGACCACATCGTGCGCAAGCTGGCACATTTCTGCGAGTATGCGCTGGAAGGCTTCCTGCTCACTCTCTGCCTGCGGGTCTATACCCGGCACTTTTTCGTTCACATCTCGTGGCCGATCCTGGGCGGTCTGCTCACGGCCCTGACGGACGAGACCATCCAGATGTTCAGCGATGGCCGGAGCAGCCAGCTCACCGACGTCTGGCTGGATCTTTCGGGCGCGATGGCCGGTATTCTGGTGGGCCTGTTCTGTCTGGCCCTGTGCAGGATGTGCTGGCTGCTCTACAAACATCGAAACGAGGATTGACGCAATGACCATCGAACAGGCAAACGAATATTTCTCTTCTCTGCCCGAGGGCTTTGCCCCGGCGGAGGAGCTGCGCGCTGCCCTGACGGCGGATGTCCAGAAGGTGCAGTTCGTCGGTGTGGCCGGAACGGCGGGCAAGCCCGCTGCTGCCGGTCTGCTGGCGGCCATCCTGCGGGAGGCGGCGTTCCACGTCGGCTTCTACCGCGCCGGCTGTGAGCCGCTGTCGGCCCGCATCGCCATCGGCGGCGTGTCGGTGGACCCGGTGCTGCTCTGTCAGGCTGCCGAGGCTCTCAGTGCCGCAAAGCCTCTGCCCCGTGAGGCGGCAGAGCTGGCGGCGGCGGCCCGCTGCTTTGGTGCGGCAGGCTGCAAGCTGGCTGTGGTGGAGCTGCCGGATGCCGGTCTGGCATCGGCCCTGCCCAATATGCCGGTCTGCGCCGTCACGGCCATCGGCCCGGACGGTGTGAGCCGCTCGGTGGAGCGTCTGGCCGCGCTGGCCGCAGGCGTCATGCGGAAGGACGCCGTCTGCGTCACTGCGCCGGAGCAGCCGAAGGCTGTTCTGAGTGAGCTGGTGGTGGCGGCGGCTAAGGCCGAGTGTGAGCTCGTCGTCCCCGACGCCGAGGACATCACCTTTCTCGAGGCGGAAAAGTTCACCAGCAAGGTGGACTATGGCGGATACACCGCCCCGCTGGCCTTCCTGGGCCGTCACGCGGCGGGCAATGCCGCCGTCGCGGTCGAGCTGGCATTGGCCCTCTGGCGCAAGGGCTTTGAGATCCCCGATGAGGCCATTCTGGCGGGTCTTGCCGCTGTGGAGAACCGCAGCAGCATCCGCGTCCTGTCCCAGAAGCCCCTCATCATCCTTGACGCCTGCCGTACTCCGCAGCAGGCTGCAGCCCTTCTGCGCGTCCTCAATATGGCCAAGGTGCGCCATATGAGCGCCGTGATCGGCCTGACGGAAGAGGAAGGCGCGGAGTCGTTCCTTGCCGCACTGGAGACCGGACTGACTTCAGAAGAGCAGAAGAAGGACAAGAGCACCATGCCCGGCATGGGCGAGAACCCCTTCGACAAAGTCTTCCTTGTCGCCCCGGCGGGAACGGAAGCGGCGCTGGCAGAGCGTCTGACCGAAAAGGCACGGTATCACTTCGACGCGGTGTTCTGCCCGACGCTGGCCGAGGCCGTGGAGCAGGCGAAAGCCAACAGCCGCCGCGGTCTGCTGGTCTGCGGCAGTGAGGCCATCGCCCTCGAGGCCCTGAAACTATTTTCATAAGCATTGCACACCGTCTGAACGGTCTTTTTGCCTGCATACTGCGTTGAGTTCCCTTGCGATCCACCAAGGATTGCAGCGGAAAATCGCCTTGTCTGCGGGCAAAAATTCTCGTCATTCGGTGCACCCCGCTTACGAAATAGCTTCTGAGAAGCTGCTGGAGAACCGCTGAGCGACACCGTTCTCTAAAAAATAACCCGAAAGACCTGTACACTGAAAAGGTGTACAGGTCTTTTCTTTATGCCAGAAAAAAGGAGATGAGGATATGGCGACAGTGACCTTCAGCGCGGCGGACGATGTGCTCTACGCCTATCTGGCCGGCGAGATCGACCACGACGCGGCGCAGGGGCTTCGCATCCAGCTGGACGACGCCCTGCTCACCCGCAGCCCGCGCATTCTGGTGATGGACCTCGGCGGAGTGGGGTTCATGGATTCGTCGGGCATCGGACTGATATTGGGGCGGCAGCGCTGCGCCCGGACGCTGGGCGGCAGTCTGCGCATCCAGCACGCGCCGGAACAGCTCCGGCGGGTCTTACAGCTTGCAAGCATCCCCTGCACCGAGCCGGGCGGGGAAGTATCAGGAGGGATATAAATGAAAGCGGAAAACAGTGCAAAGATCCAATTTGATTCGCTCAGTGCAAACGAGGCTTTTGCCCGGGGCGCAGCGGCGGCCTTTCTGGCTCGGTATGACCCCACCGTGCCGCAGCTGGCCGACATCAAGACGGCGGTGTCCGAGGCAGTGACCAACTGCATCGTCCACGCCTACCCGGATGCCATCGGTCCCGTGACCCTGAGCATCGCCGTCTACCCGGAGCGGCTGGTGAAGATAACGGTGACGGATAAGGGCATCGGCATCACGGACGTCGAAAAGGCCATGGAGCCTCTTTTCACCACCGGCAACCCGGAAGAGCGCTCCGGTCTGGGCTTTGCGGTGATGCAGAGCTTTATGGATAAGGTCAAGGTGTCCTCTCAGCCCGGAAAGGGGACGCGGGTGGTGCTGACCAAGCGTCTGGATGAGCGCTCTACATAATAAAGAGAAAGAGGGCGTCGCAATGGTAACGGACAAGACCCGGCGGAGCGCATTCATCGAGCAGAATCTGGGGCTGGTGCATTCCTGCGCCGGACGGTTCCGGGGGAGAGGCATTGAATACGACGACCTCTACAGCGCCGGCTGTATGGGGCTGGTAAAAGCGTATGACGGCTTTGATGAGTCGCGTGGCGTCTGTTTTTCCACCTACGCCGTGCCGGTCATTCTGGGCGAGATCAAAAAGCTGTTTCGGGACGGCGGCACTGTAAAGGTGAGCCGGTCACTCAAAGAGCTGAGCCTGCGCATCAATGCAGCCCGGGAGCATCACAGCAAGCTTTGCGGAGCAGAGCCTACTCTGTCGCAGCTGGCAGAGGAGCTGGGGGAAAGCGTGGAGAATATCACGCTGGCTATCCAGGCGGCGCAGCCTGCAGTGAGTCTGACGCCGGAGAACCGGGAAGAGGGCGACCGGCAGATAGATATTCCGGTGGAGTCGCCGGAGGAAGAGCTTGCAGATAAGATAGGCCTGGCGGAGGTATTGAAGAGCCTGCCCGAAGAGGACAGGCTTATTATCCAGCTGCGTTTCTATGGGGGCAAGACCCAGAGTGATACGGCAAAACTGCTCCATACCACGCAGGTACAGATCTCACGGCGGGAGCGCAAGATATTAAAGGTGATGCGGGACAGGCTGTTGGACGAATGATGGACAGAGCGGCCAAATCTGAGAGAAAAAACTGGGCAAAAAGACGAACCGCAAAATAATTCAAAAAAAGTGAAAAAAGGACTTGCTTTTTGAGGGGGTCTGTGCTAAAATACATTACTGTCAGGCGGACGTCTGACACAAAAACCTCCGAAAAAGCGACAGGAAAAGTACGAAGGTCGATTGGTTCTCCTAAGAACTTCAAAAAATCTTCAAAAAAGTGCTTGACAATCTGGTGCTTCGGTGGTAAAATAAATAAGATTTCAGCCGCAAGGCTGAGGCGCTACAGGACCTTGAAAATTGAAC
>UMJT01033634.1_pt1 | contig 16191 bp, 12 predicted proteins | sample 1966111 | NCBI WGS metagenome assembly UMJT01 (sample SAMEA4836159, study PRJEB28245) | human gut metagenome | biome: gut microbiome; material: fecal sample | place: Denmark | collected 2008
GGAACTTCTCATTTTGACTTGTACTATTTATATTCTAGCACCAATCGATGCTGAATCCGGGCGGAAAGGAGGATATGTGAATAAACGAAATCATAGCTTTATCATGGAGAGTAAATTATCGGATGTAAGAGGCAGAGTAGATTATATTAGCAGTCCAGAACGGCAGGAACATCTTTATGCAGTTTATTCTGACGTACAAGATCACTACTGGGAACTACTCGCAGAACAGAACCAGAAAGATTTTTTAAAGAGTGGAACCAAAGGGACTTGTATTGAGGGAAGGGAATTGATCATTATGTTACCGCCGAGTTTGATGGGATATGATCATGATCTGCTATTAAAATATATAACGACAGTATTTACAGAAAAGTACAATGTTGGATGTTGCGCAGCATTGCATCATAATAAAACAAAAACCAATTTCCATATTCATTTGATTTTTTCGGAAAGGAAAATGCGACAGGAGGCAGAACACAAGATTGCAGGAAGAAACTTGTTTTTTAATGAATCTGGGAAACGTATGCGTACCAAAAAAGAGATCTTGGATGAAAATGGAAAGATTCGAAAAGGGTGTAGAGTTGTTAACAAGGGAGAAATATATGAGATAAATTTCTTTTATCCCAAGGAAGAAATTTTCAAATCGAATCAATTTTTGAGAGATATCAAGCAGATTATGACAGATGCGATTAATGGACTGGTGAAGGATGAAAATGAAAAATTGTATGTATTCCAAAAAGGTGGTCCGTATCTTGCTACGAAAAAGATTGGAAAGAATAATCCAAGGGCAGATGAAATCCGGACGGATAATTATTTACGACAGAAATGGAATGAGAATGTTGACAGAGCGTTTCTTGTGGGGGCAACAGAAGAGGAAATAAGCTTACATAAGAAAGAGCAGATCGACAAACCTGTTGCAGAATCAATCAAGATGCAGGGAGAAAATCCACAGGCTTTTACCGGAATCTTACAGAAAGCGATTGGTATGTTGCGAGGATTTGCGGAGTATTTAAGAGCAATGGAGTTGGTTGCAATTGATGAATCAGGACGTTCCCTTATTGGACGAGAAATAAAGATTGACGTTACGCCAGAAGATCTGCCTGAAAAGCAAAAAATATCGAGACCATCTTCGATAAAACAGGAAACAGAGGTGATGAGAGTTAAGCAGATATTAAATGATTTGAAAAAACAGGAGAAGAAAGTTTATGCAATAGAGAAGAATGTAATAAGGCTGGAAAAGGAGCTTAGGGAAGTACAAAAGAAATGGTTTCATGGTAAAGAAAAGAAAGAATTACAAAACCGAGTAGATGGAAAAAGAAATCAGTTGGAGAATGCACAGTATATGATGAACCTGATCCTAAGCCAAAATGGATATCGGAATGTACTTGAAGTGGTAAATGATTTGAAACAGGCTGAGAAAGAATTACAAAAAGTTCAGGAGGAACAAAGAGAATGGGACGAACAGAAATCTGGATCAAAGAAATTGTATTTAAGTATTCCGGTTGCGAAACAAAAGGAGGAAAGTCGAGAGAGAAAGATTTCAGATGAAAAGGCATTACCAGAGCAACCAAAAAAGAGGAAACGCAGGGATATGGAGTTATAATCTTGAAAAAGGCAGGAATAATAAGATAACCTTGGAACACAGAATGAAAGAAAACTGTAGATCCAAGGTTATTTTTCTATGGATAATCCATCAAATATCGTGTTGAAATCAGTATGAAGAATTTCTGAGAGTGCAATCAATTCACTGATCTTTATATTATAAGTCCCAGCTTCAATCTGAGAATAGATGCTACGGGTTGTTGGAAGATTACGTAACTGTAATTGGGCAACGACCTGCTCTTGTGTCAGATTCGCAGCATTTCTTAAATTCCGGAGATTATTGCCAATGGAAATATCGTTAATCTGTCGAAGCTTCTGTCTCATAGAATCCAAACCTTTCATCGATGATTTGCGTTACTGTATTGATTTTACTTGAAATAATTCCTATAATTGCAATATATACATTGCAAGAGTAAAGGGAAGAGAATGAATGAAAAGAAGTTAGGGATAGTATGTGGATTAGCTGTAGTTCTTATGTTGCTGGGGAGCTGTATATGGATAAGAACGCAGAAAAAAGAAGTATCAGTAGAACCTGATGCAGTTAGTAGTTTGTGTTTAGGGGAAGAGCTGACGCTTATTATTGTAGCGAACCGGGATAAAATTGAAGATGAAGAAGCGTTTACGAATTTGGTGATAAAGAAATATGAGGAAAATTCATTTCGGACAATTCGATTATCTGCAGAGCAAGAACAACCAGAGAAAGTACGGATGAAAGTGTATCTATGGGAAGAGGATTTTGAAAAGGGGGAAGAGCCAGTGATGATAGTGGATTATGGAAAGAAGCAATAGAAAGATAATTGTATCTATTTGAAGGGATAGAGCTGTCTTCCAATTTTGGAAAGGAGCTATCTTTGCAATAACAATCTTATTTGAAAAAGTTATGTATAAAGCTAGAATTTGTATCATTTAGATTAGTCTGGATGAGATTGCTTTGAAAGTCTTTTTTGAATTAAAGTTAGATTGCGTTTAAGAATAATATGAAGTAAAATAAAATTAGGATGTTTAAATAACAGAAGACGAGGGGGAGATGTTATGATTATGAAGTTTTCATCTGCTAAATGTCCAAAATGCGGAGCTAAACTTGTTGATAACGCAAAATTTTGTCCTAAGTGTGGAGCAAGTGTCAAAGTAATAGACAATTTTTTAGCAGATGCAGTACAACAAAATGATGAGAAATTCCAAGACAAGGTGGAAGAAGTAAAGGAAAGCGATTTAAAAGATAAGCAGTCCTTGGGAGATGGGATAAAAAATAAATTATCTAATAAGTGGAACAGTCTTGATACATTTTGCAAGATTATTACAGTAGGAATTTTAATTACGATTATAATGCTCTTGATATCTATAATATTACATAGAGGATTATCAATTTTCATTTCAATTATACAGGGGCTAGGATTTTTACTTGCATTGCTTTTACATAAGGGAATTATAAAGAGTCAGAAAAAGTGGTTGAAATTTATTGCTTTAACAGTAGCAATTTTCATGGTTATATTGAATATAATGAGTTGCTTTATTGGGAACAAATCAGAAAATACTAAGACGAATAGTAATGTTGTTGAAGAAGAAAAACCTATTACTATTCAACTTCCAGTTGGAACAGACGATTGTATGGGAAACAATTATTTGGAAATTAATAATATTCTTTCTGAAAGCGGATTTGTTAACATATCTCTTGAGGCAATTGAGGATTTACAACCATCAGAGTCAGATAAGGTTGGTCAGATAGAAACGGTCTCTATTAATGGAAATACAAATTTTGAGAAAGATCAAACATTTCAAGAAAATGCAAAAATTATTATCAATTATCATGCATATGCAAAATGCACAGTAAATATACATGTTAATTTTGTTCCAAATTTAGTATTTAGTAAATATGATGTTGATTTTAACTTTGATGGAGAAAATGAAGGAACATTAACACATGGAGAGAATGCAGATTATCAATTAACAGTCGATCCAGGCGAGTATTCAGTAGAATTTGTTAGTGTGGATTCATCTTCTGTAAAAGGAGAGACTACAGTAAAAGTTAATGGTGATGTTAAGGTGTCTTATAAAATAGAATGTCATAAAGATAAAATATCTATTGAAATAGAAGATGGCGACGAAGCTGATGATGCAAAGAATGCAGAATCAGAAGCTGAAGAGGACACAAAGAATTCAGGAAAAGAAGATACGGTATCAGAAGCTGAAGAGAATTTGACTGTAGATAATTGCCCGGAATTAGCCGCGATGCTCTCCAACAAAGCAGAAATAGATGCATCATATTCTGAGTTTGCTTCAAAATATAAAGGAAGAACAATTGAATTTGATGGAAGGATTGATTATTGTTCCAATTATGAAAACTATGATACGAGGTTTGATTATCTCGTAAGCTCAGGTGATTATGATCCAGATCATCAAATTGGACCTACTTTTAAATTTGAAAATGTTAATTATTATGATTTAAATACAGATATGGACACAGTTAGCGTGGGATGGAATGTACATATTATTGCGAAAGTAGAGTCTTTTGATGCTAATAGTGGTTTGTTTTATCTTGATCCAGTATCAGTAACTAAGAGATAAGGTTCTAGGCGTATATAATTTCATTATAAGCTTTATGTTTTGATGAGTTACGAAAGGTGTTGGAAAGCTATGGACACAAAATAAATGTGCTAAGTTTTTAGCTGAAAAATTTTTTGACATTTCTATATCTGCGTGATAATATAATTATAGAAAAAGGGTATCACCGATAGACGGTTAGTCCAATAAATTCGCAACAAAAATTGCCGCTCAGTTTAGCAGACCGGGGCGGCTATTTTTGTGTCTTATTGCTATCTTTGCCGAATGTGTATCCGGCACAAAAGCAGGTGATGCCGAAGCTCACTACTGTAATGAAGTCCAAAATACTCATTGGCTTAGCCCTCCTTTTCGTGGATTCCTTTTCAGGTTTCTATGTAATCAGAGGGTCACAGTCCCTCTGTTGAAGGACTAACCGCCTACCGTTATGGTAGTACCCATGTTCAGATTATAGCAGTAAAAAATAAAGTGTGCAACAAAAAATTTGATAAGTAAGTTACAGGAGTAGGAAATAATAGATTTAGAACAGACTCTCCGGTGCCGAAACGGTGCCAAGAGATCTGGCAAATGAAAATAATAGGCATAAAATTAATGATTTAAGTCATTTTTTGCCTATAAAAACACGTTAAAAACATAGTTATACAAGCATAAAGTATCGTGAGGGTGGACGTACAGTAGGATCAGGAACTGTAGCTTCTATCATCGAGTAATTGTAAGTAAATACAGTAAATTCAAGGCTTCCGAGGATTTCCTCGGGAGCCTTTTTATGTGCAAAGATATGGATAATCTTTATGTAGGAAAGAGGCTGTCTGCAGGAGTTGTGGACAGCCTTATGTATAGGAGGGGTTATTCTTCAGATATATCATAGTCAGTGGTTGTATCAGAAAATTTTGTATCCCAAATGGCTTCTTCAATGGCTTGTAAACATTCTTCTGTATGTTTGGAAATATCTTGCCCCCAGAAGTGAAGAACAGTATAGCCTAGGAATAGAAGCTTTTTATCATTTTCATAATCACGATTACGATTTCGCTCGATTTTTTTGATCCAAAAGTCTGGATTTCTCCCTTTTTCAATCCGAAGCTTGAGAATTTCCCAATCCTTTCCGTGAAAAAATTCACTATCGCAAAAAATAGCAATTTTATATTTGGTAAGAACAATGTCAGGAGAACCAGGGAGAACTTTATAATTTTTGCGATAGCGGTAACCTTTGTGCCATAGAGCTTTTCGGAGCAATAGTTCTATGGAAGTATCTTTACTGTGGATCTTACGCATATTGTTTGAAACAGTAGCGGAATCACGTGACATATAGGTACCTTCTTTCTACCTGAATTGATGAGAAGATGTCGGGGTCAAAAGCCCCGACTTTGATGCCTACGGATTGCTCCGTGCTACGCACTCCCACAATCCTACCCAATATTCGCATATCGTGGGATTATCATCCCACTTTTATGCTCATATCGGGGCGGGGTCTAAGGTCTTTCACCCACCTATGAGCAAGCTCATGTGGGCTTAGACCTTTTGATCCTGGCATCATGAGAATATATTATCAAAAAACAGAAGAAATAGCAAAGGGGATAAGAAACATACAAGAGGAAATCTAACGATATAGTGAGAAAATTGCTTGTTGCTAATTGTGGTATATGGTAAGATATGAGTTGTACTATTTTTGATTTTGGAGGAATTTTAATGGCGATTTGTTATGACAAATTATGGAAATTACTGATAGATAAAAAAATGAACCGCACAGAATTGAAAGAAGCGTCAGGAATAAGTTTTAATGTATTAGCTCGATTAGGAAAGAATGAGCCAGTTTCATTTGAATCAATAGAAAAAATATGTTTTACATTAAATTGCAAGATAGAAGATGTTGTAGAGATAAAAAAAGAAGAATCACCACAAATCGATAGTGATGTATTTACAACCATAGAACTGTTTGCTGGAGCTGGCGGTTTGGCTTTAGGGATAGAAAAAGCTGGATTTGAACCATTGGGACTAATAGAGTTTGATAAGGATGCGGCAGAATCTTTGAAAACCAATAGGCCGAACTGGAGAGTTATTCATGATGATATAGCTAATATATCTTGTTTGGATTTGGAAGATTATTTTGGCATAAAAAAAGAAGAACTGGATTTATTATCGGGAGGTGCACCGTGTCAGGCTTTTTCCTATGCTGGAAAAAGATTAGGACTTGAAGATGCGAGAGGAACACTTTTTTATCACTATGCAACTTTTTTACAGAAATTACAACCAAAGATGTTTTTATTTGAAAATGTGCGAGGATTGCTGACTCATGATAAGGGAAGAACATATGCAACGATAACAAATATTTTTGAACAGGCGGGATATACCATTCAGAAAAAAGTTTTAAATGCGTGGGATTTTGGTGTGCCGCAGAAAAGAGAGAGACTAATCACTGTTGGAATTAGAAATGATTTAGTGGGAAAAGTTTCATTCTCATTTCCTAAAGAACATGATTATAAGCCTGTTTTGAGAGATGTTTTATTGGATTGTCCAGAAGGACCAGGAGTACCATACGGAGAAAATAAAAGAAAAATATTTGAATTGGTTCCACCTGGAGGATATTGGAGAGATATTGATCCGGAGATTGCAAAGGCATATATGAAAAGTTGCTGGGATATGGAAGGCGGAAGAACAGGGATTCTTAGGAGAATGAGTCTGGATGAACCATCATTGACAGTATTGACTTCACCGTCTCAGAAGCAAACAGAAAGATGTCATCCATTGGAAGCAAGACCGTTTACAGTACGTGAGAATGCAAGATGTCAAACATTTCCAGATGAATGGCAGTTCTGCGGAAGCGTTCAGTCGCAGTATAAACAGGTTGGGAATGCTGTACCTGTTAATTTAGCATACGAAATTGGATTAGAAATACATAAATCATTAGAGGAGCTTCCTGTATAATTCAAATATAGGGAATTCCAAGAAAGAAGGTTGAGAAAAAGAAATACCTCAGAGTAAAATAAGATTACTGACTTTGGACGGTTAGTAAAAAATCTTATTAAAACAGTGAGGTATCTATAATGAATTGTAACACACAGAACGCAAAAATTGCATCCATAACTGAAAAAACTTTGATTGTTGGAATTGATGTCGGCAGTGAAACTCATTTTGCCAGGGCATTTGATTGGCGGAACTATGAATATACAAAGAAGCCGCTGGAATTCAGTAATACTGAGGCGGGTTTCATGATGTTCAAGGCATGGGTGGAAGATATCGCAGAAAAGCAAGGTAAAACAGCTGTAATTCCCGGAATGGAGCCGACCGGTCATTACTGGTTTGCACTGGGGAAATTCCTGCAGGACAGCGGGATGAAGCCTGTACATGTGAATCCGCACCATGTCAAGAAGTCGAAAGAGCTGGATGACAACAATCCCAATAAGAATGACCGTAAGGATCCAAAGACGATTGCGGCACTGGTCAATGAAGGACGCTTCTCTTATCCCTACATACCAACCGGTATTTATGCGGAGATCAGGAGCTTATCGAATCTTCGTTTCCAGACGCAGGAAGAGCTAACAAGAATCAAGAATCGAATCGCTAGATGGTTTGCCATTTATTTTCCTGAATATAAAGACGTTTATGGGGATTTAATGGCAGTCAGCGGACGAATGATACTCAAGGAAGCTCCATTGCCGGAGGATATCAGAATACTTGGAGTGAACGGTGTAAACCAGATTTGGAGAAACGCGAAGCTGCGAGGCACTGGAATGAAGAGGGCAAAGATCCTGGTATCAGCTGCAGAGCATAGCGTTGGAAGTAAGGAAGCACCGGAAGCGGCAAGGATTGAACTGAAGAATCTGCTGAATGACATGGATGTATATGTGTCAAGGATGGAGGAACTGCTCCAAACTATAGAGGAAAAACTGAAGACGATTCCATATGTTGATAAACTGATGGAAATCAAAGGAATCGGATTGATTACAGTCAGCGGATTTATTGCAGAAGTAGGTGACATTGGACGTTTTGATAATCCGAAGCAGCTGCAGAAGCTGGCGGGATATGCAATCGTGGCAAATGATTCCGGAAAGCACAATGGAGAGAGCCGGATCAGCTACAGAGGCAGAAAACGGCTGAGATATGTGCTGTATGAAGCTGCGATATCACTGGTGGGGAAGAATGCTGAGTTTAAGGAAATACATGAGTATTATCGAACCCGTAAAGAAAACCCGTTAAAGAAGATGCAGTCAGTAGTAGCAGTGGCATGTAAGATTATTAGGGTATTCTACACAATCCTGACAAAGGGTGTGGATTATGACCCAATGAAACTGATGAGTGATATCAGAAGGCCACAGTTGCAGGCAGCGTAGTAAGCAGAGACAAACAGGTAATGTTCTGTCACAGTTGAATTGAACTTTCAGAAATAGCTGCGGAGAGTTGAATTCAGCTGTGACAGGAAGGCTGAGAAGTATGAAGACCGAGTCGGGAAAACGTCCGCCGTAAGGTGCCGTGAGGTATTGATACTTAAACAGGTCAGTAAGACTTAAAACAAAAAAGAATGAGCCAGTAGTCGGCAGGAATAATCACCATAGGGCATGACCCTGTAGAGGAGCTAAGCTGACACCCTGGTTATGGACAGGCGGGACGAAGGAAGTTAGGACCCGGCAGAAATGCGGGTGATCCTGGTAGACACGGGAGGTTCGCTGCCGTAGATGGGAGGGTATACACAAGGCCATGTAGAACGAAAATGATGACGTTTTATTTTGTGTACCCCAACCCCTCTATTTTCGTACCAGATACAGAGAAATGTCCATCTTCTTGGCTCATTCATCTGAGATATGGAACTAAAAATTCCTTGAAAAATAAGGAAAAAAGACTTGACTATATAGGGAGGTAAAATAAATGGCGTGGGATTTAGATTTTATATCAGAAGAAGATTTTAAGAAGCATGTACGTGCAACAATTATGAAGTATGGAGAAAAACTGGAATCGTATGATCTGAAACGGTTTAATAGTAATTTAATTGATCCAATCAAGCTGATTTTCGATAAGTCGGTGTACCGTACAAGCTGGGAAGAAATTGTAAACAATGAAATCTTCCGGCAGAGAGATAAGTCTAATAATAATGATATAGGATATTTTCATCAGAATATTTTTTCTTATTTCAAAGGTTGCGAAGTCCCACAAGCAGGCTGGGATGTTATTTATAAAAATCCAGACGGAATACAGATGCCGGACGGAGATATCGTACATACCTTATATGTGGAGATGAAGAATAAGCATAATACTATGAATTCAGCATCTTCTGCCAAAACCTACATAAAGATGCAAGGACAGATTTTGGAAGATGATGATTGTGCATGTTTATTGGTAGAGGCAATTGCGAAGAAATCACAGAATATTAAATGGTCAACAAAAGTTGATGGGAAGAATGTGCAGCATAGATTGATCCGCCGTGTGAGCATGGATCAGTTTTATGCAATTCTCACTGGTGAAGAAGATGCATTTTACAAGATGTGTATGGCATTGCCGGAGGTAATTAATTCTGTTGTAAATGAAGAAGGCGGTGTTGAAGTACCGCACGATACGGTTATTGATGAATTGAGAAAAGTGGCATCATTGTATGGTGATGAAAATGGTGAATTATCTATGGCAATGGCTGTATATATGCTTGGATTCAATACGTATATGGGATTTGGGGATAAAATGCAAACAAAATTTGCATTAGATAGTAAGGATGGAATGTTAAAGCGTATTTATGAGTATGCGAAGAATTTACAAGGACAAGACTAATCATGAGGTAAGATAAAACTGAGGGGGATTTTATGTATTTAAAATATATTCAGATAGTTAACTTCAGAAATTTACTTTCATCTAAATTTCAATTTGATGAAGGTGCGAATACTATTATTGGAGAAAATGATGCGGGGAAATCGAATGCTATCACAGCGATGCGAATTTTGCTTGATAGTTCGTATTATTATAATGTTAAGAGATTAAAAGAAACTGATTTCCCGTTTGAATTTTCAGAATGGAAAGGGCATTGGATTATAATATCAGCTTTCTTTGACAAGTTAACGGAAGATGATAAATCTGTTGAAGTATGTGCAGAAATGATTCCTGAAAATGAGAATGCAGAATTTTTGAAGTCATATATTCGTTGTGAAGGATACAATTATGGAGTTGTGACGGTATTTATTCGACCAAATAAAAGAATACGTAAAGCGCTTTATGAAGCATCAGGTACAGACGAATTTGAGAAAATTCGAAATAATATTAAACTTACTGACTATGAATTTGTGTATACGGCACGTTCACAAGTAGATTTTACAAACCCAGAAGTATATAAAAACATTGTAGGTGATATTGAAAATAAGGTGTATTCAGATCCTGATAATGTTGATATGTCTTTAACAGGGAGCAAAATAGAAATATTAGATGTTTGGTCTCATTTATCGGTAGTTTTTATTGATGCATTAAGAGATGTAGGGACAGAAATGCATAAGCCTAAAAATCCTATTCGCAGGATTATAGATGCAATACAGAGTGATATTGAACTAATGGATTTAGAAACAATACAGGAGAAAATAAGAGATTTAAATGTTACAATTGCAAATGTAAGACAAATTTCAGATATTGGTGTTAAAATCGGAAATAGAATGGATGATATTATCGGTATGGTATATTCTCCTGATATAATGTTAGAATCAAAAATAAAAGAGGATTTACCATCAATATCAAGAAATTTAACAATTTCAACAACAAGTCAACATGATATAGAATTGTTGGGATTGGGACATTTGAACATGCTCTATATAGCTTTAAAATTAGTAGAATTTGAATATAACAGAAATCACGAAGTGATGAATATAATGCTTATTGAAGAACCGGAAGCACATATACATGCACATATTCAAAAAACATTGTTTGATAAATTACAAATTTCTACAGAATATACGCAGGTTGTTATGACAACACATTCAGCCCAACTTTCAGAAATCGCAGAGATTAAAAAAGTTAATGTCATGAAAATTGATGGGTTGCATTCAGTGGTGATGCAACCATGTAATGGATTGGATGAATTTGGAGAAAAAGAGTTAAAATTGAATAAAATTAAGCTTTCAAAACGCTTGGAAAAATATTTAGATGCAAAACGTTCTGTGTTATTGTTTTCTAAAGGGGTTATTTTAGTTGAGGGTGATGCAGAGGAAATAATGTTACCATCAATGGTTAAGAAGACTTTGGGCGTTTCGTTAGACGAATTGGGAATAGGAGTAATTAACATAGGAAGTGTTTCTTTTGAATATGTTGCTAGCATATTTGCGGAAGAACGTTTGCGGAGGAGGTGTGCTATCGTAACAGATCTAGATGCAATATTGGAAAATGCTGAAAAATGCAAAAAAGAGGCTGCGGACAGAGGAAAATCAAGGAAGGAAAAGTTGGAAAGATTATTTGGTAATAATAAATATGTACAAATGTTTTATGCGAATTATACATTTGAAGTTGATTTTACTAACATCGAAAAAAATAGATTCTACTATAAACAGGTAATTGAAGAAAACTATCAAAAAGAGGACACGATAAAAAAACATAAAGACTGTATAGATGAAAGTGAAGCGAAACGTTATGATACAGTAATTTCTGTAGCAAACTATATTGGAAAAGGTTGGCTTGCTATGAGTTTGGCTGATGATTTAGACTATAATGTAGTAATACCAGATTACTTATTACGAGCAGTGGCATTTTCAGGAGGAAAATCTATATCAGATGCAGTGTTGTGGAAAATGTTAAATATACAGTAAAGTGTAATGAAGAGGGAGACATTTCTGATATTAAAGACGGAATACAGTGTTCAAATTCTTTGATGGAACAGAATAAAATATTAAAACTTTTTTGCACAAAATTTCCTGAAACTATGCTGTCGAAATTAGTAAAATATATGGAGGAAAATGGTGATAGATGATTTAGCGAATTGCTTAAATGCCAAGCAACGTGAAATATGTTTAAGTCAAGATAATTATTTAATTATGGCATGTCCCGGTAGCGGAAAGACGAGAACTTTAACATATCGTTTGGCGTATATTGCAGACAAATATAAAGAGTCTGAAAAGTATAATATTGCTATTACATATACTAACCGAGCGGCCAATGAGATAGAGAATAGACTATTAGAAATGGATGTTGAAACGGATAATGTATGGACTGGGACAATTCACCAATTTTGCATGAAATTTATTATAAGACCTTATGCTATGTACTCAGAACGACTGAAAAAAGGATATACAATTATTGATGAATATATTGCGGATTCATACGGCAGAGAAATAGCGAAAGAATTAGGAATAGAGTGTAATTTTTATGATAATCCCTTAGAATATCCAGAAGTTAAGCAAGAGTATGAAAAATGGTTAGAAGAAAAAAAGGAAATTGATTTTGAACAAATATTAATTCTATCAGAAGAATTAGTATGTAAAAATAAATTTATAGCAGAAAATATTTCCAAAATTATTAGAAGCATCCAGGTAGATGAATTTCAAGATACACAAGAAGAACAATATCAGATATTAGCGGCCATTGTAAAAAACAATAAATCGATAAATATTGTGTTTGTCGGTGACGTAAATCAGGGGATTTATGGTTCGTTAGGGGGACTTGCAAAAAAACAAAAACAACTAGAAGAATTGTTTCAAGTAAGCATAAAAAAGGAATATCTTTCAGGGTGTTATCGGTCAACACAAAGAATAGTTGATTATTATAAAAATTTTGAAATAGTTGATACAGGAGTGTTTTGTAGTAGAGATGAATTAAAAGATGAAAAAGGGATAATTTGTTTAAATAACACACTGGAAAAAGATAAATTAATAGATTGTATCTGTGACATAATTAATAAGGAAATAAAATTAGGGGTTCCAGAAGAAGAGATCTGTGTTGTTGCCCCACAATGGGGGTTAATATTTGAAACTGCAGAGAAACTTAAAAAGAAGATGCCGGATCAAAATTTTGACGCACCAGAAATATCACCATTTAAAAGAGACCAATTAAATCCATTTTATTTATTGGCAAGGTTGCTATATACAGATCCAGGAAAAAATACCTATATAAGAAAGAAGATTGCAAAAGAAATTATAGAAATTTTAAAGGAAGAGTATCACATAGGTATTGATGAAAAAATAGATTCCTATTATTTGCTTCGGAGTATTAATAGTTATAAAAATCCTCAAGAAGAAGGGTTGATTTACTTTGAAAATTGTATTAAGTATGTGTTAGTATGCATAAAAATTAATTTAGAAGACGAAATAGAGTTAAATGATACATTTGAAGCATTCATACAAAAAAGCAAAGAAAGAATTAAACGCTATAAAATAGAAAATACCAATGCTGCAATAAAGGCATGTTTTCATGAAAGACACGGCATAGTGCTCAGTACAATACATGGTGTAAAAGGAGAAGAATATACAACGGTAATTGCGTTTGGTTTATTAAATGGATACTTACCACATTGGGATTATATCTGTAAAAGTGAAAAAAAGGTAGTGAGAAATGTAGAAACAAAGAAAATATTATATGTTTTGGGATCAAGAGCTAAGAAAAATTTATATTTATTTAGCGAAAGAGGAAGAACTACAAATAAAGGATATGAGTATGTAATGACAGATGAATTGCGAGCAGTTTCATTTAAATATGATATGGGAGAAGAAATCTAGTGAAAATTAGTAAAATCTGTAAAACTTGTGAATTTAATTTTGATGGGATATACGCAGGAAAGGGCATTTATGGTTATGGTGAAAAAATTATAGACATGGCGAAAGAATGTAATGGATGGGGAATATCTTTAGAATATTATTCAGAAGTTATAAATAGAATGCCATGGTATATAAAAGAGCCGTTTGAAAGAGGAAAGATTTATTTTAATGAGGCATTGCATTAATTAGAGGAAGACGAGACGGAGAAAGGGACGCAGATTAATATATATGACGCAATAGAGAAAATATACGGAATTCCTTGGTGGGAATTAGGGGAAATATTGGGTGTGAAATATACTGTTGTGGGATATGCAGCATGTAGAGGGACGATACCACGTAGAAAGAAAAAATTTGCATCTATTTTATGTATTCCAGAAAGATTTTTTGATGTAATATATTCAAAAGAATTATGTGAGTTGGAAAAATGTAAAGAGAAATTTTATGATTATTATGGAGAAACAGGGATTTTGAAGATGCGAAAATTGGCTAGCAAGCAAATAAAAAATTAAAATTGAATTTATAAATGATAACACCATGATAACAAAATCCAAAAAAACCATACGGACACAATGGAAAATCCGGATTTTTCCCCACAAATCACACGAAAAATCACCATTTGCACACCGCAATACACCGGTCAGATATCGTGAGGGTGGATGCGCAGTAGGATCAGGAACTGTATCTTCTATCATTGAGTAATTTTCGTGTAGACAGTTAGTCCATGTATTCATTGATTACAAAAGTCACCTCATAGTTTACAGATGACAGTCTTATTATTATCCCTGTCGAATATGTATCCGTCACAAACGCAGGAGATGCTGAAGCTGACGACCGTAAGGAAAGCCACTTTTATTTAAATGATAGAGAAGCAAATAAAAGTGTGTTATACTTAAGAAATAATAAATACACCAAAAGCGGATTTGCAAAGGAGGGAGTATCATGAGATGTCCATATTGCAACGAGGAAATGATATGTGGTTCGGTTCAGAGTCAACGAGAAATTTTCTTCACAACGAAGCCTGACCAAAATTGGCTTATACCGTCAATCAATAAAAAAGACGAAATCATGTTAAGTTCTCATAATTGGTCGAAACCAACCTGTATGGCATATCATTGCCCTGCCTGCAGGAAAGTTATTATTGATTATTCAGTTAAAAGTGAATAGAAGCTGACCAATCGGATAAAAAATCATATGCTGAATAAAAAGGTATAATTTAGATATGAGGACGATCAATAATTTATGTGCAATTATTGCACGAAGACCAGATGCGGTTGCATTTGTAAATGAAAGTGAGGCATGATGGAAATGAAGTCGCGTTTACCTCAAATAATCTACACGCTGACGGCAATCCTTACAGCCGGCACAGTTGCAACTACAATTTTATACCAGTCAACGTCGAAAGAAATCCTGCTGACATTAGCGATTACTTTTGGTACGTGTGCATACCATTTTATTATGAGACTACTGGTGGGTTCCATTGTCAATTCCATTTTGCACAATAAAGTAGATTGCTGCAAACGCTGGTTTCAGGTGAGTGAATCCGAGAAAAAGATTTACGAAAAGCTTGGCGTAAAAAAATGGAAAAATAAAATGCCGACCTACAGACCGGACTGGTTTGATCCGAGACTCCATAGCTGGAAAGAAATCGCACAGACCATGTGCCAGTCAGAAGTGGGGCATGAGATTATTGCGGTATTGAGCTTTTTGCCGGTTTTCGCCGGGATAAAATTTGGAGCATATCCGGTTTTCATTATTACTTCCATTGTATCTGCAGGAATGGATTTGATTTTTGTAATTATGCAGCGGTATAACCGGCAGAGGATCATGAGAATACTTGCGGCAAAAAAGTAAAAATGTTTACACAGCAAAAAATGTAAAAATGCTTACCACCTTGACAAGCAGTAAAGATCAAAGTAAAATATAACCTATCGGAATAGTAGGAAAACTGCAGATAAAAAGGAGGGAACAACATGGAACATATTGCCAGAAAAGATGTTTTTGAGTTACTTAAAAAATATAATAAAGATCCATTTCACATTCAGCATGCTCTGACTGTAGAGGCTGTTATGAAGTGGTATGCAAATGAACTGGGATACGCAGAAGATGCAGAATACTGGGGGATTGCAGGACTGCTTCATGATATTGATTTTGAATTGTACCCGGAAGAGCATTGCCTGAAAGCATCGGATCTTTTAAGAGAAGCTGGAGTTTCAGAAGATCTGATCCATGCAGTATGTTCTCATGGATACGGAATCACAGTAGGATGTGGAAAGATGATTGATGTAGAACCCGTCCATGAGATGGAAAAAGTACTATTTGCGGCAGACGAACT
>UMJT01038420.1_pt1 | contig 15823 bp, 14 predicted proteins | sample 1966111 | NCBI WGS metagenome assembly UMJT01 (sample SAMEA4836159, study PRJEB28245) | human gut metagenome | biome: gut microbiome; material: fecal sample | place: Denmark | collected 2008
TTCTTTCCTGCAATTCATCTACTGCTTCTTCAATTCTTTCATCGTTTGTATCTCCAAGAGATAAAACAATGGAAATATCATCAGCACTGTTATCCTCTGAAAATTGTTTTGGGCTGTATGCCCATAATTCAAGTCTTACCTGCTTATCCGGGTCTATCAATTCATCAGTCAGCAAGGTTTTATCATAATCTTTCTCACTAATTGCATAGGTAACAACTCGGCTGGGATTTAGCATTGTTTTTTCAGAAAGTGCCGTTTCCCCTGCAAAGACCATATTTCCTGTAACTTGCGTCTTATCTATATATCCTGCTTTGCGGACAGGCGTCATCAAATATCCTTTTGCTTTTTCAAATAATTCATCTCGCTTATATTTTGACTCAATAAACTTATTGACGCCGTCTTTTGCTACAAGAAATAAATCCGTCGCTTCCAACTGCTTTACTGCTCTGGTCAAGGTCATTGCTGTAAATGGAAGCACTTTTCCGGCTTCTGAAATATACAATCGTTTTTTCTTACTATACAGATAAAACAAAAACAACTGCTGCGTGGAATAAACAAACTTCCCCCTCAATTTTGGGGGTTCTTTCTCGTCAGAAAGCATTGTTCCGATGAAAGGAAGAAAGACCTGCTTATCAGTAATAAACGGTATATTATTTTCTATAAGGCTTTTTCTTCGATAATTTGATACCGTTGCAAGTTCAAATACAACTGGTACATTATCAATCTGCTGTATTTTTGTAATTTGCTTTTTCAGTGCCGGAAGTGTTGCAAATTCTTCTGTCGGAGTAAGCATTATACAACGTTTGTTTCCAATATATGCTGTTTGAAAATCATAACTTCCAGCGATATAAACAGGTAAAGAATCCTGATGTTTCCATGCTTCACATTTTATAGAAATCCCGAATACGCTGGTAAGCATATTTCTCATTCTCCTTTTAACTCAATTTATTTCATTTTAACTTAGCCAATGTTAAAAGTCAAGTTTTTGAGTTATTTTGAAATTGTGCAGACGGTCTACACTGAAATTTGAATCACTATTTACTTATGCTTCATAGTGTCTGTCACCAATGTGTTCTATCCAATGTCAAAACTCTAAACTATCCGCGTTCAAAAGGAAATATTTCATTCCCATGATGACAAATCCCTCATCATTTCTCCAAGGTCTTTTGCTGCCATTTACAATGACAACCTTCTTAAAAGAGTCCGGGATATTACGCAGAGAATTGAACTCCTGATTCTGCTTTTCTTCTGAAGTCATGTCATAAGCAACCTGGATGTAGTATCTCTGATTGCCTTGGTTAACTACAAAATCAACTTCCAGCTGCTTACGGACACGCTTGCCCTCTTTATCTTTATCAAAGATCTGCACAACACCCACATCAACATTGTAGCCACGAATCAGAAGCTCGTTATAAACGATGTTCTCCATGATGTGAGTAGGTTCCTGCTGTCTGAAATTCAAACGGGCATTTCTCAGGCCTAGATCAGTAAAGTAGTATTTCAGATTTGCACCAATATACTTTCTGCCCTTAATATCGTATCGGTTTGCTTTAGAAATCAAAAACGCATCTGCCAAATAGTCAATATGATTGGAAATCGTTTTATTTGTATAACTCATCTGACGCTCACTGGCAAAGGTATTAGCAATCTTTGAAGGGTTGGTCGGTGCACCAATTGCAGATGCAAGCACATCAACCAGAATGCCAATTTCATCCACATTTTGGATCTTGTTTCTTTCAATTACATCCTTCAGATAAACATTTGCAAAGATGTTTTTCAGGTAATCTGCCTTCTGTCGTTCACTCTGTAAACTTACGACCTGCGGCAATCCTCCATAGATCATGTAGTCATCCCAGGCATCGTCGTAATCACCTTCATAGACAGAATAAAACTCTGCAAAAGAGAGGGGATAGATTCTGATCTCATCACCTCTGCCACGGAACTCAGTCACAATGTCGCTGGACAGAAACTTAGAATTGCTTCCGGTGACATACACATCAATGTTGCTCATGCGTAACAAACTGTTCAGCACTTCCTCAAATCGTGGCATAAACTGTACTTCATCCAGAAGAAGATAATACTTATCATCATCCTTCATGGCATCTTTGATGTACTTAAAGCACAGCTTGGGATCTCTTAATTCCTCATTCTCAATACCATCCAAGGCAATCTCAATAATATGATCGGTATCAACACCATTCTCTTGTAAATATCTCTTGAAAATGTTAAACAATAAAAAAGATTTGCCGCATCTACGAATGCCGGTAATCACCTTTATCATTCCGTTATCTTTTCGCATGGTCAACTGCTGTAGATAAGCATCTCTTTTAATTTCTATCATTATATTCCTCAATTCTGTGCTTCTGCACACTTTTTAGTAATGATATTCTATCATAGAACAATCTGAGCTTCAATATCTATTCCCTTAATTTAAAAATCTTTCTCTCACACCCTGTATTTTCCCCCTCCATGCGTCTAATATTACTTTCTGTGTTTGTAACTATTCAGAACTCCTGATAGACTCCATCATACCGAACCTTTGGATATTTCATCAACGAAGTCCTTCAGGATAAGATTGAAAACATTTTTAACGATATCAATCAAGCAACAAAAAGATGCGAAATAGAACTGCCGCACAGATTCAAAAAGAGAATCTCTATGGGGTAGGGGAAGTACGCCTTTTCAGCGTAGGATTCCAGCAATTTATATACAATATAAGCAAAAAGAGGGATGCAAAAAAACTCAATCGAGTTTTTTCACATCCCCTTTTTGTATATATCATGATATGTTTAATCTCTGGCTTCGATTGCCTCGAGGTCTTCGTCTTCGTGGACGACACGTTCGATATGCATCGCCAGATATCCGACTTCAGCATCGCTGATTGTGCAGCACAGGTTTTTTCCGACCTGATCGCAGATGGTCTGTGCCAGCTGAAATGCCTGTGGAAATTTGACTTCCATGTAGTCGTTTAAGTTTAACTTCAATTCCTCGTGCTGCAGTGCTCGTGCGACCATGTTACGGATGTGGTTCATCAGTCGGTTGTACGACAAAGACATGACATCAATTGGTCGGTTGACAACCTGCTCAACGTGGGAAATGCATTCGCGCACGGCACGTGCAATCTGCATTGCCAGGGAAACGTTTTCGTCTTTGATTGCGGAATGAATGTGAAGGGAAATGTATCCGACTTCATTGTCATCAATGGTGATTCCCAAACGCTCTTTTAAAATCGGACGGACACATTCCGCAGTCTTGTATTCCAGGTGGAAGAGGACGCGGATATCATCCGTGAGTGGGTTGCTGATTTGTTCGTGATTCTGGATGCGCTTTACAGCATATTCCAAATGATCAGCCATAGGGAAGAGGACTGCACGGTCAATGTTTTGGAACACTTTTTCCGCTTCGTCCAGTATTTCATTTGCAATCTCAAGGTAAATGGGCTGGATGGAAGTTGCGAGCTCTTTTGCATTTCCACGATTGGAAGTTGCCTGTAGCGAGTAGACGGTATCGCCGTCACGTACTTCGAATCGCTCGCTGACTTTTTTGCCGAATCCGATCCCCTTTCCCATCACCAGGTATTCCTGGTTGTCATCGGCGTGAATGCCAATTACCGTATTATGATTGAGAACTTTACTAATTCGATACATAATCTTATCCCCATGTGTGACCAATTTTGTTACTAATGATTAATCTGATTTTAACATTAACAACTACGAATAACAATCTTTATTTTGTTTTATTCATAGATGTTTTATTCATAGATGTCAATTGCAAATAATGCCTCGCCAGCTTTGATTTGTCCGTCTTTTAAGAGGCGAACCTTCTGGTTGTCTTCCAATTCTGTACAGAGGACTGGTGAAGCGAGTGATGGAGCATTTTCTTTGAGATAATCCAGATTCAAGCTGAGGAGTGGCTCGCCCTTCTTTACCTTCTGTCCGTTTTCAACGAATACTTCAAATCCTTCTCCGTTCAGTGCAACGGTGTCGATTCCCATGTGAATCAAAAGGCTTACGCCGCTATCTGTCAAGAATCCAATTGCATGCTTTGTCTCGAATACAAAACATACTTCGCCATCTTCCGGAGCTCTTACAACAGAATCTTCCGGTGTGACAACGGCACCGTCACCCATCATTTTTCCAGCAAATGCTTCGTCTGGAGTGGTAGATAAGTCAGCAGCCAGACCTGTGATTGGGCTTGAGATAACGATTGTCTCAACAACAGTTGCTTCTGCCGAGCTTGTGTTGGCATTTTCTGCAACGCCAGCATTTGCACCACCGTCAACATTTGTATCAACACCAACGTGTGCAGTTGCATCGACATCATTTCCGCCAGCTGTGAATTCTTCGTCTGGTGCAGTCTCGAGGTAATCTTCGAGGTTTGATTTGATGACTGATACGCGAGGTCCGTAGATAATCTGAACGCCATTTCCTTTGTGTACTACGCCGGATGCACCAGTTGATTTTAACAGTGCATCGTCTACGCATTCTGCTTTGTGAACGGTACAACGAAGTCTTGTTGCACAGCAGTCTACGTCGGAAATATTTTTCTTGCCGCCAAGTCCCTGACAGATAGTCTGAGAAAGTGCATCTTCTGAGGAAGCTTCGGAACCGTTATCGCCGTTCTTGCGAGCTTCCACGTCGCTTCTGCGGTATAATTTTACCTCTTCACTGTCGTCACGGCCAGGTGTTTTTAAATCGAATCTCTTGATTAAGAATCCGAACAGTAAGTAGTATACGATAAAGTAGCCGATACCTACGATTACAATCCAGATCCAGTTTGTTTTTGCATTTCCCTGTAAGATACCGAATAAGAACATGTCGATCAGTCCGCCGGAGAATGTCATACCAACACCTACGTTAAAGAGGTGCATGAGCATATATGCAAGACCGGCAAATACGCAGTGGATACCGTAAAGCATTGGTGCCACAAAGATAAATGTGAATTCAAGTGGTTCTGTAATACCTGTCAGCATAGAAGTAAGAGCAGCGGAAAGTAAGAGTCCGGCAACCGCTTTTTTCTTCTCTGGTTTTGCTGTTTTGTACATGGCAAGGGCTGCTCCCGGAAGACCGAAGATCATCAATGGAAATTTACCTGACATGAAGCGGGTTGCGGATACTGCAAAATGTTCTACTGTCGGGTCAGCGAGCTGTGCAAAGAAGATGTTCTGTGCACCTTCGATGAGAGTGCCGCCGACTTCCATTGTTCCACCAAGTGCAGTCTGCCAGAATGGAAGGTAGAATACGTGATGAAGACCGAATGGAAGTAATAGTCTTTCGAGGAAACCATATACCCATGTTCCTGCATAGCCTGAATTAAGTACAAGATCTCCAAGTGCGTAGATCCCTGTCTGGATGACTGGCCAGATAAAGAACATCAGGATACCAACGCCGGTATATACAAGCGAAGAGATAATTGGTACGAATCTTGTTCCACCGAAGAACGATAATACCTGTGGCAGTTCGATTTTGTAGAAACGGTTGTGCAGCGAAGAAACACCGAGTCCGACGATGATACCGCCGAATACACCCATCTGAAGAGATGTGATGCCGACAACAGACGTAGTTGCACCTTCCAGCATGTTTTCTGTTCCACCGTTGATGGTGATCATCGCACTGATAGAAGCGTGCATAATGAAAAATGCGATGGCAGCAGAGAGAGCCGCAACTTCTTTTTCTTTCTTAGCCATACCGATGGCAACACCCATCGCGAAAATAATCGGCAGGTTTGCGAATACAATGTTACCGGCTTCGCTCATGACCTGGAAGATGGCATATGGAATGGTGCCAGGTCCCATGACATTTAACAGTCCGTAAGTTTCAAGCATTGTTTCGTTGGTAAATGAGCCACCAAATCCGAGCAGAAGACCTGCTACCGGGAGAATGGCGATTGGAAGCATGAATGATCTTCCCACGCGCTGAAGCACGCCAAAAATTTTGTCTTTCATAATTGTTCTCCTTTTCGTTATGAATTTACGAGTATGAATGTTTATGAATATTTGCGGTAATCTGTAAAAACAGTCAGGCATTCTCTTTATAGTCTTGACAAAGAAGCAGGCTTCTAGACGCATTCTCTGTACGCTTAGCAACAGAAAAAGAGGCACTAACCGCATAAACATCCAAAAAGTTCATGCATAGTTAATGCCTCGTTCGTTCTTAACAAGTAACATACTATATCACTTCTGACATAATAGCATCGCACGGCAAGCTTTGTCAAGCCGTTTTTCTCCATTTTATTCCTCACCGCTGATAATTTTTTATATTCTGCGCCCCGCTACTCGCCCCAAATATGAATTAAAAATATGCCGGATTTCCCATAAAATCCTACATGGCATTTTCTTTTCGTTCTCGGGAGTTTGACAGTAAATTTTAAAACTAAGTGAAACTCATAAAAGTTCTGACTTTGTGACCCTGGCATCTTATTTATTCTATCGTAACGCTGGCAGTGTCTCTGCCTGCAAATTTCGGAGCCATTTTTACCCGACTGTTCTTTATATAAAAGGTTGTTCTAAAGCACATTTGCACCAAAAGGCATAAAAGATAAACGTGCCATTTTAAAGAATTGTTTTCCAAACGGGATTCCTACAATCGTGATACACCACATACACCCTAAGACAATATTTCCAAGAGCCATTCCCCATCCAAAGAAAAGAATCCAAATTAAATTCACAAGAAATGAGAATGTTCCGTTCCCATATACAACTTCTTTTCCAAAAGGCCAAAATGCTAAGGATGCAAATTTGAAGCATTGTAAGCCAACAGGAATTCCAACAATTGTGACACACCATATACATCCTGCAATGATCCATGCAAGACCTCCGATTATCCCACCACAAAGAAACCAGAGTATATTTCCTAATAATTTCATTCAATCACCTCAATTCTCGCACCAATAGTGCGAGTTTTTTTCGCATAAGCACATTATAGCAAAAATAATTCGCTTATGCGACCTATTTTAGTGATTGCTTATTGGTTCAAGTCCCGCAAAAATTCCAAACGAAAAGAACACAAACATCAGCATAAATGTAAATGGCATATCCCCAATCAATCCCAAATAACAAGAAGTTCCATAACCGCACTTCTTCCAAACACCTCATCAAAGCCAAACTTTTCAAAAAGTCTATGGATATGAACCGTCGTTTTCACCGAGAAGTTGCTGCCTTTTTCGGAAAGTACACTTTCAATATCCACTTTTTTGTCTTGAATGTCCACTTTTCCATTCTCAATATCCACTTTTGTATTCCCAAAAATGATCTGACGCATGACCTGGGGAAGTTAGTAATTTTACATATTCTTCTGTAAGTTTTTCCATATAGTGTTCTTGCCAGTCTGGGACACGCTCACGATAAAGTTTCCAGTCTGCTTTTGATATATCCATTTCACTGCCTCCGTTTCCATTTTTATGCCTAAAAATACTGCTCCTACACATTTTGATTTCGGATTCGTTATATATCTAGATCAGCGTAAGTAATCCTGTTTAATTATTTGCGTTTATAATCCTGATAATGTTCTCATTACCAGGTCAACGTCTTTATTTTCGAGTTCCTGAATGATATGCAGATATGTTTTCTGCGTTGTTGTCATACTGGCATGCCCCAGACGTCTGGCTACACTGGCGATTGATACACCTGCAAACAGAAGAAGAGAGGCATGTGTATGTCTAAGTCCATGAATGGATATCTCTGAAATTCCACACGCTTTGCAATGTCTGGTAAGTACATCATTCACTGTAGAATTATAGATCTTTGTTTCTCCAACAAAAATCGGTTTATCTTCTGGCAGATTCTTAGTAAGCTCTGAAAATTTCACAACAATCTGCCAATCAATCTGAATTTTTCTCACTGATGAGTTATTCTTTGTTGGAAGGAATCCACCATTACCCTTATAATCCCATGTTTTACTAATAGACAATGTTTGTCTTGCAAAATCAAAGTCCGAAGGAGTAATTGCAAGTGCCTCTGAAAATCTCATACCGGTTTTTGCAACCAATAGAATAAACCAGTCCCAGTTTACCTCTTCTCGAATATCAAGGTGAGCAATTAACGTATGTAATTCAAACTGATTCAAATACTTTATTTTTTTTGCTCTTGGCGATTTCCCCTTGATGATTGCCTTTCTGGTTGGATCTCTCTCTATCATTCCTTCATCTACCGCATCCAGAATTGCTCCTTTCAATTGATGATGGAAATCCAGCGTTGTCTGCCGTTCATGATCTTTTGCATAATCATTCAGCAATTTCTGATAAGCAGTCCTGGTGAGTTCACAAACCTTCAACTCTGGAGCAAGTTTTTCTACCCATTTCTGCGTCATCAGATACTTTGCCATCGTGGCATCCCTGATCGCACCTTTTTTGTACACTTCAATCCACTGTTTATAGTACTCATAAAATAATTGCATTTTGTCTGTTTCCTGTTGCATAAGTTTGTCTTCCTTTCCCGAATCACTTACGCTGATACAGACAATTAATCACCTATTATTTTCTTATGCAACACTGATCAGAGGTTTAATTTCTTCATCTAATGTTTTCTTTAATTCTGCCATACACTTCGCATAATATTTGAATTTTGGAAGTGCCTTTTCTTGTACGGATTTATAACTCTGATAGTCAATTGTTGCTTTGATCACACTTTCGTTTGGTATTTCCCCGTTTCTGTAATGAAGAGCCGCATACATAACATCTTCTTTCGATGCGTACCAAGTCACACAGAAATCAGAGATTACCTTTTCAATGCAATCACGTTTCATGTTTTCCACAATATTTAAGATAGACTGACCCTTATATTTGTTTTCATCTTCCTCAATTTCACTAACCAGATTCGTCATAATCTCGGCTACCTTTGGATTATCCTTCCGCATTTCATCAATATACTGTTTCACTTCATCAATCTGTTTTTGACGTTCTTCCGGAGATACCGCTTCTGCATCTTCATCTGGTGTTACAATATTCTGGATCAGATTGATAATATACTCATAATCAATCTTTGTACTACTATAAGCCATCAATTCATAATCGACGTCTATCGTTTCATCTTCCGGTGGTTCGTTCCCGGAATCGTCTCCACCTTCTGCTATTTTTATTTCTTCTACAGCATTTTTATAAACTCCGGCATATTTATCGTATTCCTCTTCTGTAATGCCATACTCCTCAAGCATACTGTCATCATACTGGGTAAATGATTTGAGCTGAGCAAATAATCGGTCAAAGGTCTGAAACATCTTGACAAACACTTTTTTCTCTTTGATTGACATCGGTGTTACTTCTTCCGGTGTTTCTGCTGATACTCTTAATGCTGCCAACGATTTACGAAATGCTGGTTCTATTTCTTCCCATTCTGCCAGAATCGCTGTCCCTGTACTTCCCGCAGAGTATAATTTCACTGCGTTGTCAACACTTTCCTTAAATAACTTTGGTGCCTGGAAAGTAACAATCTGTCCGTATGTTTTGTTTTTATCAAAAATACGGTTTGTTCTTGAAAAAGCCTGAATCAGATCATGTGGTCCCATCGGCTGTCTGTCAATAAAAATGGTGGACATGCATGGTGCATCAAATCCTGTTAACAGGCGGTCTACCACAATGACCAGATCCAGCTGCTCACTTCTGCTCTTGAATTTTGCATCTTTCCGTGCGAGACGTTTATTCAGATTACCATTATACCCCTGAATCTGTGAAAGCTCATATTTTGTACCAAACATCTGATTATAATCATCTAGTGATTTCTGCATCTTTTCCTGGTTTACGTGGGAACCTTCTTCATTTTCTGTTACGGAATAAGTAATTGCAAACTTCGGAAAATCCGGAAGAACCTGTTTGATTTTCTCATCGATTTCTAATGATGTTTCTCCGTTTTTCACCTTGGTCAGGAGTTCATAATACTTCTGTGCTATCTGGATGGAACTCGTTGTCAAAAGTCCCTCATATGTTTGTCCTTTTCCATTCTGAAATCCCAGCTTGTAATAGGATTTGTTCAGGATGATATCTAATACCCGGAGCATATGGGTCTCATTGTCGTATGCACTGGCATCTGTCTCATCTGTAATATTTTTCGGACCATTATGCTCTACCTGGAAACCAAGTACAGCATTATCATGAATCGCATTCTGGATTGTATATTTGTGAAGTCTTTTTCCATACAATTCCTCTGTTGTACGTGGCAAATCACCCATCTGCGGATATGGATTCTCCGCAAATCTCGGAGTTCCTGTAAATCCATACCAAAGCGATCTTCCGAAAAAGCGTTCTAGTTCACGCTTTGTTTTTGGAGTAACTGCTCTGTGACATTCATCTACGACAAAAGCAATTTTCAGGTTTTTAATCTTGTTGTATTCAGATGTTCCTTCCTGTAATCTTTTGCTAATCAGAATCTGCATTTTTTGAATTGTTGTAACGATTACCTGACGATCATCAGATTTTAATTTCTTTTTCAGATCATTTACATTATCAGTCTCATCTACATCGACCAAATCATTATTCGCATAAGCCTGAAATGCCATGGTTGTCTGAGTATCCAAATCCTTACGGTCAATCAAAAAGATTGCTTTATCAATCGCAGGAATATCCATCAGTAAATTTCTGGTTGCCTTATAAGAAGTAAGCGTCTTTCCGGATCCAGTCGTATGCCAGACAAAACCAGATTTTCCTGTCTTTGATGCCTCACGTATAGACTCAATGGCATGAATCTGATATGGTCGAAGTAAAATCAATCGCTTTGCATCTTCATCCAAAACTGTATATCTGGCAATCATCTCATGGGCTTCCGGAATACGAAGAACATTCTTTGCAAAATCAATATAATCAGCCACCGGATTATTCTCCGTATCTACCCAACCGCTCATAAATTTAGGATTCAACTCTGTATCACTTGCGGCAGCAAAATATTTCGTGTCTACTCCATTACTGATCACAAACATCTGGACAGCCGAAAAAATACCAGTAAACTTTCCTTCACTGATATATTTTTTTATCTGATAAAAAGCTTCCATGTAAGAGTGCTGTCTGTTCTTTAATTCAATATGTATCATTGGAAGACCATTAATCATAAGTGTAACATCAAATCTTCTGTCCCTTGTAACCGTAGTGATGTCATCGTCTTTTAATGCATTATATTGGTTAATAACCTCGTAAACACTGCTTCCACCTGCAATATGCTCATGATTCATCACAACTAAATGCAATTTTTCTGTATCCCTTTGCACATGAACCATTGCCTTCCCATTTTCGCCAACCAGCCATTCACCAGCTTTATAGAACGAAGAAAACTGTAGCTGGTTCTTAACCTGTTCAAACTCTGCATCAGACAAAGGCTGTCCATCTAGACGTGCTTTATTATTCTGCTCTAGAATGTATCTAAAATTTTGCCAAAGTTCTTCCTCAGTCTTTAAATCTTCACGGTAAGTCCATTGGGACTCTCCAAAAACTAGCTGTTCTATTAATTTATCTTCTATTACTTTCTCTAATTCTGGCATTTTCTTTTTCTCCTTTGTAATAAATAGCGTGGTTTTGGCATATATTAGGGTATTTAACACGTAATTTTGCTTCCGATGGTGAAGAGTGATGAGGTGATCGAGGTCATCTAAAAATGTCGCAATCTTCTCCTGTTCTTCTAATGATGGCGTATATAACTGACATTCACATAACTTGTCATAATAGAAGTATAATCGAACACTTCCCTCTTGAAGTTTCTCAATCCATCTTGGAAATTCATCAGACTTGAGCCAATGCCAGAGGAACCTATCGTTCACATAATTGTCTGTTTGAAAAACTTCATAAAGTGAGCTAACTATCACATTTTCCACACCTTTATAGTATCCGATAGATCCTACATTGATCCTTGCTGGATTATAGGCAAACGAATTTGGTTGAACAATATTATACGCTTTTCTGTCCGTATCTTTCATATATCCAAAATCGTCATGTGCATCACGCTGACGAATAAATCCATGCTCATTTGTAATAGCATACGGTTCTAAATCTAAATCTTCCTTGTTCCGTTTCCCTGCATCCCATGTGAAATCTGCAAACTTACGCTGTTCCCAATCTTCCTGGTAGCCTTTAAATCTAATCTTTGGTTTTTTCATCTCTATTATCCCTCCAGCTTTCTGATCAAATCATTTAATGAAAAAATAATGTTTTGATCTGGTGATGTTAAGTCTTTCAGAAGAGATACAAAGTCACCTTTGACCTGTTCCAATTCGTCATCCGTTTTCTTCATGTCCTGTAGTAATGTATTGATATCCACATCTTCTTCTTTTTCGAAATTATCAACATATCTAGGAATATTAAGATTGAAATTGTTTTTTTCAATATCCTCAAAGCTAGCCAGATAGGATTCTTTTTCTACAGTCTTTCGGTCACTATACAGAGTAAGAACTTCATCGATGTGTTCATCTGTCATCTCATTTTGCTTCTTACCTTTATTAAATTTCTTAGATGCATCAATAAAGAGTACATCTCGTCCGTCTCTGTGTTTTTTTAAGACAATGATACAAGTTGGAATGGATGTATTGTAAAATAAGTTCGCCGGAAGTCCAATCACCGCATAGATATTACCAGAGCGAAGCAATTTTTCTCTGATTTTTCCTTCTGCTGCTCCACGGAAAAGAACTCCATGTGGTAAAACAATTGCCATTGTCCCGTTATTTTTCAAATGATACAATCCGTGTAATAAAAATGCATAATCAGCCTTTGACTTTGGTGCTAATACACCATAATCACTGAAACGTTCATCTTGAAGAAATCCTGCTGCTGCACTCCATTTGGCTGAATATGGAGGGTTCATGAGAACCATATTGAAATCCGTTTCTTCTCCTGTTGGCCAATCCCCATCTAATGTATCTCCATTTCGAAGATGTTGGTTTTCCGCCACTATTCCATGTAGAAACATATTCATTCTCGCCAGATTATAAGTTGATGTATTCTGTTCCTGTCCATAGTATTTGATATATTCTGGTGCTGATGCATATTTTTTAGCATTTAACAATAATGACCCCGATCCCATACACGGATCATATACGGATAATCCTTTTTTATCTTCCTGCCCTGAAATAGCAATTTTTGTTAATATCTTTGATACAGCCTGCGGAGTATAGAATTCTCCTGCTTTCTTTCCTGTTTCAGAAGCAAACTGTCCGATCAAATATTCATAGGCATTTCCAAGTATTTCCGCATCTGAATTTAACAGATCCGCTTTATCAATTTCTTTTATAAGACTTGCAACTGTATCACTCTGTTTTTGGTCGCCTGCACCTAATCGATTGGAATACAGATCAATATCGGTAAACAAATCTGCGAAGATTGGATCACTCTGCTCTATATTATTAAATCCTTTCTGCAACTGCTCACGGTTGAAAGAATTATTTCTTGCAGCATCAGCAAAATAAGTGTATGTAAGTTCTGGCTCCATAACATAGTGACATTCTTCTGACAGCTGATCTTTCAATTCTTCTGCACTCTCATCCTCTAGTGCTTCTTTATATGCCTCTAATGCTTCTTTCAATGTGGCTGGTTTTTCATCATAAAGCAAATCATATACTTTAATCAAAAAAGAATCTGAAAGATATTTATAAAATACGATTCCTAACAGATAATCCTTATACTCATTTGCATCCATTTTTGAACGTAAAATATCTGCTCCACTCCATAATACGCTAATCAAATCCTTGCTATTTTCTATTTCTGCCATCTTTGTTTACCCTCCATTTTCTATGAATAATGTTCAATCAATCTTTTAATTTCACTTCTCATTTGCTCCACCACATCATCCGGTCCAACAATCTTTATACCGTCCCCCAATGAAAATACCCATCCAAGGAACTGTCTGCTGACATGCACATTTACATTCACAGTAAAGTGTTCATCATCTGTCGGAAACAAAATCACATTTTTCCCAAAACGGTCAATGATGACACCTACCAGGTTGTTTTTTAGCAGTAATTTTACCGTCTGTTCTTTTCCTCCGAACATTCCAAAGCTTTTTTTTGCATAATCAGCCATGTCAAGCTTATTAAAGAACTCTTTTCCTTCCCGGTTCTCACTTGAAAATCGGATATGAAGCATTTTATCTACTCGGTAATGTTTAATCTTCTCCGCATCCGAATCGTAGCCTACCAGATAATAGTTTTCATTGTCCCACGAAAGTCCCCATGGACTAATATGATACCAGGCTCCATTATGTCTGAGTTCCATTTCTTTTTTTACATTCCACTGATAATATTGGAACTTTATTTTCTTATTTTCTGAAATTGCATTATGAATAGCATCTACTGTGTAGTAGATGCTCTCATTCATTGTCTTTATTCTTCCAGACACATATACCTGACGCTGCAGTTTCTGTGCCTCATATTCACTAACCATTTTTTCCAGCTTCTTAATCAACGTATTCGATTTCTTTTCTGTGATGAATTTTGAAGACTGAATTGCATCTACCAGAAGTTTCAACTCAGGTAGTTCAAACGTGCGACTGACCACATGATAATGATAACGGTTTCCAATCGGTTCTCCTTCCACTTCAATGCCAAGAACACTTAGGTCACGAAGATCCGTATAGATACTTTTTCGGTCAGCTGTGATATTGTATTCCGCCAAACTTTCCATGATTTCTGGCATTGTAATATAATGCTCTTCATCTGTTTTTTCCAGCATAATCTGTGCCAGTCGGTACAGCTTAAATTTCTGATTTGTTCCCTTCGGCATGATGCACTTCTCCCTTCTGCCAACATATTTTAAGTATATCATAGGTGGGAGATATATTGTGCATCTTTTTACATAAATCTTTTTGTTGTAAATCTAGTTTTATACAAATGTAGTTAAGTTCTTTCATTAATTATCATGAAAGAACTTAACTACAGCAGCAATTATGATGATAATTCCAATCCAAAAAAAGAATTGAAATGCTCCTCCAAGTTCTGAAGCAAAATCGTTCAAAAAAGCAAATACCAGAAGAATGATCACAATCAATCCTCCACAACCCAATTTTCCATCTTTCATAAGATCCGCTCCTTCAAAGCTGCACTTCCAATATTCACCAGTCTCTGCATATTTCTGTTTATTGCTTTATTTTCATAATAGATTTTTCTTAACATCTCTTTATTTTTCATCGTTCATTGTCTCCTTCATTTCGTTTTTAAGGCTTTTCTTACAAACCTTACATATTGTTCCAGCCGGTGTTACCAGCTCAACTTTCGCATAAGCAGTCTTCCCGATCCTGTCATACAAACGACCGGCACTCATAGAATCGCCGATAACGGTGTATGAACTGTTTGCTACATATCCGATTTTTCCAAGACCTTCATAAGTAACTTTGATTGCTTCTTTGTCATACTCATTATCTGGTTCTTTCTCTAGTCGGATCTTCGTTCCTTTTTTGAGAAAATCATTTCCAAAATAATGTTTTGTTCCTGTCAGTGTGATAAATACTTTTGCCATGATATGCCCTCCTTTAGCTACTTTTCTTTGATGGTTATAGTGTAGATTAATAGGTGGGATATAAAAACCCCCACATATATTGTGGTAACCATTATAAAAAAACACAAAATAAGACCCGGAAGAGCGTTTTACTCCTCTGAGCCTATACATACTACTACTTTCATATATCATTTAGAAAACTATCGGTCTGGCGGACAAATTTCTTTGTTTTCTCTACATCTTTACGTGCATATCCCATACACGGCACCTCCCTTTTTGCATATAAAAAGCAGCTAACCTATTTTTCATAGACTAACTGCTTGTATTTTTGTTCCATATTCGGTTTTATTCTACAAATCCGACAGTGAAATTCGGTCGTATGCACCATTTTTCTTATCTTCCGGATGTGGTTCCAGTCCGATAATTG
>UMJT01003635.1_pt1 | contig 14989 bp, 10 predicted proteins | sample 1966111 | NCBI WGS metagenome assembly UMJT01 (sample SAMEA4836159, study PRJEB28245) | human gut metagenome | biome: gut microbiome; material: fecal sample | place: Denmark | collected 2008
GGCGAAACATCTAATGATGTTTCGCCACCACGTCTTTTTTTGTTGTATGAGCATCATGCAGCATGATGTATTGGAAGGCGACGGTAAAAAATTACCGTTTCTATGGTGTGTTGGTAGTATGCAGATAACGCTTAGTAGGCCATCGCAGAAAGACCGACCATGACCGAACACCTTGATGACTCGACCCAGCAGTTTGCGCCTCTGTTTGGTGCGAATAATGCCGTCAGCGGCACTGTGGCAGACAGTGTGGATGCTGCTGCATCAGATTCCATTCAGGGCGATGAGATGAGGAGGCGCCGCATCTGGCCGTGGGTGGTGATTGCTTGTCTGCTGGTTGCCTTGGGGGCTGCCTGTGGCGGCGGTGTTTGGTTCTTCCAAGATCACGTGCTGCCTGGCACAACGCTATGGGGAAATTCAGTTACCGGCAAAACCGAGCAGGAGATTGTCGACCTAATCAACGACCAGGTCGACAACACCGCGGTACGAGCGAAATACCAGGGGCAGTCGGCGACGTTCACGCTGAAAGATCTCGGCATCGAAGTTGATGGTGAAGCAATCGCATCCGATGTCATCAATGCCCAACGCGGTGACGCATGGTGGCAACAGTATGCGTTCTGGATTACGCATGATGTGGCCCCGCAAATCAATCCCGAGCTCGCTGATGGCAGTGTGGTAGATAAGGCGCTGAACATTGATGCACAAGAACCTGTTGACGCGCAAGTCGCATTGAACGATAACAACAGTGGCTTCAACGTTATTGCGGGAGAAAATGGCCAGGGAGCCAACGCCCCCAGCATTGCGAAGCAAGCCATTTCCACAGTGGAGTCATTGGGCAGTGTCCAGCCACAGACCGTTCGGGTGGAACTCGACGTAACCGAACCGACGATTACCAATGCAATTGCCGATGAGGCGAAAACCACGCTGGAAACCCTAGTGAACAATGCCGTGGCCATCAAGGTGGCGGATAAAGACATCGCCACCGTGAATGCGTCCATGCTGGGTTCGGCCATGCGCATCGACGCCAACCAGCAGTCAAAGCTGAAAGACAATGAAGTACGTAATGGCTACGTGGTCTTTGATGCCGATAAGCTGCAGCAATACTATGACGAGCAAATCAAGCCGAATCTCAAATTGGAACGTGAAGACAAGAAGGTCGTCGTCAATAATGCTGGCGAGGTGCTGAGCACTGAAACAGAAGGCCATGATGGCATTGTGATTGCCGATGGCGCGGATACGGAGGTTGGTGCTCGCTTGGCTCAGGTGCTGGCCACGGGAACTGGCTCAGTGAATGTGGACGGCAAGGTAGATCCCAAACAGGAAGTCAAGGTCGCTCATCGCGTGGCGATTGACCTGTCCGACCGTAAGCTCTATGCCTATGAGAATGACACGGTGGTCAAGACATTGAATGTCGTGGTCGCGGAGGGCAACGACAACGTCACCGGCGAATGCGTTGGCATGATGTGTACGCCGACAGGTGACTTCAACGTATGGCAAAAGTTGCCCAGTCAAGATATGAGCGGCACGCTGAATCTTGCCGATGGCACGGTGGAAACATGGGATGTCAAAGACGTGGGCTTCGTCAATTACTTCTCCTCCGGTTGCGCAATCCACCGTATTGCCGGCGGATATGTAGCGGATGCCGTAATGCCCTCCATTGCCAACGGATCTCATGGTTGCGTGGGTATCGGATGGGATGTGGCCGAATGGTTCTACAACTGGTGCAATATGGGCACGAGCGTGCATATCCAAGTGTGATATGCAACAGTGTGATATGTAACAAATACGGCATGCAGTGGTGCGACACATAATGCCGCATACGCGATGTTCGGTGTGCATGGGACAAGCTTGCCCGGCTCCAATATCGCTGTATCGCATTCGTGTAATCAAGCCCACAGCCAATATGCGTCAGGGCGGCTAGTGTTTGCACTTGGGTTCTGCTAGGTTTTCATAGGATTAAGTGTGATACAAGGAAGGCAGGATGGTGACCGAAAACACAGCACCAAACGCCGCCGCTGACGTGGAGATGAGCCAGTATGTGGCTGATCGTACCCGCGTCAACGAGGACAAGATCAAGAAGGATGACGAGATCATCAGCCAGTTCGGCGACTACAACTATGGTTGGCATGATTCTGATGCCGCCGGCGAAGCCGCAAAACGAGGCATTGATGAGAACGTCGTACGCGCGATCAGCGCCGACAAAGGCGAGCCGCAGTGGATGCTCGACATGCGTCTGCGTGGATTCAAGGCGTTCCTCGAAAAGCCCATGCCCGATTGGGGTGTGGATCTCTCCGGCTTCAACGCAGACGACTTCAAGTACTACGTCAAGCCAATCGACAAGCAGGCGAAAAGCTGGGACGAACTGCCTGACGACATCCGCAACACCTACGATCGTCTCGGCATCCCGGAGGCGGAGAAGAACCGCCTCGTCTCCGGCGTGGCCGCCCAGTACGAGTCGGAGGTCATCTACAACTCCATCCAGGAGGACCTGAAGAAGCAGGGCGTCATCTTCGTCGACACGGACACCGCTGTGCGCGAATACCCTGAACTCGTCAAGAAGTACTTCGGCACCGTCGTGCCTCCGGAAGACAACAAGTTCGGTGCCCTCAACACCGCGGCATGGTCCGGCGGCTCGTTCGTATACGTGCCGAAGGGCGTGCATGTGGACATCCCGTTGCAGGCGTACTTCCGCATCAACACCCCGGCCATGGGTCAGTTCGAGCGCACGCTCATCATCGCGGACGAAGGCTCCTACGTGCACTACGTGGAAGGCTGCACCGCCCCGATCTGGTCCGAGGACTCGCTGCACGCCGCCATCGTCGAGATCATCGTCGAAAAGCACGCCCGCGTGCGTTACACCACCGTGCAGAACTGGTCGAACAACGTCTACAACCTCGTCACCCAGCGTGCCTACGTGCGCGAGGGCGGCACGATGGAATGGGTCGACGGCAACATCGGTTCCAAGGCCACCATGAAGTACCCGGCCTGCATCCTCGCCGAACCGTACGCCAAGGCATCCACCATGTCCCTCGGCTTCGCCGGCAAGGGCCAGTACCAGGACACGGGCGCGAAGATGATTCACCTCGCCCCGCACACCAGCTCCACCATCGTCGCCAAGTCCATTTCCCGTGGTGGTGGCCGCTCCGCCTACCGCGGTCTGGTCAAAATCGTCAAGGGCGCGTACGGTTCGTCCAACTCGACCGTGTGCGATGCCCTGCTGGTCGACGACTTCTCCCGCTCCGATACCTACCCGCATGTCGACGTTCGCGAAGACGACGTTTCGATGGCCCACGAAGCCACCGTTTCCAAGATTTCCGAAGACCAGCTCTTCTACCTGATGAGCCGAGGTCTCACGGAGGAAGAGGCGCGAGGCATGATCGTGCGCGGCTTCGTCGAACCGATCAGCCGTGAGCTGCCGATGGAATACGCGCTTGAACTCAACAGACTTGTGGAACTTCAGATGGAAGGATCGGTGGGCTGATTCCGATGACCGACAACACAACACCCGTCAAGGAAATCAAGATTCCGGTCGCCGACCCCAACGACCCGTACGCGATTCCGGCCGCTATGCCGTCCTCCGTGGACCATGCCGTGCGCTCGTTCAACGCAGGCGACTACCCGGAGCCCAGCCGCAAGCAGGACGAATGGCGCTACACGCCTATCGAGCGCATCAACGAGTTCTTCACCGTGTTCAAGCCTTCCGGCGAAACGCAGATCGAAGTCTCCATGATTGACGGCTCGCCGTTGGCCGAAGGCGTGAAGCTCAGCCAGATCAAGCTCGGTGAGGGCCTGTCCGGCACTGTGTCCAAGCCCAACGACCGCGTCTCCGCAGTCGAATGGGAATCCGGCCGCACCGCAACCATTCTGGAACTGTCCGGTGAGATCGCCCAGCCCGTGCTCGTCAAGGTGCACGGCGCGGGGGAGGACCTCGACGCTTTCCATCTGGTGATCGCCGCCGCCGACAAGGCTCATGCGGACGTCGTCGTGGAACACGACGGTGACGCACGACTGGCCGAAGGCGTGGAAATCACCACCGGCAAGGACTCGCACGTCTCCACCACGTTCGTTCAGGAATGGGCCAAAACCGCCAAGCATGTGGCCAACCACCGCATCCACGTCGGCGAAGGCGCATCCCTGCGCCACTCCGTCGTGACCTTGGGCGGCGACATCGTCCGCATCCGCATGGATCAGGACTTCGGCGGCGAACAGGGCGACCTCAACATGCTCGGCATCTACTTCGTGGACCCCGGCGAGCACATCGAACACCGCACGATGGTGGTACACAACCACCCCGACTGCAAGTCCCGCGTGGTCTACAAGGGCGCGCTTGACGGCAAGGGCGCGCACTCCACTTGGGTGGGCAACGCGCTCATCCAGCCCACCGCCCCCGGCACCGACTCCTACGAGCTCAACCGCAACCTGGTCCTGACCCCGGGCGCCATCGCCGATTCCGAGCCGAACCTCGAAATCGAAAACGGCAACATCATCGGTGCCGGTCACGCCTCTTCGGTGGGCCGCTTCGACGACGAGGAACTGTTCTACCTCGAATCCCGCGGCATCCCCGAAACCGACGCCCGCAAGCTCGTGGTGCGCGGCTTCTTCGGCGAACTCGTCGAGGAGATCGGCATTCCCGCCATCTCCGAACATCTGATGACCGTGATTGACCGCCGACTGGCCCGTGGTGAAAACGACGCCATGGCACAGGTCCTCGAAGACAAGTAAGAACAGCATTTTTAGGAGCACAACAATGTCAACACTCGAAATCAAGGACCTGCACGTCCACGTCGAAACCAAGGAAGGCATCAAGCCGATCCTGAAGGGTGCCACCCTGACCGTCCACTCCGGCGAAACCCACGCCATCATGGGCCCCAACGGTTCCGGCAAGTCCACTCTCGCCTACACGTTGGCCGGCCACCCCAAGTACGTGGTCGACTCCGGCGAGGCCCTCCTCGACGGCAAGGACATCCTCAAGATGACTCCGGACGAGCGCGCCAAGGCCGGCCTGTTCCTGGCCATGCAGTACCCGGTCGAAATACCGGGCGTGTCCATGACCAACTTCTTGCGCACCGCCAAGACCGAAATCGACGGCGAGGCTCCCGGTATTCGCCAGTGGGCCAAGGACCTGTCCGCAGCCATGAAGCGCCTCAAGATGGACCCGAAGTTCGCCTCCCGTTCCGTGAACGAAGGCTTCTCCGGCGGTGAAAAGAAGCGCGCCGAAGTGCTGCAGCTCGAACTGCTGAAACCGAAGTTTGCCGTCCTTGACGAAACCGACTCCGGCTTGGACGTGGACGCCCTGCGCATCGTGTCCGAAGGCGTGAACCGCGCCAAGGAAGCCAACCAGTTCGGCATCCTCATGGTCACGCACTACACCCGTATCTTGAAGTACATCAAGCCGGACATCGTGCACGTGTTCGCCGACGGCCACTTCGTCAAGACCGGCGGCCCTGAGCTGGCCGACGAACTCGAAGAGAACGGCTACGACCAGTACCTGCCCGAAGGCGCCGACTCCGAGTCCGCACTGGCCTGAGTCCGTGACCGTGGGAGTCTGACATGCCCTATTCTCGACACGCTCCGGGCCGCTTAGGCCAGGTCTTTACGGTCGCGAACAGGCCATGTCAGACTCCCACTCGTTTCGTACAATTGTTACGTAAGTAGGGGGAACATAATGGTTGATTTTAAGGCGATTCGGGCGCAGTTCCCGATTCTGGATCAGGAGATTCACGGGCACCCGCTCGTGTACCTGGATTCTGCGGCCACCTCGCAGAAGCCGAATGCGGTGATCGACGCCGAGGCGAACTTCTACCGTACAATTAACGCCGGCGTGCACCGTGGTGCGCACGAGCTGGCCGCCCGTAGCACCATGGCCTTTGAGGAGGCCCGAGCCAAGGTGGCCATGCTGGTCGGCGCGAATGCGGCCGAAGGTGAAGAGGAGGTCGTCGTCACCGGTGGTGCCACGGCCGGACTGAACCTGCTCGCCACCGCATTCGGCAATGCATCGCTGGGGCGTGGGGGAGAAGCCGCCAAGCGTTTTGCCCTGAAGCCGGGCGATGAGATCGTCGTCTCGCGTGCGGAACATCATTCGGTGCTGCTGCCGTTCCAGGAGCTGTCCTACCGTACCGGCGCCACCTTCAAGTGGATCGACCTGACCGAGGACGGCCGTGTGCGTACGGACAACCTCGACGAAGTCATCACCGAGCGTACCAAGGTCGTGGCCGTCACCCACGTGGGCAACGCCACGGGTGCCATCACCAACATCGCCCCGATCATCAAGCGTGCGCATGAAGTAGGTTCGATCTTCATCTTGGACGCTTGCCAGTCCGTACCGCACCTCAAGGTCGATTTCCACGCGCTTGATGTGGACTTCGCCGCCTGGAGCGCGCACAAGATGTACGGTCCTACCGGCGTCGGTTTCCTGTACGGTAAGCGCGACCTGCTCGAAGCCCTGCCGCCGGCCAACTTCGGCGGCTCCATGGTCGAGCTCGCCTACATGGACCACGAGGCCCAATACATGGCCCCTCCGGCCCGCTTCGAGGCCGGCACCCAGCCGGTCGCCCAAGTGGTAGCCGCAGGCGTCGCCGCCGAATGGATGATGAACATCGGGCTCGAGAACATCGAAGCCCATGAGAAGACCATCGCCGCCGAACTGCTCAAGCTCGGCGACGTCGATGGCATTCGCATCCTCGGGCCGCGCGAAAACGTGGACCGCATCGGCACCGTGGCGTTCGACGTGGCCGGCGTGCATCCGCACGATGTGGGCCAGTTCATCGACGCCCAGGGCATCGCGATTCGCGTGGGACACCACTGCGCCCAGCCGGTACACCGCCACTTCGGCCTATACGCATCCAACCGTGCCTCCTCCGGTGTCTACAATTCGGTCGAAGATGCCCAAGCGTTGGTCGAAGCGGCCAAGGGCATCCGTAAGTTCTTTGGAGTGGAGTAAAACAGAACACCATGAACGAATTCGGTATGAGCGGGGATGACCTCGAACAGATGTACCAAGAGGTCATCCTCGAGGCGTCGAAACATCCGCATGGCAAGGAATCCTTTGCGCCCAACGCAGCGGTCGAACAGTCCGCGGACGCAGCGGCCAATGTCACCGTACAAGCCAGCCACGAATACTGCACGCCCGGTGAATCGCACCAGTTCAACCCGACCTGCGGCGACGAGGCGACCATCCATGTCGAAGTCTCCGATGACGAACCGCACACCATCAAGCGATTGGTGTGGGACGGCCACGGCTGCTCCATTTCGCAGGCCAGCCTGTCGGTGATGGTCGATCTGGTGGACGGCAAAACCGTTGACGAGGCCATGGATCTGGAACAGACATTCCACAAGCTGATGGAATCGCGCGGTGCCGGTCTGGACGACGAGAACCTGGAAGAAAAGCTCGGCGACGCCGTGGTATTCCAAGGCGTGTCGAAATACCCTATGCGCATCAAATGCGCTCTGCTAGGCTGGGAAGGGCTGAAGGACTCCATCGCCAAAGCCCTCGCTGCAAAGAACTGAGGAAATATGTCCAACGATAATTTGGTTCCCGAACCACAGCCGTCCGTTTTCGATGCCGTCAACGGCGTCCTGCAGGACGAGGAGGCCGCTCGCCGCGTGATGGCCAACCCGGCCTTGGCCAAGGGCTTCCCGAACGGACGCCCGATCGAGCGCTCTGCTGCGTCCGGCGATGACACCTGTGCGTGTGGCGGTCACCACGGCAAATGCGGTTGCCAGGATGACGAACAGTCCGATGGCAGCGAGATTCCGATCAAGGCGATTGACGATATCGGCCGCGCCACTGCCGAAGACGTGCGCGAGGCACTGCATCAGGTGATTGATCCGGAGCTTGGCATCGACGTGATCGATTTGGGTCTGGTCTACGGCATTGAGATCGATGAGCTAGGCCGCGCCATTATTACGATGACGCTGACCACGCCGGCCTGCCCGCTGACCGACCTTATCGAGGACGAATGCGCATCCACGCTGGCCGGTCTGGTCGAGGAGTTCCGCATCGACTGGACGTGGGATCCGCGCTGGACCATGGAGCGCATCACGCCCGAAGGCCGCGACCAGCTCGCCGCCCTAGGCTTCAACTTCGACAACATGCCAAAGTACTGATAGCGCTTAGTAAGCTCCCTCATCAGAGGGAGCTCTATACGAGAAAAGCCCCGCATGATGCGGGGCTTTTCCATGTCTGGACTGGTCAATCAGTCATCGACGATGGTGTTCTTCGGGACAACCGTGATGCCATCCGGCGTGACGGTGAAGCCACGGGCCAGATCGTGCTCGGTATCGATGCCGACAGTGGAGTTCTCGGTGAGCACCACGTTCTTGTCAAGAATCGCCTTGTACACGCGGGCGCGGCGGTTGATGACTACACCGTCGAACAGCACGGAATCGACAATCTGTGCCCACGAGTGGATACGCACATTGGGGGAGAGCACGGAGTGGTGCACTTCACCGCCGGAGACGATCACACCGGGGGAGACGATCGAATCGGTGGCGTGGCCCAGACGGTCGCGGCCGGCGTGCACGAACTTGGCCGGCGGCAGGTTGCCGGACATCGTGTAAATCGGCCAATCCTGGTTGTACAGGTTGAACTCGGGCACATAGGCGATCAGATCCATGTGCGCATCGTAGAACTGCTTAATCGTACCGACGTCGCGCCAGTAAGCGTGATCAGTGGCCGTGGAACCCGGAATCTCGTTCGAGTTGAAGTCGTAGACGCCGGCCTCGTTGCGGGAAGCGAAGTACGGGGCGATGTCGCCGCCCATGTCGTGCTTGGTGTCGGCAGCCTTCTCATCGAGAGCCAGAGCCTCGAACAGGGCCTTGGTGTTGGCGACGTAGTTACCCATGGAGGCCAGAATCTGGTTCGGATTGTCCGGCAGACCGGTGGTGGTGGCCGGCTTCTCCTGGAAGTTCTTGATCATGTTCGGGTGATCGGGATCGACCTCAATCACACCGAACTGGTTCGATTCCTCGATGGGCTGGCGGATACCGGCCACGGTGAACTCGGCGCCGGACTCGATGTGCTGCTGTACCATCTGCTCGAAGTCCATGCGGTAGACGTGATCGGCACCCACGATCACCACGATGTCCGGCTGGACATCCTCGATGATGTTGATGGTCTGGTAGATGGCGTCGGCGGAGCCGAGATACCAATGCTTGCCGAGACGCTGCTGCGCGGGCACAGGGGAGACGTACGAGCCAAGCAGCGGGGAGAAACGCCAGACCTGGGAGATGTGGCGGTCAAGCGAGTGAGACTTGTACTGGGTGAGCACCACGACCTGACGGTACCCGGAGTTCACCAGGTTGCTCAACGGGAAATCAATCAGACGATACACACCACCGAAGGGAACGGCGGGCTTCGCGCGATCACGGGTTAACGGCATCAGGCGGGTCCCCTCACCACCTGCAAGCACAATCGACAGAATCTTGGGATTCTTGGTCATCGTAACTGTCCTCTCTGTTACTGAGCGTCTTTCGACACCGCACTGCCGGGCCGGATGCTTCCTTGCATTCGGTTTACATAGTTAATAATTGCAGAAAAAAACGAACATGCAAGGCTTTCGCCCCCGCGTGCCGTGAACTTGCGATGAACAGTTTCGTAGATTTGTTAAGGATCCGGCCTTTTCGGAGCGCGTGCGATTCCTTAGCGTGTCGCGTAGAACGCCACTGCGCTGGATGCCGCCACGTTCAGGCTATCCACGCCGTGGCTCATCGGAATCTTCACGGTCAAATCGGCGCGGGCAATCGTATGGTGGGACAGGCCGTCGCCCTCGGTACCGAAGATCAGCGCGAGCTTGTCGATATGCGTCGGATCTTCGGCAGGCGCGTGCAGACGGCGTGTCAGTTCGTCCAACGAAATCGAACGATCCTCCAATGCCATGGCCACGGTGGTGAAGCCCAGCGACTTCAACTCGTCGATGCCCTGGAACGGCCAGTAATGCTTGTTTTCGGTGCCGTCGTCGTTGAACCCGGTGATACGGGTCCACGGAATCTGGAATACGGTGCCCATCGACACGCGGGCGGCGCGTCGGTACAGCGGATCACCGCAGGAGGGTGTGACCAGCACGGCATCCACATCGAGCGCGGCCGCCGAACGCATCAGTGCGCCCACATTGGTGTGGTCCACGATGTTTTCCATTACTGCCACGCGGCGGGCGCTCCTGCAGACCTCGGCTACGGAGGGCAACGGCCAGCGTCGCATCGCGCATAGGGCGCCGCGATGCAAACGGTAGCCGGTCAGACGCTTGAGCTGCTCAGGTGAGGCCACGTAGACGGGAATATCCGCGCCCCAGCGCCCGTCGATGAAGTCGAAGGTGTCTTTCATGCCCTCCAGCCAAGGTTCCTCGACCAGCAGTGACAGCGGTTCGCGGTCAGCGGCCAGCGCGCGGTCGATAACCTTGGGGGACTCGGCGATGAACACGCCCTTGGCTGGTTCCAAGCGATTACGCAACTGCATTTCGGTGAGGCTCACATACGCTTCGACGCGCGGGTCGTCGACGGTGTCCAGCGTGATGAACTGCATTGGTGGCCTTTCGTGTGTGCAGATAACGAAAAACCCCTTGCAATGCAAGGGGTTTATCTGTGCCCGAGACGGGACTTGAACCCGTACGCCTGTATAAAATAGGCACTAGCACCTCAAGCTAGCGCGTCTACCATTCCGCCACCCGGGCAGGTGTCGTTTGGACAACGAGTAGATAGCTTAGCATGAAATTACAGGGATGCAATTCGCGCGTGTGCCCGGCGTGTCGCGTGTAGCCTTGAAGTCATGACTGATGCCCTTTTTCTTTTCGACCCGCAGGTCGACGACGTCCCGGTGAACAGCGACGAACTCCACGCCGGCTGGAAGCTAACCCTGCCCGCTCACATCAAGCGCCATGCCGTGCAGGCCATGCGACTCAAGGCAGGGGACAGCCTGCAACTTTCCGACGGCAACGGCTTGAGAATCCAGGCAGTGATGGCCGATCCTGAAGCCGGACTGGCTGAAGTCGTGGAAGTGGGGCGCGAACCCGAGCCGCTCACCCGTTTGGCGCTGATTCAGGCATTGGCGAAAACCGGCCATGATGAGCAGGCCATCGATATGGCTACTCAGATTGGCGTCGACCAAGTGGTGCCATGGCAGGCGGACCGATCCATTGCCAAGTGGAAGGTCGGCCGTACAGACAAGAAGTGGAATTCGGTACTGGATGCCGCCACCGAGCAGTCGCGGCGCGCCTTTAAGCCGCAACTGGAGGCGTGCGCGTCCAGCAAGGAGGTCGTGGCCATCTGCCGCAGGGCCTGCGTGCATGGCGATGTGGTGATTGTGCTGCATCAGGATGCTACCGATACGTGGTCCGGCGTGGAGGAGAAGGTTGCGCAGTTGGTGGAACGCACGCTCCAGGACGGCCGGCCGCGGACTGTCAGTGTGGTGGTCGGGCCTGAGGGCGGCATCAGTGAGCAGGAGGTAGCTGATTTCGTCAAGGCCGGAGCGGTGAGCTGCGTACTGGGGCGCAATATTCTGAGAGCCGCGACGGCCGGTCCTGTAGCGTTGTCGCTGTTGTCTCGGGTGTTGGGACGTTACGAGTAACGCCCACGCGCTAAGCTGGTGCGTAGCAACATCAAACCAAGGAGCATGATGAGCGAATCCGACGATTGCCTGTTCTGCAAGATCATCGCAGGGCAGATTCCCAGCAGCAAGGTCTACGAGGACGAGACGACCTACGCATTCAACGACATCAATCCCAAGGCCAAGGTCCACGTGCTCGTGGTGCCCAAGAAGCACTACGCCAACGTCGCCGAACTTGCCGCCGGTGACCCGACCGAGCTGGCCCACATCGTCTCCATTGCGCAGAACATCGCCGACAAGGAATTTCACGGCGCCTACCGACTGGTGTTCAACACCGGTCTCGACGCCGGCCAGACCGTCTTCCACGTGCACGCGCACGTGATGACCGGCGAAAAGCTCGACGAGTAGTAGGGGAATATCCGCTTCGTGGCAACGACTACACGTACCATCACCATCCCGCCCCAACTTGACCCCGTCGCCGTGCTCGGCCCGGTTGACGAGGTCATTCGCGAGGTAGAGCGCGCCTTTCCGGACCTGACGATTATCGTGCGCGGCAACCGCGTGGCGATCGTCTCCCGCTCCAAGCAGACCGAAGCCCAGGCCGCACAGGCCGAGGATTTGGTCAATACCATCATCCAAGCCGCCTACACCGCGCCTATGGACGCCGACACCGTGCGTCGCATGCTCGACCAGAACGTGCTCAAGAACCACGTGCGCCTCGAACATCCCGGTCACGGCCCGGTGCGTGACAAACTGGCGCAATCGACCTCAAACGAACGCGCCCATGCACGTTCTGCCGGCTCCCACGACCCGACGTACCGCAAGCCCACGGTTCCCGGCGTCATCACCTTTGCTGCCGGCGTGCCGGTCCGTGCGAAAACCGCCGGACAAGTGGCCTACGTGAACGCCATCGAATCGCACACCATCACCTTCGGCATTGGCCCCGCAGGCACCGGCAAGACGTATCTGGCCGTGGCCAAGGCTGTGCGTGCCTTCCAGGACAAGCAGATTCGCCGCATCATCCTCACGCGCCCGGCCGTGGAGGCCGGCGAAAGCCTCGGCTTTCTGCCCGGCACGCTGAATGACAAGGTTGACCCGTATCTGCGCCCGCTGTACGACGCGCTTGGCGACATGCTCGGCGCCGACCAGCTCAAGCGGTACATGGACGACGGCTCCATCGAAGTGGCGCCGCTCGCCTACATGCGCGGCCGTACGCTGAACGACGCGTTCGTGATCCTCGACGAGGCTCAGAACACCACCGAACAGCAGATGAAGATGTTCCTGACCCGTCTGGGCTTCAACACCACGATGGTCATCACCGGCGATATCTCGCAGGTGGACCTGACCGTGCCTCGCTCGGGACTGGCCACCATCGAACGCATCCTGGGCGGCATCAACGACATCGCATTCGTGCATCTCAAAACCGAGGACGTGGTACGTCACCAGCTGGTCGGACAGATCGTGGCCGCCTACGACCGTCACTCCGCCATCGCCGGCGACCACCGCGACATCGAACGCAAGGGCCGCCGCAACCATACCGACTTCGATGCCCGCCAGCAAGCGGATTCAACCAACCAAAGCGAGACAGACGATGAGCGTTGACGTCACCAATGAAACCCAGTGGGTCATCGACCCCAAGGTCTTCTCCGATTTGGGTATTTGGGTACTCGACCAGATGCGCGTGAGCACCCAGTCCGACCTGACCATCATGTTCGTGGATCCCGATCCCATCGCCGAACTGCACATGCGTTGGATGAACCTCGAAGGCCCGACCGACGTGATGAGCTTCCCGATGGACGAGCTGCGCCCCGGCGACGGCAAAACCGTGATGGAAGGAGTGCTCGGCGACATCGTCATCTGCCCGTGGGTCGCTGCCCAACAGGCTGCCGCAGCCGGGCACAGCACCATGCAGGAGATGCTATTGCTCACCATCCACGGCATCCTGCACCTGCTCGGCTACGACCACGTGACCCCCGAGCAGGAGCGCCAGATGTTCGGCCTGCAGCGACAGCTGCTGCTCACCTTCTTCGCCCTACGCCACGATGCCAACGTGCAGGCCACGCTGCCCGCCGGCACACCCGACGCGCTGGCCCTGTACGACGCCGCGCACGGTGCTGGCCGCGACCTCGATTCCAAATAAGCTCCCAAATCAATCACACCAAATCCGGATTATTCGATACCGTTCAAGGACATTCAAGGACACCGAAAAATCATTATGGAGTATTCCAGTACCACGCCGATCGCCATCACCGTCATTCTTGTACTCGTGGCGGCCCTGTTCGTCTGGCTCTCGCTGACCATGGCCGCCGCTGAAGGCGCCGTGGCCCGCGTAACGCGAGCCAGCCTTAACAATCTCATCCTCGAGGTGCAGACCGACTCCGAAGCAAGCCAGTTCCTCAAGATGAAGAAGATCGACAAGATTCATCGCGTGCAACGGCTCATCGCCGACCGTTACGCCACCGCCGGCAGCTGTGCGTTCTTCCGCATCGCCTGCAATGTGCTCGACGGCGTACTGGTGTCTTCCATCGCATCCCTGTGGGGTGCGGAACTGTGGATTGAACTGCTCTCCGGATTCCTGTTCGCGATTATCGTAGCCGTGGTCTCCGTACTGGTCCGCCCGCGCACCGCCGGCATGGCCAAGCCGGTCGGCATCATGATTTCCAACTCGCGCATCGTGTCGTTGGCCACCAAGCTCACGCCGTTCGCACGCATCGGTGGCGACAAGTCCGGTTCCAAGGGACCGGGCCGCCGCTCCAAGGACTCCGATCTGTCCGACGACGAGGAGCTTGAGAAGATTCAGCTCGAGCAGGGCAAGGCCGCCATCGACCGACTGGTGGAGTCCAACGACTTCGATCCGGAAGTCTCCGAAATGTTGCGCAACGTGCTCACCCTGTCTGATACGTTGACTCGCGAGATCATGGTGCCGCGTACCGATATGATCTGCATGGAGCGCGACTCCACACTGTCTTCCGCGCTGAAACTGTTCTCCCGCTCCGGCTTCTCCCGCGTGCCGGTGATCGGTGAGGATGTGGATGACCTGATCGGCGTGGCCTATTTGAAGGATGCCGTGCGTGCCACCGCCTTCAACCCGGCGGCCATGGAGCGCGCGGTCGAATCCATCGTCCGGCAGCCGCTGCTTGTTCCCGAATCCAAGCCGGTGGACGACCTGTTCCATGAGATGCAGCGTTCCCGCCAGCATGTGGCCGTGGTGGTCGATGAGTACGGCGGCATCGCCGGCATGGTGACTATCGAGGATGCCATCGAACAGATCGTCGGCGAGCTGGAAGACGAGCACGACCGCACCCAGCGTACTGAGCCGGAGAAAATCGGAGACAACAAGTGGAAGATGCCCGCCCGTACGCCGATTGCCGATCTGGAGGAGATCTTCGAGATCGACATTGATGAGGACGATGTCGATACCGTGTACGGCCTGCTGACCAAGATTCTGGGCCG
>UMJT01009331.1_pt1 | contig 14382 bp, 9 predicted proteins | sample 1966111 | NCBI WGS metagenome assembly UMJT01 (sample SAMEA4836159, study PRJEB28245) | human gut metagenome | biome: gut microbiome; material: fecal sample | place: Denmark | collected 2008
CCGGATTCACGCAAATCAAGGCACGCAAAAACCCAAGGAATCGGCATAACAGCGCGGTTCCCTCGGCGTGTCGCACAGAGCCCACTTTGCTCTGATGAGGCTAGGTTAACCCCTCAAATGTTTCTGAAAAGCATCAAATCCACTATTCGGCTGGCGTGTCGCGAGAGTTTTCAGCTTGTCGGCCCTGCGTTCATCTCTCGGCAACCACACTGCCGGCGCACAATCGGCGCATGACAGCGCTCCGTCATCGGATTTCGTTCATGAATCGCGGGTATACCTGTAGTTATGACCAAGAAGATTGCTGTATTAACCGGGGCGGGCATTTCCACGTCCGCCGGCATCCCTGATTTCCGCGGTCCGGACGGTGTGTGGACCAAGCATCCTGACCAAATGAGCGTTTACGACATCGATCTGTTCCTGCGCAACAAAGAGGACCGCGAGTACTCCTGGCGCTGGCAAAAGGAATCGCCAGTATGGAATGCGCAGCCCGGCACTGCGCATAAGGCGCTGGTCAAGCTGGAACAAGCCGGCATGCTGACGCTGCTGGCCACGCAGAACTTCGATGCGCTGCATGAGAAGGCCGGCAACAGCGACAACGTCATCGTGAACCTGCACGGCACTATCGGCACCTCGCATTGCATGAAGTGCCATCAGGAATATGCCACGGCGGACATCATGGCCCGTTTGGATGAAGAGCCCGACCCACATTGCCATCGCAAACTGAAGTATCGTGGCGATATGCCGTGCAATGGCATTATCAAAACCGATGTGGTGTATTTCGGTGAGGCGTTGCCGGACGGCGCGATGGAGAAGTCGTACAGTCTGGCCACCAAAGCCGACGAACTATGGGTAATCGGATCGACCCTTGAGGTGTACCCGGCGGCGAGCATTGTGCCGGTGGCCGCGCAGGCGGGCGTGCCCATCACCATTATGAATATGGGTCACACGCAATATGACCATCTTGCGAGCCGCTTGATTCATGAGGATATCGCCGTTGCCCTGCCGAAGTTGGTGGACGAGACGATTGCGGAGAACAAGTAGCCCTCAGCATAACGAAAGCGCCGGTGGGTGGGTTAAGCAACTGATGATTGTCGGTTAACCACCCACCGGCGCTTTTGCGCCACCTCCCGCCAGCGGGAGGTATTGGAGCACACTTCTGCGCGGCTTCCCGCCAGCGGTATTGGAATCAGTAGATGCGCTTGGGCTGGAATCCGGCTTCCCTGAGTGCCGCGAGGATGCGGTCGATGTGCTCGGGGCCGTTGGTCTCGACCGTGACGCCGAGAGACACCGCGTTGGTGTAGTGGCCGGATGCCTTGAACTGGTCGTGATCAAGCTGAATGACGTTGGCGCGCTGCTCGGCAAGCAGGGTGGCCACCTTGACGAGCTGGCCCGGAGTATCCGGCAGCTCGACCTCGAAGTTCATGATGCGGCCGCGGGCGATCATACCTTTCTGAATCACCGCACCCATGGTCACGGTGTCGATATTGCCGCCGGACATAATCGGAACCACCACGTGCGGGCCGGTGGCGGCGGCGAACTTGCGCGAACGCAGGTTCAGGTGTTCCAGCGCAGCCAGCGAAACGGCGCCGGCCGCCTCGACCACCAGCTTATGCTTCTCGAGCATGAGCAGAATCATTTCGTTGATGTCGCGCTCGGTGACGGTGACCAGATCGTCCAGGAACTCGTTAATCAGAGCGAAGGGCAGGTCGCCGGGGTGCTTGACCGCAACACCTTCGGCGGAGGTAACCACATGGTCAGCCGGAGACACACGACCCGCGGCCAGCGAGTCCTTCCAGGCCGGTGAGCCCTCCGGAATCGCACCGATTACGCGCACTTCAGGCTTGAATGTCTTGATGGCGAGCGCCACGCCGGCACCCAGGCCACCACCACCGAGCGGCACGACCACGTCAGTGACGTTCGGCACGTCTTCAAGGATCTCCAGACCGATGGTGCCTTGGCCGCAGATGACTTCGTAATCGTCGAATGGCGGCACGTAAATCATGCCTTCCTTGTCGGCGAGCTCAGCAGCGTGGGCGGCGGATTCATCGAACACATCGCCGTACAGCACCACGTCGGCACCGTAGGCCTTGGTGGCATCGACCTTCAGCGGCGGGGTGATCTGCGGCATGCAGATGGTGGCCTTGGCTCCACGCTCGCGGGCCGCATAGGCCACACCCTGGGCATGGTTGCCGGCAGACGCGGTGACGATGCCGTGAGCGATCTGCTCTTCGGTGAGCGAAGCAATCTTGTTATAGGCACCGCGGATCTTGAAGGATCCGGTGACCTGCAGGTTTTCCGGCTTCAGGAGAATCTCATGGCCGGTCATCTCGCTCAGCACCGGAGAAGGAATGATCTCCGTGTGGCGGGCAGTGCCTTTGAGTCGTTCGGCGGCCAGCTTCAGTTCGGCTGCATGATCACGTTGCAGCGCCTTCAAAACATCCTTTTGTTCCATAGCTTTCCATTGTAAGCACCACAATGCCGAGAGACACCAGCTATCTCGCTTCACAGAGGTACATTCGGCCTTTTGCAGACAGCTATCTGTTTTCATAGGGGTACCGAGAAGCAAAAACCCCGGGTATAAGCCTTGATTTTCAATGCTTATACCTGGGGTTTCGACGTTACGGTACCTCTCTCAAGACAGATAGCATTTCGGGATAGCCCCGAAGTACCTCTTTGAGCGGAGAAAGGCACTCAATGCACTACAACTGGATGACGGCTGCCTCCCACGGGTCGAGCTCGCGGTTGGCAAGGGAGGCCACGGTGTGCGGAGCGTCATACGTGCTGATCACCACATTCGGCTCGGCGATTCCGACGGCGGTTAGTTCGGCAGCCTCACGTGGCAGGTCAACGGTTCGACTGGACATATTGACTACGACCAACAACTTCTCAGCGTCGAGCTCACGGGTAAAGGCATAGACGTGCGGATCAGCGGCGTCAATCAGTCGCCAGTCGCCGGCGGCCACGACCGGGCTGTTGTGACGCAGCGCAACGAGTTGCTTGTAGAAGGAGTACACCGAATCCGGATCATCGAATTCACCGGCGGCGTTGATCTCGGCATGATTCGGATTCACGGAAATCCATGGCTCAGTGGCGGCGTCCGGAGCGGTGAAACCGGCGTAGCCGGAACCGTCCCATTGCATCGGAGTACGCGCGTTGTCACGGCTGCGCGCGGCCAGACCGGCCATCATTGACTCAGACGACTGCACCTTGGCCTCCTCGACCCTCTGCCGGTAGGCATTCAAGGATTCAAGGTCACGGTACTGGTCGAGACGCGTGAAGTGGGCGTCGGTCATGCCCAGTTCCTCACCCTGATAGATGTACGGGGTGCCGCGGTGCATGTGCAGCATCAGGCCAAGTGCCTTGGCCGAACGGACGCGGGATTCCTCCGCGGAGTCGTCGCCCCAGCGGGAGACCACGCGCGGCTGATCATGATTGCCGGTGAACAAGCTGGCCCATCCTGCGTTCTGCACGGCAGTCTGGTAACCGGCCATAATGCTCTTGAATTTCGGCAGGTCAAGCGGCAGCGGCTTCCACTTGGTACCTTCGCAATCAAAATCAACATGCTCGAACAGGAAGAGCATGTCCAATTCACCGTTGCCCGGATCAGTGATGTGCTCGTTACGCTGAGCCGTGACGCCTGGCGCCTCGCCCACAGTCAGGAAGCCTTCACGCTCCTCGAATACCTCACGTCGCATTTCAGCCAGGAATTCATCCTGACGGGGGCCGTCCGCACAGAACGGATTCGGGTTGGAATAGCCCTCCTCGCCCACAGGAAGATCCTCAAGCTCCGAGCCGTACTCGCCCGGCAGCTTGCCGTTCGAATCGGTGCGCTTGGAGATCAGGGTGATGACGTCCATGCGGAAGCCGTCGACGCCTCGGTCAAGCCACCAGTTCATCATGTCGTACACAGCGCGGCGCACGGCAGGGTTCTCCCAGTTGAGGTCCGGCTGCTTCTTCGAGAACTGATGCAGGAAGTATTCGCCACGCTCGGGGCAGTATTCCCATGCGGAGCCGCCAAAGTAGGAGCCCCACTGATTGGGCTCGGCGCCGGGCTCGCCGGGCGTGGTGCCGGGACGAGCCGGACGCCACCAATACCAGTCGGCGTGTTCGTCGTCTTTGTTCTTGGATGCTTCAAACCAGGCGTGTTCATCGGAAGTGTGATTGACAACAAGATCCATCACGATCTTGAGCCCACGCTTGTGGGCCTCGGCCAGCAGCTCGTCCATATCGTCGAGCGTGCCGAACAGAGGATCAATGTCCTGATAGTCGGAAATGTCATAGCCGTTGTCGTCTTGCGGAGACTTATAGACCGGGGATAGCCACAGCACATCCACGCCAAGATCAGCTAAGTAATCAAGACGCGACGTGATGCCCTTAAGATCGCCGAATCCATCGCCGTTCGTGTCTTGGAAAGAGCGCGGGTAAATCTGATAGACCACCGCGTTGGACCACCACGGATTGGGGGTGGCGCCGTTGGTGCGGATGGCGTCGGGGATTATTGCGCGGTTGAAAGTAGTCATCATTGGCTCCTTATTGATATCTATATTGCTCGTTGCTCACAGTCTAAAAATTGGCGAATTACATTCCCATTGGAGAACTGCGTTGGTGTGCCGGAAAATAAATTTCAATCGGCATATGCGCTTTCATGATTGCACCCGGAAAACACGCAGTCGGCCGTACTCGATCTCGCAAGTATGGGTTTCTCCCGGATTCATATCAATCGTCGCACCATGGTCATCGATGATGCGGCAAGAGCGACCGCTAGCCGTAATAATGCCGATTTGTGGCTGCCGGCGCAATCCGACGAAAGCGATGACCTGTTCTGCGCCGAATCTTGCTGTGACACCGAGCGCATAGTCCGTATGTTCGGGGTCATTGAGCAGTGACGCAATGACTGGTCGGGCCGGCTCATCAGGACGCGGTAATGTACCATCTTCGGCAAGTAAATCACGCAAGACAGCCGCATCAGTGTGACCGCAGGCATCGGAACAATACACTGGTCCGCCGCTAAGCAATCGGAGCACGGCATGGACTCGCGCATGGGGATGCTCCGTCCAGAACATGTCCCAATCACAGTGGTACAGCTCCCCCATCAGCAGTGCACAGTATGCGTTCTGGATAAGGTGTTCGCCCAGCGAATCAGGATTGTGCGGTAGATAGTCGTCGCTACTACGGGTGATTGGCGATGAAGGACGATGCCAATAATCCTCCGGTGCCATGCCCATGCAGTTAATCAATGCGCCGCCGAATCGTCGTGAGGTCACTTCATCAAGCGCCTGATGGCGTCCCCAGGTGGCTTCACCGTAACTTTCGGTGCCACGAACCATTACTGACGTGGAACTTTGCGAATCCACTTTGACGAAATCGACGCCGGCTTCGGCGAGTTCGCCGTCCCAGGCATCCCAGAACTGTGCGGGTTGTTCAGCACGACTTCCAGGAATCAGGCAACCATTCGCCGTGGTGGTTATTGCGGTCGGGCAGCTGGCCGCGGCTACACCCGATTCGTCCAAACCATTCCAATAGCCTTGGAACGCCTGCCACACGCCTACGCTGCGCACGCCATAGTGCGTTTTGAGCAGCGCAATGGTGTGGGCAAGCCCGTGGGGGAAACGTTGGCGATCCGCGCCAAAGTCGATCAGGGTTTCCTTTGTGCGATCCGTGTTGGACCAACCGTCATCGATAAGCACCCAGGAAATGGGCACATGCTTGGCTTGGAACTCCTCCATCTTGTTGACGATAGCCTGCTCGTTGACATCTCGCCCCAATGAATCCCAAGTACACCATCCCAACCCGGTGAGCGCATCCGGGAATGGACGCTCCTTACGGGTGCGAATACCCAGCTGGCGTGCTGCCGTTTGTGTGGCAGCTCGAATGGCCATATACGGGTCGGATGCGCAAGCGATATATGCGGCAGTGTCACATAGAGTCGTGCGACCAACCCGGTTGGAAGACAGCACGAGCCGCAAAGCCGTGTCATCAGATTCTGTTGCGGGCTGCCCACTGAAATCAGCCCGAATATCCGTGCCGCAGATAGCGACCAACACTAGCCACTCGGCATCTTCGGCATCGTTGTTGCGGCGTAACAATAACTGCGTGCGTTCAGGCAGTTCAGATGGTGTACGCACCCAGGTCGGGCGCATCCACCACTCCTTGTGCTGGTATAGCGCCAGCATGGTGTCATCGTTGCCGCTGTCGACGCCGGCCATGGTGAGCGACACGTCAATCGCATGGTGGGGCTCAAACGCTTGTTGTTCCTGAAAGGCAGCGGCGCGGTCCTTGGGCTGGGGTGCATGCGCGTTCACATCGATACGCCAGAGTCGCACCTGAGCATCACCCTGGATACCCGCACTGGACGTGCACTCATCTTCGCATGATTCGGGAACGATTGTGACGGCTTCTACCGGCAGTTCACAGATTGCCGAAGCCTGTTCGCCATAGACGGCACGACCGGTATCAAGATGGGCCGTTACCGTGCGAACGGTTATTGGACAGGTTTCGGCAATCATTGGCGTAACTCCTTGGTGTTCTTCAATGAGATTATGCTGGCAAGGCCCAGACGGTAGCAGCTGGAGGAACGCTCTCGACCTGAGTGTTCGCCTGCACAGTCGCGTCAGACACAAGTAGCACGGTCATCGGCTGCGGCAAGGCGACTGGTTGACTGTCAGAGAAGTTCGCCATCACAACCATGCCGGACGGCAAGCGCCAACCAAGCAGCGGCGCCGGACACTCTTCGTTGGTAAGCCACGAGAACTGGAAGTCCGTGCCGTTGGCCACCCACTGTTTGCGCAATGCGACAGCAGCACAATACAGGTGCAGGACGGAAGCCCCGTCACCAATCTGACGATTAGTGGCATACTGCGCAAACCATGCCGGCTGGGGCAGCCACGAAGCACCGGTGGCATTGAAGCCGAACGCCGGGCCGTCTGACTGCCACGGCAGCGGTACGCGGCAACCGTCGCGCCCCTTGAAATAATGACCGGAACGTTCCCAATTGGGATCCTGAATTTCATCTTCGGTCAAATCAAAGTCCTCCGGCAAACCAAGCTCTTCACCCTGATACACAAAGGCGGTACCTGGCAGGCCGAGCATCACCAGCGCTGCTGCACGGGCACGACGAGCGGCGAGCGCGGGGTCAATCGGCGGATTCGTGCCGTTGGACGTCACCCACTGCTCGATGTTTGCACCGCTCGGCAGTCCGAGACGCGAGGCGATACGTGGCACATCGTGGTTGCCGAGCACCCAGGTGGGGGCGGTTTCGGCAGCGAGAGCATAGCGATGCGTGCGCTCAATCGTGGTGCGGTATTCTTCGCGATTCCAGGCGGCCTTTGACATGGAGAAGTCGAATACGGCACCAAGTTCATCAGGCTTGGCGTATTGGAAAATACGGGTGGTGAATGGCGACCACGATTCGCCGACCGCATACTTGGCTGGCGTGTACTGATTGAACAGGTCGCGCCATTCACGGTAGATATCATGCACGGCGTCGCGGTCCCAGAGCGGATCGGAGCCATCGGTAGCCTGTGGAGACATCAGTGTCGGGTCGATACGGTCGCGCAGCGGCTCACGCAGGTCTTTGGCCAGACCGTGCGAGACATCGATGCGGAAACCGTCCACACCGCGATCGCACCAGAATGTGAGTACACGCAGGAACTCATGCCGCACCTCGGGATTGTCCCAATTGAGGTCCGGCTGCTCCTTGGCGAACAGATGCAGGTAGTACCAGCCGTCTCCACACGACTCCCATGCGGAACCGCCGAAGTTACTCAGCCAGTTGGTAGGCGGCAATTCGCCGTGCTCCCCCTTGCCCTGCCGGAACACATACCGTTGTGCCGCTTCCGATTCCGGACCTTGAGCCAGGGCCTCTTGGAACCAACGGTGCTGATCGGACGTGTGGTTCGGCACGATGTCCACGATGATGCCGATACCGCGTTCGTGCGCTTTGGCCACTAATTCGTCGAACTGATCGAGTGTGCCAAGGCGGGGATCCACATCACAATAGTCGGCAACATCATAACCTCCATCCGCCAGCGGCGATGGATAGAATGGAGAAAGCCAGAGCGCGTCCACCCCGAGCGCCTGCAGATAGTCGAGACGATCGATCACGCCTTGGAGATCACCGTTGCCGTCTCCATTGGCATCGCTGAATGAGCGGGGGTAAATCTGGTAGATGACGGCGTCGCGCCACCAGTCATTGTTGGTGAAAGTCATATCGTTCCCCTGTCCGATTGCTCGGTACGTATGGTTTTACCAGTATGGCCGCACGAAACACTGTTCCGGCGGCCATACCCTACATCCTCTTGCCTTCGGATCAGCCCTTAACCGAGCCGGCAAGCATGGCGCGGATGAAGTAGCGCTGGAGGAAGATGAACAGGATCATCGTCGGTGCCATGATGAGCAGTGCGCCCGCGTTGAGCAGCACCACGTCGGTCTGATACTGGCCAACGAACGACTGTAGGGCACCTGCCATCGTGCGCTTGTTCGGGTCGTTCTCCAACACCACAGCCAACAGGAACTGGTTCCAGGTGGCCAGGAAGGTCAGAATACCGAGCGAGGAGATGGCTGGCAGTGCCAACGGCAGCTGAATGGAACGGAACGTGCGCAGATGGCCTGCACCATCGATGGATGCGGCTTCGATCAGATCACGCGGCATCTGCTCGAAGCAGGAGCGCATCCACACAATACCGAACGGAATATTCAGGCCGATGAGCGGCAGGATCAGGGCAAGACGGGTATTCAGCAAGCCCATGCCACTGATCTCGTAGTACAGCGGAGTGACCAAGGTTTCGAACGGAATGGTCAGACCGACGAGGAACAGCACGTAGATCAGGCCCTTGCACGGCACCTTGAGCTGAGCGAAGGCATAACCGCCGAGCGAGCAGAAGATCACCACGCAGGGCACGACCACGATCACCAGAATGCAGCTGTTGAGCAGCAGCGGGGTGATGTTTGCCATGTTCCAGGCGTCGATGAAGTTCTCCCAGTGCGGGTGGGCAGTGAACTGGATACCTTCGGGCATGGAACCTTGCGGCTGCAATGCCGCGGAGAGCATGCTCAGGAACGGCAGTACGCAGAAGAGGACGGTCAGAGCGAGCATCGCCGTGCCGGTGATGCGAACGGCTTTGGATTGCTGCATGGTCACTGCTCCTTTCCGTTGACCAGACGCTGCAGAGGTCCGACGACCAGCAGCACGAGAATCATCAGGGTGACGGCGAGTGCGGAGGCCAAGCCAACGCTCTGCTGGGTGAAGGCCAAGCGGTAGACCTGCACGCCGGGCACCATGGTGGAGGTGCCGGGGCCGCCCTGAGTGGACATGTACACCACGTCGAAGCTGGCGAGCGCGGAGATGATGGTCATGGTCAGGCATACGCCGATTTGGCCGCGCAGACCGGGCAACGTGATGGAGAAGAGCTGACGCCACCAGCCGGCACCGTCAAGACTTGCTGCCTCGTACAGGGACTGGTCGATGCCGCCGATGCCCGAGAGCAAGAGCACCACACAGAAGCCGAGCTGCAGCCAGAAACCAATCACGCCTACCGCGTTCAGGGAGGTGGATTGGTCGCCGAGCCACACGTGGGCGAAGTCGCCGAGGCCTACTGCGCGCAGCAGCTGATTGGCGGTGCCCTTGTCGGCCAGCATCCAGGTCCAGGCCACACCGGCTGCAGCGCCTGGGATAACGCGCGGCAGGAACAGGCAAACCTGCGCGAAGGAACGACCGACCTTGGACTTCATGTCTTTGATGAGCACGGCAATGATCAGGCCGAGCACAATCGGGATGATGGAGAAGAAGATGATCAGGTAGAAGGAGTGCAGAATCGATCCGTACAGATCGGGGTCGGTGAACACGGTGATGTAGTTTTCGACACCGATGAAGGTGCTAGCATCGATACCGTTCCACTCGTAGAACGAGTACCAGATGGTCTGAATGATCGGCCACAACTCGAAGGCGATGTAGAACACAAGCGCCGGAGCGAGGAAAAGCAGGCTGACCAGACCGAGGGACATATTGCGCTTGGGCTTGACCGCCTTGGCTGCCTTATGGGAATCCATGATTGTCACCACGCTTTGCTGGTTTGGTGTGAACTGGGAATCGAACATCGCACACAACGTCGTGCGCGCGATGGGAAGGAACCAGGCGGAGCGGGAAAAAGGGAAGAACACTCCGCCCGGTAAGTGCAAGGGTTACTTGACCTCCTTCTCGTACTGAGCCTGAATGGATTCGACGAATGCCTTGGGGGTCATCGTGCCGTCAATCAGGGACTGGAAGCCGGGGATAATGGCGCTGGCCTGCATACCTGCGGTGGCGTTGTTGATGTAGTCGGTGGTGTTACCGGTCTTCACCAGACCTTCGTAGGCGGTAAGGACCTGGCCGAGAAGCTGGTTATCGGTGCTCGGAGTCTCGCCTTCGCCGACCGGCGGGGAGCCGTTGTCAACTGCGATCTGGCGGGCTTCGTCGGACTGGAGGAAGTCGAGGAAGGCGGCTGCAGCGTTCTTGTTCTTGGCGTTGGCCGGGATACCGAAAGCGGTCACGGCGTTGGCTGCGGCAGAACCGGAATCGGCCTTTTCGCCGGGGAAGGCGATCCAGCCGGCGTCATCGCCAAGTGCATCGTTGATGGAGGCGGAGTACCAGCTGCCGGAGGGGAAGAACAGGGCTTCGCCGTTGCAGAAGCGGCTCAGTGCAGTGGAACCGTCAAGGGCGAGCGCGTCGGAGGAGAAGTAACCGGCATCCTGCCAGTCCTTGATCTTCTGTGCAGCCTTCACGGCACCGTCGGTGTTGAAGGTGGCGCCATCCTTCTGGATAATCCAATCCTGCACGGTATCGCGACCCTCATAGTTGGTGAGCAATGCCTGGTAGATGTAGGAAGTGCCGCCTTCCTTGGCCGGCATCATCATGGCGAGCTTGCCAGCGTCGGAGGCCTTCTTCATATCGGCCTCGAGCTCTTCGACAGTGGCCGGAGCCTCGGTGATGCCGAGTTCCTTGGCGACTTTCTTGTTCCAGTACAGGCCGGTCATCGAGACACCGTCCGGCACTGCGTAGAGGCTGCCGGAACCGATCTTACCGTCGGAGCCCACGCGGTAGACCTGAGTCTGGGAATCCGGCAGCTTCCAACCGTAAGCATCGGCGTAAGCGTCAAGATTGACGACATGGTTGCCACGCACAGCGGAGTTGATGTCGGTGATACGGGCAATGTCCGGGGTGTCGGCGGCGGAGATGATGCGCGGGCCATTCTGCTGGGAGGTGTTGTCCGGATCGTAGGTGGCCTTGATGGTGATGTTCGGGTACTTCTTCTGGAAGGCTTCGATCAGCTGGTCATCAAAGGTCTTCAGGCCAGCGCCGTCCCACAGCTTGAGCTCATACTTGGTATCGCCAAGATCAGTGCTCACCGCTTCGGTTTCGGTGTTGGCTTTGTTGCTGGACGAGCCCGGGCCGCAAGCGGCGACGGATGCCAGGCATGCCACAGACATCAGACCGGCAATAACGGTTTTGGCGGTTCGTTCGATCCTCATTGATCATTCCTTTCTTCCTTCCGGGCGATCCCGGCTATGTCTTCCTTGGCTATCTCGGCTTAGCGTATTTGCTAAGCGCTTATGCATGAGGATAACAGATGTCGAACCGGTTCGTCAAATCCGCAACACGCAAACAAATGGCCGATTCCCGAAGAAATGAGGAAGGCTTGACGTTCCCCATAGGCAAGCACTTCCTTCTCGCGAAATTGCGACATCGGTCCCTTAAATACCTAAGCGCTTATTCATTCACCTAGGATGACGTTTCGAAGGCTCGGGCAGCTCGGGAAAAATTGAATGTGGCTCAATTTGATACCAGTACGCCACGCTAGACACATCATCCTGACGCTCAAATGCACCTTCATATCCTGAACCAATTTGTTGAAGCGTGACTCTAAGCTCACTATCAAACCTGATGGGATCAGGAATATGCCATCGGTACAAGCCACGCATAGGTGGACAATAATCGTCATGATATTGGTTTGCTATAGCCCCATCGCGCACAGAATAAAATGGATATCCTACATATGGGGCACAAAAAGTACGCTCGCGCGTATGACCATCTCGCTGCTCAGCGAAGCTCCATGCACCGCCAAAATAATCTTCGGTGCCGGTACTACACACTGTGGGATAATCGTTATCGCCATCTAGGAAAAACTTAATCTCTCCCTCACCCCACCAATATCGTTGCAACGTAGAAATAGCAAGATATGTGCCGACGTAATGGCCCCGTCCGCTGACTCCATCGAGGATTACATAGTCCTCGCCTAAAGTAGTGATTGGCTGTCTGCGCCATTGCGCATGGAAATAAGCCATTTCACGGGAGGAATACGCATTACCCAATGCATAATCAATCTGATAAAACAAAGCCGGAATAGCATGAGCGTGGTCATTGCGCACTACGATACGTGCCCGTTTACGAAACGGCATCGTGAAATAACAATTCATACCTCGTGTAGGTGCCACCACAATAGGCTCTGAGAACACATCGCAACTTTGTCCAAAGCCGCAACAGAAGAAGTCTCCTAGGGGACATTCCACAGAAGGTCGCTTTTCATCATCCCAATAGATGGCAAGCACCGCATCGCGCAGAACGTATCGATCAGCGTCACTGGTGCGATCCGTAACGGTAAACCACACGTGCCGAATACAACCGGGGCCTTCAATATCTGCCAATGTCACAGACTGCCCGGGAGCAATGTCATTCAAACACGGTTTTCCCTTGCGCGACGGCCCCAACGGACCAGTTTCACGGCAACCAAAACCCTTGGCTCCCGTTGGGTTCTCCGCATTAATCGAACATGTTACTTCGTCGCGGACAGTCGGCAAATCCGATAAAGTTCCCGCGTACGGGCCTGCCATCATCATAGGTTAACTCTCCTCAATTCAAGCGTCGCTAGCGAAACCGGCATATAGTTGAAGCTGTTTCTACTGCTTCGCTTCTTTGTCATATTGCGCCTGCACATTCTTTGTGAATTCCTGAGGCGTGATGCTGTTATCCAGCAGTAACTGGAAGTTAGGGATTAGCCCACTTGACTGCATTCCCGCAGTAGCATTATTAATGAAATCGCTAGTATGACCGCTCATCAGCACGTCGGCATAGGCATCAAACATACTCTGCTGCAATGCGCTATTCGCCTTGAGATCCGAAGTAGATGATTTTGGCAAATAGCCAGAATTGTCAACAATAATCTGTTGTGCTTCGGCACTTTGCGTATAATCGAGGAACGCCGCAGCAGCATCACGGTTCTTAGCATTCACCGGAATACCATAAAATGCACCTGCATTAGCAGCAACGTTCGGCTCATCTTCACTGGTGGCACCCGGGAAAGCAAAGAACTGAACATCATCACCCAACGCTTTGGCCACAGTATCCAGATTCCAATTACCGCTCGGGAAAAATAGTCCTTCACCATTGCAGAACCTGCTCAGAGCAGTAGAGGCATCCACTGCGTTAACACCTTCAGGCATATATCCCTTGTTATTCCAATCCTGCAAGGTGGACGCAGCGTCCTGCGCCGCCTGATTGTCGAAGGTACCAGATTTCTGCAAAATCCAATTCTGCACATCTTCTGCAGAACTGTTATTAGCCATTAACGCCTGAAAGACAAAAGAGGTACCGCCATCCTTGGCATATGTCATCATCGGCAGTATGCCGGCATCCTTGGCTGTCTGCATATCCGCCTCAAACTCCTCGACAGAGGTAGGAGCTGCATCAATACCTAGCTGCTCGGCAAGCTTGGTATTGAAATAAATGCCAGTCACCGAATAGGAGTTCGGCAATGCGTACAAATCACCGCTGCCGAGCTTGCCATTTGAATCCACTCGATACAATTCAGTCTGCGAATCGGGAACATCCCAGCCGTACGCATCCACATATGCCTCTAAAGACACCAAATGGTTGCCACGAACCGCTGAATTCATGTCGGTGACGCGGGCGATATCCGGCGCATCTTTTGCTGAAATCACACGCGGGCCATTTTGTCCAGAGACATTATCCGGATCATATTGTCCTTTGATGGTGATGTTTGGGTATTTCGCTTCGAACCCGGCAATCAGCGCCTCATCTACAGTCTTCAGACCCGCTCCATCCCACAAAGTCAGCTCATATTTTTTATTACCTAAATCAGTGCTGACCTCAGTAGGATTTGTATCACTTCGTGAGCTACTTGCCGAGCCAGGACCACATGCAGTCAGGCTTCCAGCGATAAATATCGCAGCAAGCACCGCGCCGCTGTTACGCATAATCCTATTCATCGGTTACCTCCTTATACCCGCATCATATGCAATCGATATTTCTCTTTATTGTCACCATTTTTTCGGCAGCAATAAAATACATTTGCGATATCGATTACGCACATCGTACATCTTTTTGCGGAA
>UMJT01007455.1_pt1 | contig 14173 bp, 6 predicted proteins | sample 1966111 | NCBI WGS metagenome assembly UMJT01 (sample SAMEA4836159, study PRJEB28245) | human gut metagenome | biome: gut microbiome; material: fecal sample | place: Denmark | collected 2008
ATTTGGGCACGGAGATGTCTAACTCCTTTACTGAATCATCCCTATTTGATTGTCTTAATGAGAGACTTATACATCAGAAATCTACTATTATTTCTACTAATTTTTCTTTACAGGAATTACAGCAGAAATATGAAGAGCGTATTTTTTCCCGTACAGCGGGTAATTACACTCCTTTAAAGATTTTTGGTGATGATATAAGAATAAAAAAGAAATTTACTATTTAACACACGGAGGAAATTTTGAAATGTCTATCAAAAAATATGTTGAATCTATTCCTGTAGGACCACTTGCAATTGTTGCATTATCAGGAAGTAAGCAGTTAGGCGAAGCAGTTGACGCTTATATTGCTGATTGGAGAAGCCAGAGAATTGAAGCTAAAGAATCACCTATTACTTTCAAGGGTTATACTAAAGAATCTTACCTTCTTGATGTAAAAACACCAAGATTTGGTACAGGTGAAGCTAAATGTACTTTAGGCGAATCTGTTCGTGGTACAGACCTTTACATTATCGATGATGTTACTAACTACAGCATTGAATATACTGTTTGCGGTTGCAAGAATCATATGTCTCCTGATGATCACTTTGCTGACATTAAGAGAGTTATCGCTGCTGCTGCAGGTAAAGCTAGAAAAATTACAGTTATTATGCCTTTCCTTTATGAAGGAAGACAGCACAGACGTACATCCAGAGAATCTATGGACTGTGCAGTAATGCTTCAGGAATTAGTAAACATGGGCGTAGACAATATTCTTACTTTTGACGCTCACGATCCTCGTGTAAACAATGCTATTCCTATTAGTGGTTTTGAATCAATTATGCCAACATACCAGTTTATAAAAAATCTTCTTAGAAATGTTGATGACATTAAGCTTGATGCTGATCATCTTATGGTTATCAGCCCTGACGAAGGTGCTATGGGTAGAGTTGTCTACTACGCTAACGTTCTTGGAATTAATGTAGGTATGTTCTACAAACGTCGTGATTTTACTACTATCGTAGACGGACGTAATCCTATTGTGGCTCATGAATACCTTGGTGATTCAGTTGAAGGTAAGGACGTTCTTATTATTGATGATATGATTTCTTCAGGTGATAGCATGCTTGATGTTGCTAAGCAGCTTAAGAAGAGAAAAGCTAACAGAGTATTTGTTGCTTCTACATTTGGTCTCTTTACTAACGGTCTTGAAAGATTTGATGAAGCTTACGAACAGGGACTTATCTACAGAATCATGACAACTAACTCAATTTACCAGTCTCCAGAGCTTCTTAAGAGAGAATGGTACATCAATGTAGACATTACAAAGTTCACTGCAACATTCATTGACAGACTAAATCATGACGCTTCTATAAGTGATTTATTAAATCCTATAGAAAAAATTAATAAAAAGGTTGCAGAATACAACAAAAGGTAATATAATGTGACATAGAGGGCTTCGACTTATCCCCCCATTTTTTTGTAGAAGCCCCATATACCAAAGGTGCTCGCTAGGTTTCCTAGCGAGCGTTTTTCTTTTGTGGCAAATTTCTACTTATTAGTGGAATTTGGAATCACGCATAGTTTGTGTTTATGAGAAACGTACCCCGATATTTCAATTCTTCCTCTTTTTGAGGTACGGACACCTTTTTGCTCTATTTATTCATAGGCTCACACCACTACAAAAATCCCCGTAGGAATTGGCTCCTGCCAATTTCCTACGGGGGTGAATCAATCTATTTTTCTATATTAAGCTTTACTCCACGCCAAACTGCAACAATTTCTTTGCGTCTGTCCAGCGCTGTTCATCTGTGCTGTCATTTAAGACTACGCTTATGCATTCCGTATCGCCATTCTTTGCCACTGACACAAGGCACTTGCCTGCAAGGCCTGTACTTCCTGTTTTCATACCGACACAGTACTGGTAGTAGAACTGTCCTGACTTGTCCAGTAGGGCATTTGTTGATACCCAAGTCTTGTTTAATGTGCCGGACTTTTCAGACTGTGTTCCGCAAATCTTACGAATTGTTTCGTTGTTGTATGCTTCAATTGCAATCTTAGACAAGTCGCTAGCTGATGTGTACTGGTCTGCCGCATCATAGCCATCCGGTGACATAAAATGTGTATTTTCAAGTTCCATGTCACGGACATTCTTATTCATCTCATAAACAAAACGCTCAACACACTGTGCTGCTGTAAAAGTTTTTCCTTCGTTAGCAATATTGTCTTTAAGAATTGCTTCGCCTGCTGCTTTTGCCAGAACATAGGCTGCGTCATTTCCTGATGAAATAAGCAAACCTTCAAGCAACTCCTGAACTGTTACAACCTGTCCCTGACTAAAACCTGCCTTACTTGAATCTGCTGCAATCATATTAATTTCACTGCCGATTGTTACTATATCAGTAGTTTTCATATTCTGCAAAACAGTCAAAGCTGTCATAAGCTTAGTTGTGCTTGCCGGATACATCTTGGCATCGCTGTTTTTTTCATAATAAATCTCTTTTGAATTAACATTCACAAGAATAGCTGCCTTGGCACTTATAGCCTGGTCAAAACCGCTCTTTCCTGCTGATTCCGTGTATTCGATTGGATGAAGTCCATAATCAGTCCACGGATTTCTTTCGCTAATCTCATAGTTATCGTGGATAAAATCTTTAACAATAACTTCACTCTGGCTTGTTTTTAAATCGCCTACCGGCTTTGCCTTTCCTATTACAAATGCATAATCAATTGCTCCAATCATAAGAAGCACCGCAATAACTGCGCTTAATATGCATCTTACTGTCTTTCTCATTTAACATCCTCCAATGTAAATATCGCTTCCTTGAAATTAATGTTATTCCATTGTGATTCTGCCGTAACATTATTTCCCTTTTTCCATTTTATATACATTTCCTTCGTGGAACTTCCATCTTTTTCCATCTTTTTCTCAGTTTTATTAGCAATTTCTGCCTTTTCAAAAACCTTAATCAAACGGCCTTCACTAATATTTATTTTCTTTGCAAGCTTAACATTGGTGTTCTTAAAATACTCTAAAGCCTTTGTTTTAACAGATGACTTTTCTTTCTTTGTAAGCTTAATATCATATTGCGATGAAATTTCATTAAGCCATTCCCTCTTGCAAATATCGTCAAGCACAAGGCTTTTGACACCCTGCTCCCAAGTCACATCGCCATCCATTTTTGAGTCCCAGTCTATTTCCTTGCCCTTTGTAAGATAATAAGTTTCGTAAGTCGCCTGGGCTGTATACGCATAATACCTTACCTCGTCAAGCATAACCTGACTACCGCCTGCAGTAATAGTAAGAGTAGTGTCTGCCCCGTCAGAACCGGTTGAGCTTTTCGAAGCTGTTCCCTTTAAAACTGTTGAACTCTCGGAACCTGTTTCACTTGTAGCCACCGTGGTTTCCTCCACTGCTTTTTTCTGACCACAACCTACAAGTCCCACCGCAACTGTAAGTCCTGCCAAAATACATATTAACTTTTTTCTCAAAGACAATCACCTCCCCTGACTTGTCACTATATACAATCTATTCCCATTACCTTATCTTTTCAACCATTTTAATCACAGCATATGTGACTGACTCTACAGTTGTATATTTTCACAATATATTTCAACTGCTTTAGTCGTAGCTCATATACCTTATTCTATTCTTCATCCTTCAATGTAGACAGTGATTCTACCAGTTTTCTTGCATTTTCTATTACTGTGCCTGTGCCCGGTTTTGGCTCAAAAATAAAATACGGCTCATCTTTAGGCATAAACTTAAGTCTGCCTTTGTACTCGCGGACAAGAATTGGTATTCTTTCCACATCCACCTCAGCGTCTTTCCACATTGTAAGCTTGATTCTGTTTTTATGACCTGAAATTTCAGTAACATATGCCTGATGTGCTGCATTTTTAAGCAAAACAATCTGGAGAAGGTTTTCAACCTGATTCGGTATGTCACCGAAACGGTCAAGAAGTTCATCCTGCATATCCTCGTATTCTTCCATTGTCTCTATTCCTGCAATTCGCTTGTAAATGTCCATTTTAAGAGCTTCATTTTTAATATATGAAGGTGGAACAAAAGCATCCACTGTCAGGTCTACCTTTGTTTCAAAATCATCCATTGGCTTGTTGCCCTTTAAAGTATTAATGGCATCGTTAAGCATTTTGCAATAAAGGTCGTAACCAACATCCTCCATATGACCGCTTTGTGCAGCCCCAAGAAGATTTCCGGTACCACGGATTTCAAGGTCTCGCATTGCAATTTTTACACCACTGCCAAGTTCCGTAAAATCCCTTATTGCCCCAAGTCGCTTTTCCGCAACTTCCGTAAGCATCTTGTTTCTGCTATACATCAAAAAAGCATACGATGTACGGTTTGAACGGCCTACGCGGCCACGAAGCTGATAAAGCTGGGACAAGCCCATTTTTTCTGCATCGTGTATTATAATGGTGTTGGCATTTGGTATGTCAAGACCTGTTTCTATTATTGTAGTTGTTACAAGAACATCAATGTCCCCGTTAACAAAATCATACATTATTTCTTCAAGCTGTCGCTCACTCATCTGTCCGTGTGCGAAGGCAACACTGGCATCAGGCACAAGTGCCTGAACTTTTCCTGCCATTTCAGCTATGTCCTGAACCCTGTTGTACACGTAATAAACCTGACCGCCTCTTGCAAGCTCCCTGTTTATGGCATCCCTTGCAATTTCCTCATTGTATTCCATAACAAAAGTCTGTATTGGCATACGTTCCTGAGGCGGTTCTTCCATTACGCACATATCTCTTATTCCAATAAGGCTCATATGAAGAGTTCTTGGAATCGGAGTTGCTGTAAGAGTCATTACGTCAACATTATTTTTCAATTCTTTAATCTGTTCCTTATGTTTTACGCCAAATCTCTGCTCTTCATCAATAATCAAAAGTCCCAAATCCTTAAATTTAACATCTTTTGAAAGCATACGATGAGTTCCGATAACAACGTCAACATAACCTTTATTCAAATCTTTTATTGTTTTATCAATATTTGATTTTGTTCTAAATCTTGAAAGCATTTCCACTCTGACAGGGAAATCCTTAAATCTCTGCTTAAAAGTTTTGTAGTGCTGCTGGGCCAAAACCGTTGTTGGAACAAGATAAGCCACCTGCTTGTCATCCTGCACTGCCTTAAAAGCCGCACGAATTGCCACTTCTGTCTTGCCAAAACCTACGTCTCCGCAAATCAGTCTGTCCATAATTTTCGTGCTTTCCATGTCTTTTTTTACTTCAGATATGGCATTAAGCTGATCATCTGTCTCCTCAAATGGAAACATTTCCTCGAATTCCTTCTGCCATTCCGTGTCAGGAGAAAACTGATATCCGTTGCTGTTCTCCCTTATTGCATAAAGCTGAACAAGCTCCTTCGCAATATCCGCAACAGCCTTCTTAACCCTGGTCTTTGTTTTTTTCCATTCCTGGCCACCTAATGTGTTAAGTTTAGGCGGTTTCGCCGTGCTGTCAGCATATTTTTGAATCATATCAAGCTGGGTTGCTAACACATAAAGGTTGCTGCCCTTGGCATATTCAATCTTAATGTAGTCCTTTACAATATGGTCTACTTCTATTTTTTCTATTCCACGATAAACACCAAGTCCGTGGTTTTCGTGGACAACATAATCACCAATGTTAAGGTCGGTAAAACTTGAAATGTTAGTACCTGAATAGCCATGCTTTCTACGTTTTCTTTTCTTCTTTTCTCCAAAAATATCCGTGTCTGAAATAGCCACAAACTTAATCATAGGGTACATAAAGCCACTGCGAAGCTGACCTTTTATAATCATAACTTCACCAGGCATAACCTGACGTTCCCCGTCTTCTTCGAAAAATGCGCTAATCTCAAACTCTCTAAGATCCTCCGCCAAACGCTGGCCTCTTGTTTTTGAACCGGTTACAAGAAGAACCGCATATTTTTGCTCTTTATATTTTTTTAAATCCTGAACAAGAATCTCAAACTTGCCATTGTATGGACTTACGTTTCTTGATCCCACTTCCACAAAATCATCCACGCTAAATCCCTGAATCTTCTGGGCAATTGCTGTAAATAGGACTTTTTCGCCACTATCAATCTTGGCAATTATCTGATTTTTGTCCCAAATTACATCTGTCTGCCCCGGAAGCACGTAGCCTTTCTGAAGGCGGTTAGCCATACTATCTCCAAACTCCGCATCAACCACGTTAAGTTGCTCCGTTACCCTCTTTGGCTCATCAATAAAAAATATTGGATTTTCAAAATAGTCAAGCAGACTTACCAAATTATCATAAAAATAGTTTACATAACTATCTACTGCTACCTGACTTGGGTTAATATCCATATTTGTAAGAAACTCTTCAACTGTAACTCTAAGTCTGTTAGCCTCTTCCGTCTTAAAATCTTTTCTGAATTTTTCAACATTTTGGTCTAAATCCTGTCGAATCTTCGCCATTCCCGCCTGAATTTCTTTCTTAGTCAGTGAATATTCGCTGGCAGGATAAATTTTTACCGATTCAAGATTCTCAATTGAACGCTGGCTTTCCACCTCAAAACTCTTTATTATGTCAACCTCATCGTCCCAAAAATCAATTCGATAAGGTACCTCATCTGTCAGCGTGTAAATATCAACAATACTTCCTCTCACCGCAAACTGTCCCGGTCCATCAATCTGAACAACCGGCTCGTATCCCATCTGCACAAGCTTGCTCTTTAAGGCATCCATCTGAATTATGCTGCCTTCTGCTATTTCAAGATAATTATTTTTGATTTTTTCAATTGGCATTATCTTGTCCATAAAGGCATCCGGCGTCAAAATTACCGTAAATGGCTTATCTTCAACTATTTTTTGAATAAATTCAAGTCGTTGTTGCAATATAAGATTTCCGTGTACATCCGCACTAAAGAAAATAAAATCCTTTGCAGGATACATTACAACATCGTCCGTAAAGCCCTTTAAATCCTGATACAACTGACTTGCTTTTGTTGCACTAAAAGTAACAATGACTTTCTGCTTGTAGCCATTGCTCAATCCATTAATAAAATGAGCAAGCTGGGATTCCCCACACCCTGTAACCTGACAGGATTTGTGTTCAGACAAGCAGACCTTAACCTGCTCAAACTCATTTAATTGTAATAGTGGATAATCAAAACTTTTCATTTACTACTCCCGGACTTCACTATTTTGATAGATTCTAGTTGAATTTATTCATCGCTATATTTATATCTTATAATTAAATTTATTCATCGCTATATTTATATCTTCTAATTAAATTTGTTCATTGCTGTGTTTATATCTTCCAAAATCATAACTTCAACTGCTGCGGCTGCATCTTTTATACCCTGCTCAGCCAAAACTCTTTCGCCCTTACTAAACTTGCCAAGCACATGATTTACAAGATTTCCTTCATTTGCACCTACTCCCACGCGCACCCTCTTAAACTTCTGAGTCCCCGCGTGATTAATAATACTCTTCAAACCATTATGACCGCCTGCGCTGCCCTGGGCTCTAATTCTAATTCTTCCCGTAGCCAAATTAATATCGTCAGAAATAACAATAATGTCATTCTCCGGATCAAGCTTATAGAAATCCATAACTGCTCTCACTGACTCACCGCTAAGATTCATATAAGTCTGTGGCTTCACCAAAATCACTTTCTCGCCACCAATATTTCCAATACCGCATAAAGCCTTGTGTCTCTTAGTCTTCACCTCAACACCCATCTGACTTGCTAACTCATCTATAACATCAAAACCAATATTGTGTCTTGTTTTATCATATTCCTTATCAGGATTCCCTAATCCAAAAACTGCATACATAATCGTACCTGCCTTCTATAATTTACAAAATAGTCTTACTCTTAATGATACTATTTTTAGGAGTTTATTTCAACTAACTAAGGGGATTATGTTTGTATTTAATCCTTCTAAAAAAATTACCCCTCCGAAAGCTGACACTTTCCGAGGGATTCTTCTTTTTTTAATATTTACTTTTCATCTCTTGTAACAACACTTATTCCAATACCAATTGCATTAGGTCCAACGTGACATCCTATACTAAATGACAATGGATCATAATATATATCGTGGATTTCGTTTTCAAATGTATCTTTTACCATCTTGTACCACTGGTCTGCGTCTTCCTGTTTCTGGAATGTTCCTGCTGCTCCAAGTCTTAACTGTTTTCTATCTACATCAGCAAATCTTGTATTAAGGTCTTCTTCAATAGCTTCTAACATCTTAAGTTCAGCTTTCTTCATTCCTCTAACTTTAGTGAATGCATCAAGCTTTTCACCCTGAATTGTAAGTACAGGCTTAATGTTAAGAACTGCTCCTATGGCTGCTCCTGCTGCTGTAACACGTCCTCCTTTTTTAAGGTATTCTAAAGTATCAACAGCAATGTAAATACTTGAATTGTAAGCATTTTCTTCAAGTTTCTTTTTTATTTCTTCTGCTGTCATTCCCTGATTCGCCATCCATTTTGCTTCAAGAACTGACTCTCTCATTGTTACTGAGATTCTGTGGTCATCAACAACCTGAACCTTTCCGTCATATTCTTCTGAAAGCTGAATTGCCGCGTGACATGAAGCACTTAATGCGCTTGACATTGGAATGTAAACAACCTGTTCATAGCCTTCCTTCAAAATGCCATCCCACATATCCATTACATCCCCGGGTGATGGCTGTGATGTTGTAACATTCTTTCCTGAAGTCATTGCGCCATAATATTCTTCCTGTGTAATGTTCTTTCCTTCGTAAAAAACATCTCCCTCTATGATAACCGGCATTGGAAGAGAATATATTCCAATTTTCTTTCCTTCTTCCGGTGTAATTCCACTATTACTATCAGTCATTACTGCTGTTTTCATATTAGTCTACCCTTTCTCTAATAATTCATATTTAATGTTTTCTCGTTATTTATTCTATATGATTGTATCTAAAACAGCCCAAATCAACAGGCATATTTTTCCCAATATTAACTTTTACAGTATAACATCTGATTGCTAATTAATCAATAAAAGTAAGCATTTAGGGAATTTTTCTTTGATATTAAAAATAATTTTTGTAATTTAATAATTAGTACAAATTAGTTTATAAGAAGAAAAAGACACAGCCTACTAATTACCGTAAACTGTGCCTTTTTAACTTAAATTTTATTTAGTATAAACACTCATTTCCCACAATGAATATCCATATGGAAGTGCTCTTTCCACGCCCTGCATTCTTACATATCTTGCCTTTGTAGCGTCAAATGTTATAGTTTCTTCTCCACCTTTTCCATCTGTTACATTCTTAACTGTTGTCCAGTTTTTGCCATCTGTTGATGTCTGAATCTTGTATGCCTTTCCGTAAGCACCTTCCCAGTTAAGTACTACCTTGTTGATTGTGTAAGCCTTGCCTAAGTCTACTAAAAGCCATGCATCATCCACAAAGTTTGATGACCAACGTGTTCCGTTGTCCCCATCTACTGCATATTTTGCTGCCATTGCATCAGCTTCATTTCCTGATGATGTAGCCTTAGCTGATTTTGCAACGTTTGTACCTGATGGAACTGATGAATCTTCATTATTTGAATCATCTGATACTGAGCCTGAAACTTTACCGTAAACTTCCATTTCCCACAATGAATATCCATATGGTAATGCTCTTTCTACACCCTGCATTCTTGCATATCTTGCATCTGTAGAATTAAATGCTACCGTTTCTTCTCCACCTTTTCCATTAGTCACGTTTTTAACTGTCTTCCATGTTTTTCCATCTGTTGATGTCTGAATCTTATATGCTTTTCCGTAAGCACCTTCCCAAGTTAAAACAACTTTATTAACTGAGTATGTTTTTCCAAGGTCTACATAAATCCATGCATCGTCTGCAAAATTAGATGACCAACGTGTTCCATTATCTCCGTCTACTGCGTTTTTGCCACCAAATACATCATTTTCTGAACCTGATGTTACTGTTTTGCAACCTGTAGAAATAATCTTTGTTTCTGATGTGTCAGGTGTTGTTGGCTGCTCAGGTTCTGTTGATGAACCGTCAATCTTGTATTCTGCTGTTGCCACAGGTGAATCAATCATTCCTTTTCTGTAAGCAATCGCTTTTAATGTTGTATTCTTGCTTATCTTAATACTTGGAACGTATAAGTTTGACTTTTCGTTAGGTGTTGAACCGTCTGTTGTATATCTGATTTCCACACCCTTAGTCTTACTGCTAATGTTTACATTCAAAGCCTTACTGTATGTTCCTGATGGAATGCTAAATATTGGTGTTTCAACTTTTGCAGCTTCATACACACCCATTTCCCACAATGAATATCCGTATGCTAATGCTCTCTTTACACCTTGCATCTTTACATATCTACATTCAGTTGCATCAAATACAATGCTTTCTTCTCCACCTTTGCCATTGTTGTTTTCATATACTGTTGTCCAGTTGTTTCCATCTTTTGAAACCTGAATCTTGTATTCCTTAGCATATGAAGCTTCCCAGTTAAATGTAACCTTATTAATTGTGTAATTCTTTCCTAAATCAATCTGACAATACTGATTATCTGTAAATTCTGAAGACCATCTTGTTGTTCCGTCGTTATCGACTATCTTACTTCCGTCTACACTTGGATTTTCTGATGATGAAACCTTAACGTTCTTGCCTAATGCAATATTGTCTTTAAGTGAAACATCTGTGCCATTCACAGTGATTGTGCTTGAAGCCATTGCAGATGTAATATATTCATCTTTTACTGCGATAGCTTTAACTGTTGCTGTACTTGATACTGCAAATACTCCATCATAAACCTTTGATGATGTTGTTGGCATTGTTCCGTCTGTTGTATAGTAAATAGTAGCTCCAGGTGTTTCTGATGAAATTGTTACATACTGTGTATCATCATATTTTCCTGATGGAACAGATATTTCAGGAGTTGAAGCCTGTACTATGTTAAAGCTCTTATTCTTATATACTTCAAAGTTTACAAGTGCCTTTGCACCAATTGTTGCTGTGCCAATCTTGTTACCGTTAGTTTTAAATGTTACAACCTTTGTGTCGTTAGTAGGATTCCAAACTGTTGCTGTGTATTTGCTTGTATCCTTGTTGTAATATACTGCTGCTGAGCAATCTCCTGTTGCAACAATGTCAGTTGTTTTTACGCCTAACTGTTTCATACTGTTAATAAACCAATATGTGTTAGCTGTATCTGTTTTCTGAACCTTTGTATCGTTTGCAAGGAATTTCTCCATTGCAAGACTTGGATTAGTCTGTGAAAGGAATGGCCATGTAATATGTTGCCAACCTGTATCTGCCTGTGGATACTCTTTAAGCATCTTGTCAATTTCTTCCTGACTCTTTCCTTCGTTCTTAGCTGCCTGTACTGCCTTAGCCATTGCTATTGTTGTATCATCTAACAATCCCTGATATATTTCAGCACATCTGCTCTGATTCATTCCGTAATATGTTAAATATTCTGAAATCGGAAGCCACTGAATACCATAAACATATAATGGCTGTCCACCAAAGAATGTTCCATAGAAGTTAATTCCACCGTAGACCTGACCTACTACATTGTATGGCCATTCTTTAATCCAGTTGTCTTTGTCGTAATCGAACCAATACTGTTCCACTGCTTCCATTTCATTTGTAAATCCAAATACTCCTGCATCTCTGTATTCATCATTTTCTGTAAGAACTCCCCAAAGATACATACTTACCCAGCTAAATAATGATTCACTGGCTGATTCCTGATTGTTACCTGAATCATTGTCTGCGTATCCGCCTGCCCATGAATGTCCTTCGTACATATCATAAGCTCTAAATCTACAGTATTCACTATCATTGTCAGAAGGTCCGGCATAATCTCTAATCATCATTTCAATCATACCTTTGTAATCATTATAAAATTCATTATCATATGTAGCTAAAACTGTTGCTGCAAACATGAAGTAACCATATGTAAAATGGTGATCACAAATTGCTGCATTTGCCCCAAACTCGCTCTGTTCATAGTAAAGAGTTCCCCAGTTATTATTATAAATAAAATAACTGATATCATCCTTTCCTTCATAAGTAAACCAGTTAACAAGAATCTTCTTCATTCTCTTTAAGAATGTATCTCTAAGTTCTGTTTCTCCAAGCTGGTCTGCCATAAGAACTCCCATTCCCAAAGGATGAAGGTTCTTGCCTTCCCAATATGCATCACCTGCAGGATTTAAATTCTTTGTTGCATCCTCCAATTCATTTAAGTAACCTAAAACTGCCTCTCCATCAAACTCTGCATTAGTTGGAAGAGCAAATGTTGGAAGAAGTCCTGCAAACTCTGAAACTGTTGTAAATGAAAGTCCTTCAATAGTCTTTAAATCACCTCTTACAGATGAATATGTTGCAAATGCCTTATTATCATCTGTTGAATTTTTCCACTGATGAGGAAGCATACATATAAATGTCTGATCTGTAAATCCATTTCTCTTAAGACTTGTTGTAGTCTTATATGTTGAAGTTACCTTTGCTTTACTGTCATCATAACTGTATGTAACTTTTGTATCTGTAACAAAAGCATATCCATGTCTATAGAATGTTTCAATCTGTGATTTATCTTTCATTGTTCCAATAGACATATAACCGTTAGTTTCAGGGAATGTTACTCTAATATAACTTCCGATTTTCTTAAATGTTGTATTTTCAGGAACAGTTAAACAATAATAACTTTTTGATGTTTTTGTTTTGCTCTTGTTATCACTGTCTGTAATTTCAAGACCGATATGATCTGCTTTCATTGAATCTAGATTTTTTGCCAATATTTCATTTCCGTTACCGTCAAAAATTGATGTAATGGCTGATGATGAAATATAAACTGACTTTGTATCGCCATATTCTGTATAGATGTAAGGTGAACCTTTTACAAATGTACTTGTCATTGCAACATGATTGTCGTCTGCAAGCTGTGCTGTTACTGAATAGTCACCATATCCACTTACCTTATCACAAGCTGTAGCTGTATCAAGGTTTTCAGGCAAAATATAAAAATCAGTTTCAGTTTCAGAATTAACCGATACGTTTACATCAGTACTGCCCATGTCAGGAAGCCAGCCACTTGTTGCTGTCAAAATGCCAAGTCCCTTAGTTGAATATTTCATTTTCATTGGAAGAGTTGACATTAAGTTTCCAAACTTATTAATAAGCATTGACTGCCACCAGTCATTACTTGCTATCGGTGATTTAACATCATCTGTTTTGTAAACAGGTAATTTTGCTTTTTCGTTGTACATTGAATTTGCAAGATATGTTCCCTTACCGTTTGAAACAACATACGAATCAGAAAGGTTTGGAATACTATGGGTTACCTTTCTGTCGCCTGCTTTGTACTTATAAACCTTCATTTCCTTTATGCTAAATCCGCTACCACTTTCAACCCTTGTATATCCATACATTCTTACATAACGTGCATTGGCATATAGTTCAATATTTGCAACTTCATTACCATAACCTTTAAGCTGTCTGTATAAAGTTGTCCAATTACCCCCATCTTTTGAAACCTGAATGTCATACATCTTTCCTGCATCAGATGACCAATCAATTTCAACACGTCCAATATCATAATTTGCTCCAAGGTCAACCATAAACCACTGATTGTCTTTTTCTCCTGATGTCCAATATGAATTATCATTTCCATCAACTGCATTCTTAGCCAATACAGAAGTCTGGTCAATTACTCCATTATCGTCGTACATCCACCATACATCTCTTAATGATGATGCTGTAGCATTTTTATTTAAGGCAAGATTTTCACCATAATCTACGGGTCTTTTTGTTACCCCGTCTTTACCGTACACTTCAAACTCATACAAAGAATATCCGTAAGCTTCTAAAGCCTTCTTTGTCATATAAACCCGTACATATCTGGCATTTGCTGTTATGTTTAAGTCCTCATTTCCACCTTTGCAATCGGAATTAACATAAACATCACTCCAATTTTCTTCGTCATTTGAAACCTGAATCTTGTATTCCTTGGCATAGGCACCTTCCCAATATAACTTTACGCCTGTTACATCAGTAACTTTTCCCAAGTCAACATAAATCCACTCTGTGTTATCATTCCATGCACTTTCCCATCTTGTACCGGTGGATCCATCTACTGCATAAGCCGGGTCACTATTTCCCACTGAAGAACTTGCATACACCATTCTTCCTGTAGAAATTACATAAGGTGAATCGTCT
>UMJT01030714.1_pt1 | contig 14107 bp, 6 predicted proteins | sample 1966111 | NCBI WGS metagenome assembly UMJT01 (sample SAMEA4836159, study PRJEB28245) | human gut metagenome | biome: gut microbiome; material: fecal sample | place: Denmark | collected 2008
GATATGCATTTGTTTATACAGACTGCTTTGGAAAACAGAAATTTCTTTACAGTTGGAAGTTGGAATCGACAGATCCTCTTCCGGTAGGAAGAAGACCTTGTCAGTCACTTAGAGAAAAGGAAAAAGTCATATTAAGGGATATAAATGATGGCATTACTCCTTATGGTGATAATTTGACAGTTCTTGAGTTGGTAAAAAAGTATATTGCTCAGAAGACTGGGGTTCGCCATAATACAGCTGCGAATTATAATTTTGTTATCAACATTATTAAGAAAGAGGAATTTGGAGCATTAAGGATTGATAAGGTAAAACTATCAGATGCAAAAGCATGGTTGATTAAGCTTCAGGCAGATGGTAGGGGATACAGCACCATTCATTCAGTTCGTGGAGTGGTAAGACCTGCTTTTCAAATGGCTGTAGATGATGATTTGATTCGTAAAAATCCGTTCGAGTTTCAACTATGTACAGTAGTTGTAAACGATAGTGTAACAAGAGAAGCCATAACCAGAAAACAAGAAAGAAAGTTCTTGGAATTTATTAAGAATGATGAGCATTATAAACGATACTATGATGGTATGTTTATCCTCTTTAAAACCGGACTTCGTATTTCAGAGTTCTGCGGATTGACACTTTCCGATATTGATTTTGAAGAAAAGCAAATCAGTGTAAATCATCAGCTTCAAAGAACCAGAGATATGAAGTATGTTATTGAAGATACCAAAACGTCAAGTGGAACTAGAATCATTCCTATGACTGAGGAAGTGTATGAATGTTTTAAGCGTATTGTTGAAAATCGTAAAAAGCCCAAGAAAGAACCTGTGATTGATGGATATAAGGGATTTCTGTTTTTAGATAAGAAGGATATGCCGGAAGTTGCTTTACATTGGGAAAAGCATTTTGAGTGGGCATTGGCTAAGCATAATCGAATCTATAAAGAGCAGTTACCAAAAATCACGCCGCATGTTTGCAGGCATACCTACTGCAGCAATATGGCAAAAAGCGGGATGAATCCTAAAACGCTTCAGTATCTTATGGGACATTCAGACATTGGGGTAACATTGAATACATATACGCATCTGGGAGCAGAGGATGCCAAGGAAGAACTTGGCAAATATGCTAAGATGGCTTAAAAGATCAAGAAAATTGATACAACTAAAAGATAACCTAAGTGGAAAAAGTCTTTAGTAAAATGAGAAAATTAAGCTGTTTTACTAAGATTTTTACTAAATTTGGATGACAAGATATACGAATTTATGCCACGATATGCGACGAAAACAAAGAAAATACTCTATCACAGCAAATCGTATAAAGTGGCGTAAAATCAAGGAAAATCAGCATTTTCAAGGAGTTTTTAAGGCATGATTAAAATATTATTTGTGTGCCACGGCAACATCTGCCGCTCCCCCATGTCCGAGTACCTCCTAAAGGATCTGGTGGAAAAACAAAACCTCACTTCCCACTTCGAGATCGCTTCCGCTGCCACCAGCAGCGAAGAAATCTGGAACGGCACCGGCAATCCGATCTACCCGCCGGCGCAGGCGGAGCTGAGGAAGCATGGGATCGGGAAAACAGCATACACGAATTTTTCAAAAAAACGTGCACGGCAGGTAACAAAAGAGGATTACGGGTATTATGACTATCTGCTCTGTGCAGATGCAAATAACATCAAAAACACCATACGCATCACGGGACCGGATGTCGATGGCAAGATAAAACTTCTTTTGGACTTTGCTACAGATCCCAAAAGAAAAGGAAAATCCATTTCAGATCCATGGTATTCTGGCAGGTTTGACGAGACCTACCGGGATGTTGTTTGCGGTTGTGAGGGACTGCTCGCATACTTGAAAGAAACAGGGCAGATCTGATAAAAAAATATTGAGAAAGACAGTGTCGATGATATCTGTCCGTATCTGCCACGAAAGTCAGTCAGACCAAAATCTGACAATGAAAGGGTGGAATCGGTCAGAACAGGAGACACTGTTTTTTATTGCCCAAAAGTAACAGAAAAATATTTTCGCATATTTTCGCCTGAAGTCAATACCCGAATAATTAATAAAAATCAATTTGTAAAATTGGTCAAACAGACGAAAATAGAATTAAAATACGAAAACAACTTGTATAAATCAACGAATAAATATAAGATATAGAAGTACGAAAAAATACGAAAATTTGAAAGAGGGGGGAGAGGGACATGTATAAGACCGGTTAATGATCTTATCCGGCAAACTGGGGTATGATCGAAAATCGAAAATGGGGGACTTTGAAAAATGAGAAACAAAAAGATTTTACAGAAGGCCGCTAAGAAATCACTTAGCTGGCTTTTAATTTTAGGTATGCTGGTAACGTTACCAGAGACGCCGGGAGCCATATCTGCAGCGGCGGCGGAGCTTGAAACGGGGACAGAAGAAACGGTACATGAAGAATCCGGCGATGCAGATCGTGTGGATGAAACAAAAAATGCTGTGACAGAAAAAACCGGGGAAACAGAGACGAAAGCAGATACCGCGGTACAAGAAGAAACTGGTACAAGTCAGAGTCAGGAAACGAAAGAGCCGGAAACAGAGACCCAAGATGCAGAAGCAGAGAACGAAGATGCAGAAACAGAGGATGCGGAAGCAGCAGTAACAGAAGCAGAGACCCAAGATGCAGAAACAGAGGCACCTGTAACAGAAACAACGGAAGATGAGACTGAATTATCCGAGGAAACAGAAGAAACGGAAACAGAGCAGGAAGTGAAAGCTGTGGAAGGAGCAATGAACCTGACACTGCACATGGATAACAGTTCTGCAAAGTACAAAACGCCTGCACTTCAGTTCTGGGGAGATGATAACACAATCGTATCTGGTGCAACGGAAAAAAACCAGGAGATTACAGGTTGGGAAGACGCAGTAGGACAGCTTCTGACAGCGGATAAAGACGGAAAATTTTACAGTGTAACATTAAACGGTAATTTTACGGGATTCCAGTTTTTAGATTATGCAGATCCGTCAAAGAACACAGCAGGACAGGGATTTGTCAGCACTATGACATCATATACTGGTGACACTCCGACAGATCTCTATTACATCTGCAAAGACGGTAACTGGGGCTGGTATTTAGATGCAGCAGGCACAGAAGCCTTAAAAGAGCCGGAACTTGTTTACCTTACCATGCATATCAAACCGGAAACGAAATGGTCAAAGCCGGCAATGCAGCACTGGAATGACAAATTGACTATCACTGATACAAAAGGTCAGAAAACGATCACCGGCTGGGACGTAAAAGGAGATCTTTTCACAGCAGAAGAGAATGGATTTTACAAACTCACTGTCAAAGGAACATTCGGAGGCTTTCAGTTTGTAGATGCAGATAATGCGGATGATACAAAAACAGGTGACAATACTTACGACAAACTGTTGGATAAATTTGTAGCAGAAACGCCAACCGATGTATATTATATCCAGAAAGACGGCACCTGGAACTGGTACATGGATAAAGATGGAACAATTACACTTGCTTCCACAAAAGAGGTATCGGACCAGGCAGTCGACAATGCAGATGGAACTACCACATTCACGGCTGTTGCAGAAAACGTAAAAGATAAAGTAAAGGTTGTTTATGGTAAAAAATCAGAGGTGGAGGAAAAAGGAACTTCTGCATTAAAGACGGTTACCATGACAGCAGATAAAAGTGTTGCAAATGCATATACCACGGATGCGATTTTCCTTGGAGATGATGCATTGGACATCGTATATTACATCGAAGTAGATGGTGTAAAAAAAGACATTGAAACATCCGCTGGTGTTACAGTTGGAAAAGATACTTATCTTTCTTATTCCAGAGATAAATTTACCGGCAGAATGGTCTGTGTACCGGGTACATTTCCTGGAAAAAGCTGGGATGCAGCATCAAATATAATGACATACATGGGAGAGGGGTTATATTCCTATACATTTAAAAATGTTCCGGCGGCAAATTACGAGTACAAGATTGCGATGGGTAACTGGAGAGAAAGCTATGGTGCAGGCGGTGCTGCAAGTGGATCGAATATTGCAGTTACCGTGACAGAACCTCAGGATGTTACGATTTATTATTCGGACTTCAGCCATTATTCAAAATGCAGTATTGATTATAAATTTGGGGCAAGCCTGTTATTGCAGGGAACAGGAATTCTGGCAGATACAAGATTTTCTGACAGCAGATTGACCGGAATTTACAGCGCAACTGTGGCAAACATGGAAGCTGGTACTTATTCCGATACGAAGATCGTATCAGAGGATGAGACTGTTGAAATGGATCCATATACGGTAGATACCACAAAGGATGTTACATTCTATTATGATCCGGAATCAGGCATTTATTATTCGAATGCTTCTGACAAAGAAGTTGCAACAAACAAACTTGTATTTGATTCTAAGGATACAGCTTACAAATCAGTATACGGTGCGGTGGCAACCGGAGAGGAAGTTACCTACTCCATCGATACCGGAGATGAAGTTACTGCAGTCAAACTGGTCGTAAAAGGCGTGGCAAAGAAAACACTTTCCATGAAAAAAGCAGAGGGTGCGGAAGATGGAAAACAGAGATGGTCTGTTACTACAAGCTATGACAGACTTGGAGAATATCAGTATTTCTTTGCAGTATACAATGAAACTGCAGTGGTAATGTATGGCGATGATGACGGATTTTATGGGGCCGGTGTGGCAGCCAATCTGTTAAATCTTTTACCATATGATCAGATCGTATATCAGTCAGGTTATAAGACACCCGACTGGATGAAAAATGCAGTGATCTACCAGATCTTCCCGGATCGTTTCTATAATGGCGATGTGACAAACGATACCATCACTTCGGATGCAAGAGGTACGGTACAGTATGAGTATATGAATGACTGGTATATTTTACCGGAGAACCCGGAGCAGATCACATTACATCCGGATACCTATCCGACTTACGCATATAAGGGCGATGGAAACTGGAGCAATGAGATCTATGGTGGAGATTTAAAGGGTATTACAAAACGGATCGATTACTTAAAAGCACTTGGTGTTACCGTGATCTACTTAAATCCGGTATTTGAATCTATTTCCAGCCACAGATATGATACAAGCGACTATAAAAATATTGATCCGATCCTTGGAACACTTGGAGATTTTGAGGAACTGGTCAGCGTAGCAGAAGCGAATAATATGCATGTTGTATTGGATGGTGTATTCAATCATGTATCGGATGATTCTGTTTATTTTGACCGTTACTATGAGTATCTGGAAGATGGAACCGATACGATCGGAGCTTATCCTTACTGGGCATATGTATACGATGCCATGAGCGAGAAAAAGATTTCCAAAGAGGAAGCAGAAAAACAGGCAAAAGAATATTTTACGGCAGAGTATGGAATTACAAACTATGACTATACAGAATGGTTTGATGTATTTTCCGATACAACTTTAAAAGATGACAATGACGATGAAGTATGTGATTCCGTAGGACTTCGTGCCGGAAAACCAGTATATGGTTATGATGGATGGTGGGGTTATGACTCCATGCCGATCATCAAGGCAACGAACGGTTCCGAATATCAGACCGGTACCTGGGCAGAAGAAGTAATCGGAAAAAATGAGACAAGTAAGACCGCAGATAACAGTGTAACACAGTACTGGCTGTCAAAAGGAATGGACGGATGGAGACTCGATGTTGCCAATGAAGTATCGGATGAGACCTGGCAGCATTTCCGTAAATCCGTAAAGGCACTTGACAGTGATAACGTGATCATCGGAGAGATCTGGACGGATGCAGTCAAATATCTGATGGGTGACATGTATGACTCTGTTATGAACTATATGTTCCGTGGAGCAGCAATCGCCTATGCAAAAGGCGGAGATTCAAAAAATGCGTTAAATACGCTGGAGCGTTTGAGAGAGCGTTATCCGAAAGAAGCATTTTATGCGATGATGAACCTTGTTGACTCTCATGATACAACACGTTTGTTATCTTACTTAGATGGTATTGATGACGATAGAAACCAGAAAGAAATTGCAGAGGCATTCCCGACTTACGAGAATACTTCAGATGCAGCAAAACAGAAACAGTATTTAGTTGCGTTAATGCAGTTTACCTATGCAGGTGCACCGACGATCTACTATGGTGATGAGCTTGGTATGGTAGGTGCAGATGATCCAGATGACCGCCGTGCGATGATCTGGGGCGAAGGAAATGAGAATCTGGTAAAATGGTATGCAAAACTTGCTGCAATAAGAAGCAGTTACAGTGCATTGAGAACAGGCTCCGTAGAGCCGGTATATGGCACAGATAAAGAAATTTTAGGCTATGTCAGAAGTGATGATTCGGATATCATGCTTGTTTTGATGAACAACAGTGCAGCAGACAAGTCTGTGACAGTAAATGTTGCAGAACTTGGAATTAATGCAGCAGAACTTGCAGATGTGATCGCAGGTAATAGTTACAGTGCTGCAGGAGGCAGCGTGACGGTAACTGTTCCGGCATACAATGGTGTGATCTTAACAGACAAGGGTCATGTAAAACAGGTTTCTGTGGATGAAGAAAACTTAAAACCTGGTTTTGATCCTGCATATAAGATTAAGGCAGAAGAACGTGCAGTCAAAGTAACAGGAGTTTCACTGAAAAAGACAGAGATCACCTTACAGAAAGGTAAAACAGCAAACATTTCTAAAAATGTAGTAGTAGCACCGCAGAATGCAACAAACACAGCAGTAAAATACAAGACTTCTGACAAAACAGTTGCTTCAGTTGACAAAGATGGTAATGTAACTGCAAATGCCAAAGGAACTGCAACAATTACCGTGACAACAAAAGACGGACTGTTTACATCAGAATGTAAAGTAACTGTAGGAGATCAGGTACAGGCAGCGAAGATCAAATTAAACAAGACAAAACTCAGCCTGAAAAAAGGAAAAACATATACCTTAAAGGCAACAGTCACTCCGAAGGATTGTACGGATAAAGCCGTGAAATGGAAATCTTCCAAATCCTCTGTTGTAAAAGTAGATGCAAACGGAAAAGTAACTGCAAAGAAAGCAGGAACCGCTACAATTACAGCTGCCACAAAGAATGGTTTAAAGGCAACCTGTAAGATCACGGTTACAGATCCGGCAACCAAAGTATATCTGACACCGGCGATGAGTATCAAAAAGGGAAGTTCCGTAAAACTGACAGCATCTGTATTTCCGAAGACAGCGACAGATAAACTTACATGGTCTACATCAAACAAAAAGGTAGTGACAGTAACAAAGAGCGGTAAGATCAAAGGAGTCAAAACAGGAACAGCTACGATTACAGTTAAAACAACAAGTGGAAAGAAAGCAACCTGTAAAGTGACCGTTGTAAAGAGTAATAAGAAGTCAGCAGGTATTAAACTGAGTGCAAAGAAACTGACATTAAAGCAAAATGCAACAAAACAGCTGAAAGCTACTCTTGATAAGAATGCAACGGACAAAGTGACATGGAGCAGTTCTAACAAGAAAGTAGCTACAGTCGATAAAAATGGTGTTGTAACGGCTGTAAAGAAAGGTACTGTAACGATTACCGCAAAGACATCAGGTGGAAAGAAAGCAACCTGTAAAGTGACGGTAAAAGTACCGGCAACCAAGGTAAAATTAAACAAAACCAAGGCGACTGTTGCAAAGGGCAGGACTCTGACCTTAAAAGCGACTATGACACCTTCTTCCTCAACAGATAAACTTACCTGGACGAGTTCCAACAAAAAAGTGGCAACAGTTGATAAGAATGGTAAAGTCAAGGCACTGAAAAAAGGAACAGCCACGATTACTGTAAAAACTGCAAGTGGAAAGAAAGCAGCCTGCAAAATTACTGTAAAATAAAAAAAGTTGTAAAAAAAATATTGCAAACAGGAAATCAATGTGGTATAAATGTTACAACGTTAAAACAGTAAAGCGATGAAAGAGACTCTGATCTTTGGGCGTCGACAGGAATACAGCGTCACCGACTGAGAGCGCTGTTTGAAAGAGAAGGTCAAGGGAACACTCTGGAGCAGACTGATTGAACAGGAATTTGCACGAGCGGTTGATCTTAAAAACAGCGGCAGTGGATCGAAAGTAGGTCAGTACGTGGGTGCGCGTTAAGCACAGAGAGCGGAAAGATGATGAGAACGACATCATTTTTCAATGCGGGTGGTACCGCGGGATACTAAGAGATTTCGCCCCGGAAAAGCATATGCTTTTCCGGGGTTTTTTGTATTCATGATAATAGAATGTTCGCGGAGCGTGCATTCTATTATTTGTTGAAAATCTGAAAGACAGAGTTTTGTTTTTCAAAAAGGTTCCCGTCCCGCACCTTATCATATCTAAAGGAGTGTACAGAATATGGAATTCATGACAGGTGTAAACAAAAAGGAAACCTTAGAGATCGGTGATTTACTGACCGGCAGCTATGAGGGAAAAAGTGTAAAAGTAAACGGAGCAGTGCATACCATCCGTGATATGGGTGAAGTTGCATTTATCGTCTTAAGAAAGAGAGAAGGACTGCTCCAGTGTGTTTACGAAGAAGGAAAAACACAGTTTGACTTAAAAGATTTAAAAGAGGCAGCAACGATTGAGGTGGAGGGAACCGTAAAACCGGAGGAACGTGCACCACACGGATTTGAGATCCGTCTGGATAAAATCAAGGTATTGTCCGAACCGGCTGCACCGATGCCGCTTGCAATCTCAAAATGGAAATTAAATACCTCCTTGGAGGCGAATTTAAACAACCGTGCGATCGCCCTTCGAAATATCAGGGAGCGTGCAAAATTCCGTATTCAGGAAGGTGTGGTACGGGGATTTCGTGATTTCTTATACAGTCAGGGGTTTACAGAGATCCATACACCAAAGATCGGTGCAAAAAGTGCAGAGGGCGGGGCAAACCTGTTCCGGTTGGAATATTTTCACAGACCGGCAGTTTTACAGCAGAGTCCTCAGTTTTACAAACAGATGATGGTCGGCGTATTTGACCGGGTATTTGAGACGGCGCCGGTATTCCGTGCAGAAAAACATAATACCAAACGTCACTTGAACGAGTACACCAGCCTTGATTTTGAGATGGGATATATTGATGGATTTGAAGATATCATGGCGATGGAGACCGGATTTTTGCAGTATATGATCGCACTGCTCAAAAAAGATTATGCAGAGGAACTCCGGTTATTAGGCGTCACACTGCCGAACGTCGACAAAATTCCGACCGTGCGTTTCGATGAAGCAAAAGAAAAAGTGGCAGAAAAATATCACCGCCAGATCAGAAATCCATACGATCTTGAGCCGGAGGAGGAAGCACTCATCGGACAGTATTTCAAAGAAGAGTATGATGCGGATTTCGTATTTGTTACACATTATCCATCCAAGAAACGTCCGTTTTACGCGATGGACGATCCGGCAGATCCGACTTATACCTTAAGTTTTGACCTCTTATATCAGGGACTTGAGATCACGACCGGTGGACAGCGTATCCACGATTACAACAAACTGATGGAAAAAATCGAAAAGCGTGGTATGGAGTCTGAGGGAATGGAACAGTATTTATCCGTATTCAAACATGGCATGCCACCACATGGTGGACTTGGAATCGGTTTAGAGCGTCTGACCATGAAATTAGTCGGTGAGGACAACGTCCGTGAGACGACGCTGTTCCCGCGTGATTTAAGCAGATTAGAGCCGTAAATCCAAAATATTTTGAATGTAAAATGGAGTTTTGCAAACAGACATCATATGAATGAAAAAGGAGAACAGCCGTGAAACATTTGGGAACAAAAACAATCGAGACAAGACGTCTTGTTTTAAGAAAATTTACACTTTCCGATGCAGAGCCGATGTACCGCAACTGGGCATCTGACCCGGAAGTGACAAGATATCTGCTGTGGCCGGCACACGAGAGCGAAGAGGAGACAAAAGGTATTTTGAAAGGCTGGATTGCCGCCTATGAGAAACCGGAAAAATATGAATGGTGTATCGAATTAAAAGAGATCGGTGAGGCAATCGGCAGCATCGGTGTGGTGATGGTCAATGAAAAAGTACAGTCCATGGAAGTCGGCTATTGTTTAAGCTGCGATTACTGGCATAAGGGAATCATGTCCGAGGCGCTTTCAGCCGTTGTGGAATACCTGACCAATGAAGTCGGCGCACGCAGGATCCAGGCGAGATGTGATACCAGAAATCCATACTCTGCGAAAGTGATGGAAAAATGTGGATTAAAATATGAAGGAACTGCGATCCAGGCAGAGTGGAACAACTCCGGGGCAGGGGATGTTGCCTGCTATGGTCTGGTTGTTGGACCGGTTGTTGTTGAAGAGCCGGAGGAAACCCTAGAACCGGAGATCGAAGAGGAAGAACCGAAAGTCATTAAAACAGGACGCAAAAATGAGATCTCAGACGAGACGATCGAGTATGTCGGAATCCTTGCAAAATTAGAGCTGAATGAGGAAGAGAAAGAACATGCAAAGAAAGATATGGAAGAAATGCTCAACTATATTGATAAATTAAATGAACTTGACACCACAGGAGTGGAGCCGATGTCACATGTGTTCCCGGTAAACAATGTATTCAGGGAAGATGTAGTGACAAACGGAGACGGCAGCAAAGAGACGCTTTCGAATGCACCGGCACAGAAAGACGGTGGATTTAAAGTGCCAAAGACAATTGGAGATTAATCAGATTGCTCAAAGAACATTTTGTGCAGCAGGCAAAGAAAATGTTCGGATAAAAAGCAGGAGCAGGAATGGAGATTTATATGAATATTATGAGTTTGACTGCCGTGGAACTCGGCAAAAGAATAAAAGCAAAAGAAATCTCAGTAGAGGAAGCTGTTACGGCGGCGCTTGACGCGATTGAGAAAAAAGAAAAACTCGTAAACAGCTTTGTGACAGTAGATAGAGAGGGAGCACTGAAACGCGCAAAGGAAGTACAGAAACAGATTGATGACGGCACACTGACGGGGCCGCTTGCAGGTGTACCGGTTGCCATCAAAGACAATATGTGTACGAAAGATCTGCTTACCACCTGTTCTTCTAAGATTTTATATAACTTTATTCCGACCTACACGGCGGAGGCAGTTTTAAATCTGGAAAAAGCAGGGGCAGTTATTTTAGGAAAGACCAACATGGATGAGTTTGCCATGGGAAGCACGACAGAGACGTCCGCTTACGGTGAGACAAAAAATCCATGGAACACAGAGCATGTGCCGGGCGGTTCTTCGGGTGGTTCCTGTGCAGCGGTTGCGGCAGAAGAATGTGTCTTTGCACTTGGATCAGATACCGGCGGTTCCATCCGTCAGCCGAGTTCCTTCTGCGGCGTGACCGGAATCAAGCCGACCTACGGAACGGTATCACGTTACGGACTGATCGCTTACGGTTCATCCTTAGACCAGATCGGACCGGTCGCAAAAGATGTGACAGACTGTGCCACGATATTAGAGGCGATCGCTTCGTATGATACGAAGGACTCCACTTCCGTGAAAAGGGAGGATTATGATTTTACCAAGGCGCTGGTGGATGATGTCGCCGGAATGAAGATCGGTATCCCACGCGATTATTTCGGGGAAGGCTTAGAACCGGAGGTAAAAACAGCAGTTTTGCAGGCTGCAGAGGAATTAAAGAAAAAGGGCGCCATCGTGGAAGAGTTTGACTTAAGTCTGGTAGAATATGCGATTCCTGCTTACTATGTCATTGCCTGTGCAGAGGCAAGTTCGAACCTTGCAAGATTTGACGGTGTCAAATATGGTTACCGCACCAAAGAATACGGGGGACTTCACAACATGTACAAAAAATCCCGTTCCGAAGGATTCGGGCCGGAGGTAAAACGCCGTATTATGCTTGGCTCTTTCGTGCTGAGCAGCGGTTATTATGATGCATATTATCTGAAAGCACTCCGCACCAAGGCGTTGATCAAACAGGCATTTGATAAAGCATTTGAAAAATATGATGTCATTTTAGGACCGGCGGCACCGACCACTGCACCAAAACTGGGACAGTCCTTAGGTGATCCGATCAAGATGTATTTAGGAGATATCTATACGATTTCTGTAAACCTTGCCGGATTACCTGGTATTTCACTGCCGTGCGGCAAAGATAAAAACGGTCTGCCGATCGGGTTACAGCTCATTGGAAACTGTTTTGAAGAGAAGAAGATCATCCGCGCGGCATATGCATTTGAACAGACAAGAACCTATGAGCACAGCCCGCTTGCATAGTCCGAAAATGGAGGAATAGACATGAGTAAAATATATGAAACTGTCATTGGACTTGAGGTCCATGTTGAGTTAGCAACGAAAACAAAAATCTTCTGCGGCTGTTCCACAGCATTCGGCGGTGCACCAAATACACATACCTGTCCGGTGTGTACCGGTATGCCGGGTTCTCTTCCTGTATTAAACCGTCAGGTGGTGGAATATGCGATGGCAGTGGGAATTGCCACAAACTGCAGCATCACCCAGTACTGCAAATTTGACCGTAAGAACTATTTTTATCCGGATAATCCGCAGAACTATCAGATTTCCCAGCTATATCTGCCAATCTGCAGAAACGGCGGTGTTGAGATCGAGACGGCAGCCGGAAAGAAGATTATTGGTATCCATGAGATCCATATGGAGGAGGATGCCGGAAAACTGGTGCATGACGAGTGGGAGGATGTCTCCATCGTAGATTACAACCGTTCCGGTGTACCGCTGATTGAGATCGTATCCGAGCCTGATATGCGTTCCGCGGAGGAGGTTATCGCATATCTTGAAAAGCTGCGCATGATCATCCAGTATCTGGGAGCATCTGACTGTAAATTAAACGAAGGTTCCATGCGTGCCGATGTCAACCTGTCCGTCCGTGAAGCCGGCGCAAAGAAGTTTGGAACCCGTACCGAGATGAAAAACTTAAACTCCTTTAAAGCGATCGCAAGAGCTATCGAGGGAGAGCGTGCACGTCAGATCGAACTGCTTGAAGCCGGAAAGAAGATCGTGCAGGAGACACGCCGCTGGGATGACAATAAGGAATCTTCCCATGCAATGCGTTCCAAAGAGGATGCACAGGATTACCGTTATTTCCCGGAGCCGGATCTTGTCCCGATCGTGATCAGCGATGAGTGGATCGCAAAAGTAAAGGCAAACCAGCCGGAACTGCGCACGGAAAAATTGGAGCGTTACCAGAGAGAGTTTGATCTTCCAAAATACGATGCCGAGATCATCACAGGACACAAAAAATTTGCGGACCTGTTTGAGGCGGCAACCGAGCTTTGCGGCAAACCGAAAAAAGTGTCCAACTGGATCATGGTCGAAACTATGCGTCTGTTAAAGGAAAACAACATGGATCCGGAAGATATCCGTTTTTCTCCGGTCAATCTTGCAAAACTGATCAATCTTGCCGATTCCGGTTCCATTACAAACACGGTCGCAAAGGAAGTATTCGAACTGATCTTTAAAGACGACATTGATCCGGAAAAATATGTTGAAGAGAAAGGCTTAAAGACAGTCAACGACGAGGGTGCACTCCGTGAGACAGTACAGAAAATATTAGCAGAAAATCCACAGTCGGTTGAGGATTACCATAACGGCAAAGAAAAGGCAATCGGATTCTTAGTCGGCCAGACCATGAAAGCAATGAAGGGTAAAGCAAACCCGGCGCTTGTGAACCAGATTCTGAAAGAATTACTATAAGGTTCATATTTTGTTATATTTAAATGCACTATTTGATAACAACATCATGTATATAAAAATGTGAGGACTTGAAAAAGGGTCCTCATATTTTTGCGATAGCTTGACAATCTTGTTTATGCGTGCATATACTAAGATAATTGCGAAACTCATTCATGAACTGGCGATGTTGTGGAAAATTGACAGATGAAAAAGAAAGTGCTGGGGAGCCGTCGGTACTTAGTGACCGTATTTTGGTCACTTAGTATCCGCTACGAGCGACACGCAGCGAGAGCGTGCTTTCGTTTCAGCTGTCAATTTCCCACAACGTTCACAGCCTAAAGCAGAGTTTCGCCCAGGTAACTGTTTTATTGAATAGCATGGAAAGAAGGAGCAAAATGACCTATCATTTATCCGACGAGCAGGAAAAATACTTTTATGACACCTTAGAGGAACTCTGCAGGCAGTCCCGCCTGTTAGAGTC
>UMJT01011723.1_pt1 | contig 13842 bp, 10 predicted proteins | sample 1966111 | NCBI WGS metagenome assembly UMJT01 (sample SAMEA4836159, study PRJEB28245) | human gut metagenome | biome: gut microbiome; material: fecal sample | place: Denmark | collected 2008
AAAAGAGTTCGCCTTGTCTCTCTCAATATATATATATATATATTGAAGGGAAAATCAAAGCCATAGAATCCGAATATGGTATTGAAACCCACGGAGAAATGCCTACCAAAAGTACATAAATAGTGTATCCAAAACTAGAAAACAGTGTATCTCCAAATAATTTTTCAATTATGCAAAATAACAAATACCCTGTTGCGGCATTAAATAAACATTGAAATGACAAAATTACAAAATATTCATGTGCGTGCAATCCTATATTATGTGCTAAAAATCTAATTGCTGAAAAAATCCATGCTAAGAACAGATTATTGGGATATATAGAAAAATACCATCTATAATCACTTATGTCTTGATTATGTGCATATAGATCAGAAAATTTCATTAATATTTCAACGTCCCAGTCTGTATGAAAATAGTAATTATATACAAAAAAGAGTTGCATTAAAAATAAAAAGAACGAAAATGTTAATATATATATCTTTCTTTGTTTTAAATTGAAATAGTTAGTCATACTATAAATTCCAAGAAAAAAAATACTTCCAAGAATTATCAAAAGGAAAGGTGGAAAAAGAATCGCACCTTTCGTTGCATATTTAATTTTATGGAAAAAAATACATATTAACATTATCAAAAATACAGCACACGGATATACGTGTATTACAAGATTTTGAAATAATCGTTTGCACTTCATTTTTCATTTTCCTTTTAGTAAAGTATTGTCTAATTAAAAAACACAGTATTTTCACTATTATCGCTCTAATTATTCATGATTCCCAGCAATGAATACTGCTGGGAATCATGAAATTAATTGAATACTTTTTTAATGATTTTTTTAATTAAAGGCATATTATTTTCAAGTTTTTGTATACGCTCTTCATGCCATTTTTGCACTTCCCACTGATGATTGATAGATTTTTCATGGCGGTTGACCACTTCTTCATGACGATTCACCACTTCTTCATGACGATTCACCACTTCTTCATGGCGGTTCACTACTTCTTCATGACGCGCCAATACCTTTTCGCACTCACTTAATCGGTTAATTATCACAGAATTATTAACCTTACCTTTAAAATGAATATTAGTTGCAAAAGGATTAGTCGATTTTAACGCAGCGTTTACAGTATATATCTCACCTGCAAGCAACCCCAATTCTTTAAGTGCCTCAGCTTTCTTTTTTCTATCTAATGCTAAAGATGGAGTTGTTACAATACGCCGAAACTCTGCATCCATTTTTTCAATCATTGTGTTGATTGTAAAGCTTTCTTTTATTCTGCAGCGACAGTTCTGGGACAGTGTATTCCATTTATTATCATCAGATAATACTTCAACAATTGCATTCGTATATGCAGCAATTTCAGCTTTGGGAAACGTACGTACATCAAAATCCTGTTCTTCGTCCTGCATGTATGGAATTAACGCACCAACTTCATTATCGATTAAATCTTTCTGGCCGCCAACGTCTGCACTTACAACTGGAACTCCCATTGCACAAGATTCATAGGCCGTTAAAGCAAGACCTTCCTTCATGCTGCAAATAAGTGTTAATTTTGCGTCACGATAATATGGACGTACTTCACTTTTAGCATCAAGGAAATAAACAGTCTCCGTTAAATTCATGGATTCGACTGCTGCTTGTAATTCTTCCTCTTGAGGGCCATCACCAATTACAACAAATGCAATATTCTCAATTTTCTTTTTTACCTGTTCCGCAATCTTCAGCATCAAGAACGGCCTTTTTTGAGGATGCAATCGGCAAATAAATAGCACAATAGGACGATCTGTTGCTATCTTTAATTCCTTATAAAGAAGAAATGGACGAACTTTATCTGGATTAAAGTATGTATCATCAATGCCAATATGAACAGTTTCAACTTTTTCAGGATCTTTATTTAATTTTTCCACCATGATTTTTCTGGTGGCACTATTGCAAACATAGGTATGCTCTATGATATTTCCCATAATACCACTATCTCGAGCATATCCTCCATTTCTCCAATACCATTCCTCCATATGAACATAATCAACAATCGCTACCTTAGGGAAATGCTGACGAATCCATGGAAGCAAATAATAACCATCCAACGAGTTACTCTGAAAAACAATATCAATCTCTCTGCTTTTAATGAAATAATCAATAAATTCCGGGAAATTTTCATCAGAAAGGAAATTTGGAAGGTTAAATATTTCCGGTGTCACCTCACGGAAGCGCTGAAGCCATGCATTATCACTTGGTGTTGTTGTAATAATGCTAATTTCATAGTGTTCTTTATCCAATCCTGCAAGTAAATCTAAATTAAACTTGTCTGCTCCTCCCATCGATAACCATGGAAACAAACATAGTATATGGATTTTATGATGCTCCTTGTAAATGCTCCGATCCCATTTCGACTCCATAGGTAATGTATATGTCTTGCAAACATCAGTCGGATAAATAACCGGTTTTTCGGGCGCAATAACAAATGCTGCCTGCTCAGATATAATCTTCTTATTTCTTTTATTATTCTGTAGATTATTATGAACAGAAGCATATACCCCATTTTCGCTTCTTCGATACCAAAAAAGGTATTCTCCTTTTATCTGAACTGGAAAAGCTCCCTGTGCAAGTAATTTTAACCAAAAATGCCAATCTTCGTCAAATGGACCTTCCTGAATAGAATAGCAACCTACATCCAAAGCAGCTTGTTTTCTTATAAGTGCTGTAACCACTAAATGATTTGTCTTCTTCATTCGTTCTGGATCAAACGAAGCATCCCACAAATATTCCTCATTTTGAAATCCTACAGAGTCTGAATATGACCATGTTGCTTTCGGATTAAAATAAAGGGCCCAGAAGTTATATTCCAAACAAGTAGGCTCTATTAGATCATCACTATCTAATGGAAATATATAATCTGTAGTTGAATTTAAAATTCCTGTATTTCTCGCAGATGGTGCTCCTTCATTCTCTTGATGAATTATTTTGATTCGTTGATCACTTAACGCCAGTTTATTCAAAAGCAAGAGAGATTCTTCATCTGTCGATCCATCATCGACAATAATCCATTCAAACCAAGGAAATGTTTGATCCATAACAGAATTATATGTCTGCTGAAAATATTTTCCAGCATTATAAAATGCTGTAATTATAGAAACAAGTGGCTTACCATCGAATTTTAAATTTCGATTCCAACGAATTAATCCCGGCTGTTGAGAAAAGTCAAATTTCATATCTCTTATAGCTAAAAGCTACTCCTCCCTTTATTTCTCTTAAACAAATATTATTTTTTTAAACTCCAATAAACCTTCTTGATCCATTCTCGCCGTCCACTATGATATGGCAAAATAACATCTACAATTCCCCACATTTTGGACTTCTTAGGAATATATCGAACCTCTGGCTCACAGGAACCAACTGGTGCGTTTGCTTCATCATCAAAACATCTGCGAATTCTCCGCAACAGCATTGGATAATATGGTGACAGTTTTGCATACTCCCAGAAATACTCTGCAAAATCACAGTCTACAACATCCCATGGTTTCTGGTATCCTGCATAATGAATCAGATACGGCTGTTTGCGGGCTGCGGAATATTCCTCAAAGAGTTTTCTTGGCGCCATTTTAAGGATCTGCATACGGCTACGTCCCGGCTCCTGCCAGTCCATTAATGTATTCCACTGCTGCGGAATATATGTAACCTTGTTTTTACAGATAATATTTAAAACATCCTGATCGTGACACCGGAATGACTGGGAGAGTGCCAGCTTGATCATCTTCTGAGATGATGCCGTCTTTCTAAGGCCGTCAAGATCCAGGATCAGGACTCCTGCCTGGAAATAATCGTATGGACTATCCAGACCTAATGTCTCAGTCGCATAAGTCTGCCAGTTATTCTGATTTAAGTTTAACTGTCCCGCAACATCAATATCCTTTGCTGCACCGATAATTGCTCCCTTTAAGTCCAGATCGTAAAGCTCTGCAACATCCCGATCAGCAACCATATCACAGTCCAGATATAAAATCTTATGATAATTCGGCATGATCTCCGGAATGATAAGACGGTAGTATGTTTCTACCGATAAATGCTGGTCTACAAATAATTTTTTGGCATCAAAATATTCACATACACGCGCAAACCGGATTGAAATATTATCCTTGCCTTTTGCAGCCGATTTGATCAAGCGCTGGTTTCGCTCAGAAATATCATTATATAAAATGATAAGATCATAGTTTCTTTTCTCTGATGCATTCGCGATCATGGAACGGATCATGATATCCAGATACGGAGAAAACCGGTTATTTGCAGATAAGACAACTGGAACTGCATCTTTATAAGCAGGCTCTAAAACAGCATGTGGTGCTGTATCCTGGAATAAAGTCTTCGGAAGCTCAAATGCCTTGATCCCTTCCTGTTTTTTCAGGTATGAATAGTAAATGCCACAAAGACGCTCTGCAAGGTATCCCATGACACGGTATTCTTCTACGCTATACCATGTTGTATTGATCTGCTTTTCTGCCTCAAATAAAATATCAAAAAGCCATTCACAGTACTTCCGGTAAACGTCTTTTTTCATGATAAACATATTGCATTCATGTGCAACATTGGATTTCATATATTCATCTGCAATCTCTGAAAATTCCGGATACTTCTGTTTTAAGATCTTTAATGTGATATCCAGATCTTTTCGATGCTGGAATGGGGCAACACCATACTCATGGTAAACATCCATCGGGCAATCTTCTTCCGCCTCCTGAGAATATTTTCTGCCTTTTACAGAGATCACATCATACTGGGTAATTATTTTTTTCATAGTAACCGGATCAAGCTTGAGCTCTTTAATTGCTTCATCGTCGATTCGGTCATATACAATATTTCCCCATCCATCTTCACGTGTGATGGACGGATCAAATGCAAAATATCTGCGATAATGGAAGAATCCATAATAATCCGCATCATCATTTTTCCATGCCCAATATTGAGCTGTCAATTCGCAGTATGTTTTATTCCGATCAGAAATATTGTCACCTTCATTATCATGAAGCATCCCTTCCAGTTCATTTCCGGAAAGAGCTGTCCCGACCTGGATCGGACAAAGGTATGGATTTTCCGGAACATATGAAGGTTTATGGCATACCACATAAATCTTAATATTAGGATCTTTATTCATCGTAATAATTCCTCTCACGGATGTATATCACATCTAAAATGCTGCATTATCTTTTTTTCTAAATATTCTCTTTGGAATATAGCTGATCGTATACACGATTCCGTGATCCAGGACACACTGTACTGCACCGCGGAATATATTTTTATGATTATTATTTCCAGTCTTACCGGTTGCTCTGTTCATCCGCCCCAGCATAATTTCATAATACGCTGTCCCTCTCGCACACTCCCAGAACTGCATTCCAAAATCCATTTCCGGTTCAAACCATGGCTTTTGCGGGCCTGCGTAGTGAATGATCTTCGGATTTTTTCTGGCTTCTTGGTACATCTCGTTCAGCCATCTTGGCGCCAGTGCGATGATCTGGTTTATTCTTATGCCGGCAAAATCGACCATAACATTCCAGCTCATATCAATATATTTGACAGCGCCTTCACACAGTTTATTTAAAATATCCTGGTCCAGCAGCTGCCACTTTTCCGAAACTGCAAAGTCCAGAATCTGTTTTGTTGTATATCGTTTGCGGAATTCCTCAAGGTTTAAAAGCAAGACACCTGCTTGAAAATACTGGTAGGGCTCTTTTAATTTCAGGATCTTATCGGTATAATCTTTTTTATCCTTCCGATATCCGTTATATAATCCAGCGGTATCTGCGTCATGGCACGCTGCCAGGAGATAACCATCAATATTTTCATCATAAATCTTTGAAACGTCATCCATCGCGATCATATCCGAATCAAGATAAAGAACTTTATCGTAATTCGGCAGTAACTCTGGCAGTACAAGACGATAGTAAGTTTCTTTGCTAAAATGTCCCTCAATATGGAATGTATATTGGTCAATCAATACACTCGGATCGAGCACCCGCAGAGAAATATTTTTCCACGCAGAAAGCATTTTTTTCACGTTCTTTACGTTGATATCTGAAACGTCCTGAGAGAGTAAAAGAATATCATAGTTCTTATCACTATCGCTATGCTCTGCCATCGATTTCAAAAATGTCGCACAATACGGAATAAAATAATCATTCGCAGCAACCGCAATTGCTACATTGTTCGTGTCAAAAGCAGGAGCTGTTTTTTTCGCCTGAGCTAACGTCATCTTCTGATCTGTTTTCAGGAAGATGATTGTCTGGAGCTTTTTTACCCTGAGATTCTTTTTTCTCTCCGTATACCAACAGAACACGGTCAGCAAACGTTCTGCAAGGTGTCCGGGCGTACGATATCCTTCAACCGTATATTCGCTCATGTCGGCTTTCTTCTCAAACTCAAAAAGGATATCAAACAGCCAGCTCATGTATTCATGAAAAAGCTCTTTTTTCATGATATACATATTGCAAAGGCAGGTTTTCCTGCCTTTCATCACTTCATCAAAGGTATCCAGATAATCCGGATGCTTAGCAGCAATGATATCTCGCACCAGATCCAGATCCCGGATATTTAAGGATCTTCCATTTTTATATTGCTCATACACAGATGCATTTCTGTCTGGCATTTTTGCAACATTTTTTTCTTCCGATAAAACCAGGTCGTATGTTTCAACCAGGTTTCGGATACAGTCATCGTTCAGATTATATTTTTTCAGGCAGGTATCGTTTAAGCGTTCCTCCGTGATATTCTGCCATGAATCTAACGGATATTTGTTCTCTGAAAAATTCAGATATCTTCTGTAATGAAAAAAGCCATAGTAATCTGCATCCAGATTCTTCCATGCCCAATATTGTGCCGTTAATTCACAGTACATTTTATTTTTTGCAGAAATATTGTCACCGCTATTATCCTGAATATAACCCTCAATATGCTTGCTGCGCAGATCAGCTCCAACTTCGATCGGAAGCATGATCTCACTGTCAGGCACAATGCTCTGTTTATGACACGAAATTAAAATCTTTATGTTTCCCACAACTGTTCCATGATACTTTTTTTATAAAAGTAACCCTTTCGTTTAGCTCAGTGCCTCCATATAGGCATCTCCAACCGTTTCCACATCCCCGATCATTCTGACCGTTCCTTTATCGAGCCACAGTGCATGATCACATACACTCTTTACTGACTCAATGGAATGTGACACATACAAAAGCGTGGTCCCGTTCTTTCGCATATCACTCATTCTCTGCTCACACTTCTGCTGGAACGCATAGTCTCCGACAGCGAGAACTTCGTCACAGATCAGGATATCCGGTCTTACGACCGTTGCGATCGCAAAGCCAAGACGGGCCGCCATACCGGAGGAATAGTTCTTGATCGGCATATCAAGGAAATCCCATAACTCTGCGAAATCTACGATCTCATCAAAGTGCTGCTCCATGAATTTTTTATCATACCCAAGGACAGCTCCGTTTAAAAAGATATTCTCCCGCGCGGTGAGGTCACCGTCAAATCCAGCCCCAAGCTCGATCAACGGGGCGATCGAACCGTTGATCAGGACTTCTCCCTTATACGGTTTTAAGATCCCGCAAATCAGCTTCAGTAACGTTGATTTTCCGGATCCGTTTGTACCGATGATTCCCCAGGCCTCTCCTTTTTTTACCTCAAAGCTTACATCTTTCAATGCGAAAAATTCTTTGAACATCAGCTCTCTGCGGACCAGTTTTACAAAGTATTCCTTTAGATTGTCGATCCGCTCGGAGGCCATATTAAAGCGCACGACGGCATGTTCAACGCGCACTGCATATTCGTTATTCATAATTTTGTCCTCATTCAATTAAATATACAGGATAAAACGATCCTGGCTCTTTAAAAAGACCAGCGTACCAACTCCCAGCATAATAAAAGCAACTACAAAGCCGTATAAAACCATTCCCATATCCGGGCAGGCTACATCAAGGACGATCGTCCGGAACTGGGTGATATAGGTATATAACGGATTAAAAGTTTTGATCGCTGTCTGTAAATTTTCAGGAAGCTGACTGAGCGGATAAAAGATCGGAGTAACATACATCCATGCAGTTAAAAACGCACTGTAAATATACTGAATATCTCTGAAAAATACATTTCCAGCTGCTAAAAGCATTCCCAGTCCCAGTGAAAAGATATATACCTGAATAAGGATAACCGGAATAAAAAGCATATTCCAGCTGAAAGTAACTCTGCAAAAAATAAATACAAGAAGCATTGCGCCTAATGCAAAGAGTGTGTTAACGAATGAGCTGGTCACTTTCGATAAAGTAAAGATATACTTTGGCACATATGTTTTCTTTAATAGTGCCGCATTTCCCGTAATCGACCACATCGCCTGGTTTGTTGATTCCGAGACAAAGTTAAAGATTGTCTGTCCGATGATCAGATATACCGGATAGCTCTGGATGTCGAACCGGAACATATTGGAAAATACGAGTACCATGATCCCCATGATCATTAACGGGTTTAAGATACTCCATACATATCCGAGGAAGCTTCTCCGGTATTTTAGTTTAATATCTTTCGTGACCAGCTGCGATAACAGTGGCTTATAGTGCTGAAAGGTTGCCAGCCTTTTTATGAATTTACTCATCGTTATTTCAGATTCTCCTCCGTTTTTGCTTCATTTTCTTTTTCGAGTTTATGATTATGCCGCAATTTATTATAAACCCCGGAATGTAGCATCTTCTCATACATCGGATATGAAATTCCAAATCGGTTCATCCAGAGATAAATCCGGAACTTCCTGCTGACGCGGTTCCAGATTTCCGGATTCAGAGTTCGGATCATTGTATTGTATCGAAGACAATCGCTGCGACCGGTTCTTTTATTCGGATTCATGATACATCCTGCTACATAATAGCTTAGAATGACACCTTCTGTTTTTTTGTAGATGTATTCCTTCGCTGCATCCGAAAATTCCGGATGTGCATTATAATGGCGGAGCAGATCCTCCGTTACTTTTTCCACATGGCTCATTCGCTTTAATCGGTTTGTGACCGATACGCTCTGTTCCGCGTTTCCCACCAGATATTGGTATAGATACAGATCGATCGGATAAATACTTGCCGCATACGAGCAAGGGATCGTTGTGTATTCATGATCTTCATAGAAGATCTTTTCCGGCAATTCATAGCGATGTCTCTGATAGAATTCCCGATTATAACAGATCCCATGGAAGGCAAAACAGCGGTCGAATTTTTTCCAGTTTTGTACAACATCCTCTAATGTATACGCCACTTCATATCGATCCAGGAACATTTTCCATACTGTTTTTTCTCCGGTCTTCATATCGACCTGGTGATATGGATTTAAAACGACGTCCGCTGTGCATACTGCCAGCTTGTCGACAAGCTCCTTTAAGTTTTCTGTGACTACCCAGTCATCCGCATCGATCACCTTCAGATATCGCCCGACAGCTGCTGCCGTTCCCGCATTGATTGCGGAACCATGTCCGCCATTTTCCTTTGAGATCAGACGAAACAGCTCCGGATATTGTTTTACATAGTCTCCGGCGATCCGGGCGGTCCGGTCTTTCGATCCATCATCCACAATGATTACTTCCATCTGTTCGATCGCCTGTGGATTCAAAAAGGACGAGAGACATTTTTCCAGATATTGTTCCACATTATAGGATGGTATGATAAACGATATGATTTTGTCCATAAAAACCTCTTTGCATATTTTCTATCTGCACATGCTCCTGACCATCAGATTTACCAGATAATATGTATGATACTGTGTTTTTCTCAGCAGTGAGACTGCCTTGTTGATATTGCTGTCGTAGATGTCCCGATATTGAGTTTTTAGATTCTGATCATACTGCTTAATCTGCTGTTTTTTCTTTGCAGATGGTGAAAAACTGAGCATGATCTTGAATTTTCCGGCAATGACGCGGGCGATCAGTCTTGCAATGTACTGTTTTTTGATTTCCGTACACGGAACCTGATTACCAAGTTGGCGGTAAAATTTCAGCAGCGATTCCAGTACCTTGTTGTAATTCTCCTCATTCTTCTGCATCTTCTCAAGTCCGACGCTCTGTCCCGCCCGTCCAAGGCGATAGTAATAGACAAATCCATCCACAAAGCAGATCGTCTTTACATACGGGATCGGGTAAGTGATGTACTCGGTATCGACGTAGTAACAGTGCTCATCAATGTGGATCTGATTTTCACGGAGAATTTCTGTCTTGATCGTCATGTTATGCATCTTCATATAGAGCTTGTCCGCAATTGAATCAAACGAGTACGTTTTCTGGTATTCCACGCCTTCAAACGCGATCGTGATCTCCGCTTTTGTCTGAAATTTCGTTTTGTCGGTCTCGCCATTGTCGTAAGTCCATAAGAATCCGGAATAGACGACATCTGCGTTACTTGTCTTTAAGGTCCGGACCAGATCGCAAAAAGCTTTTTCGCCGACCCAGTCATCGGCATCGACCACTTTGAAATATGTTCCCCGCGCATTTGCAATCCCGCAGTTGATCCCGGAGCCATGTCCGCCGTTTTCTTTTGTGATCACACGGTAGGTATCCGGATACTGCCGGACATATTCCTCAGCGATCTCAAGGGAATGGTCCGTAGATCCGTCATTGACGATCAGGATCTCAAGATCTTCCATCAGGTCCGGAATTTTAAAGGATTCCAGATTGTCCCTGAGATATTTTTCAGCGTTGTAAGTCGGAACGACTACTGTTAATATTTTTCCCATCTTTTTATCCATTCTATTCTTTTAAAGCCGGATCCTCCCAAAGACCTTCCTCGAAGCCATCCGTGGATTCCTTCATGAGAAGGACCTTCGGTGTCATAAGGATCAGCTTTAAGTCAAGCCAGATCGAGTAATTTCGGATATAGGTCAGATCCAGTTTCAATTTGTCGTAGCTGGTCGTGCAGTAACGTCCATGCACCTGTGCATATCCGGTGAGTCCTGCCTTTACTTTCAGGCGATACTCGAACTCCGGGATATTTTTTGTGATAACTTTCGCGAGCTCCGGCCGTTCCGGTCTCGGTCCTACCAGGCTCATATCGCCTTTGAGGATGTTTAACAGCTGCGGAAGCTCGTCCATACGCGTTGCGCGTAAGAACCGTCCGACCGGAAGAATACGGGGATCTTTTTCGCCCGCTTTTACCGGTCCGCTTTTCTTTTCCGCATCGACGATCATCGTCCGGAACTTATAGATCCGGAAGATCTTTCCGTCCTTCGTCAGGCGTTCCTGTGTATAGAAAATCGGTCCTTTATCGGTATTCCAGATCAGGAATGCGATAATGAGGAAGAACGGGCTCATCACAAGGAGCATCGCCCCCGCAACGATGATATCTTCGATCCGTTTTACAACTGCCTGATCCCATGCCAATCCCCCGTCATTTCTTGAAAGATACAGCGGGGAATCGAAGATGTTAAGCTCAACGGATGTCCGGAGTAAAATATCACTGATCTTCGGTACTGTGTAGCTCCGGATATTTTTCGAGTAACAACGCTTCATAAGCTCATTTCTTGCTCGCGCCGGAATATCTCCGATGATAACACCATCGTATTTTTCTGCACATTTGATAATACGATCCAAGCCCATATCGATCGACATTTCTTCTGCAATCTCATATTTATCATCTCGTGTATCAATTCTGTTTACCAGATGAAACATCGGTTTTTTCCCATAAACTAATAATAGCTTTCTCTTTGGGAACATGGACGCATATAATTTTTTAAATGCCAGTGCCCATACCATAACCATCAACAGGTCTACCGCTGTTAATACCAATAGTGCTGCCGGATTATGCATTTTTTTATCAAACAAAACTACCTGCACATAGGAAAACGCATTGACACCGATCATCGAGAGCATATGGGAATACACCAATGTCCAATATTTATATATGCTGACCTTCAGCCCACCGTAAAGCCTATGAAGTACCAGTGACAAAACGAGGTATTCTCCTGCGATCAGCCAGTTTCCTCGCCGCCAGAAGGCGACTGTCATATTTTTATTGTAATAATTCATCCAAACATAATAGTACGCTGCCAATTCCAGAAGAACAATGACCGCTGATCCGCTGAATTTTACGATGCGCTTATATTGTTCAAAATTTTGATTTGTATTTTTATCTTTCATTAACGTCTGCAATCCCTTAATTTCTTATCATAAATCGTTTTTCGTACACGATTCGGTAATAATCCCACGATTATCCTGGACAAAAGCACAAAACTATATTGAGGGAATGTAAGCATCCCTCTGCGATACATTATTGTCCAAAAATGACAGAGTGGTTTTATATAAGCAGTACCGCCTCTGCGCTGATGCATCCCGTTTACACGCATATAAAGAAGTGTATCTGGTAAGTTTGCAAACTGATCTCCCGCCTGAAACATCCGGACCCAGAGGTCATAATCCTCAAATAATGGGCACGGCTGATAACTTCCTGCCGCAATTACTTTAGATTTGCGAAACATTACACAGGGGTGATTTATCGGGTTTCTCATCTTTATATACGAAGCTACTTTCTTCTGTGTCTGCGGTACACACTTTATAGTCGCAGCACGGTTCTTCGCTTCATGTTCTGTCTCGGCATCACCCTGAAATTCTACAAGCGCTCCGCTCAGAACATCGACTTCCGGGTGGGAAGCTAAATATGATAATTGCATTTCGCATCGATTGACTGCCGATATATCATCGCTGTCCATCCGAGCAACCCACTCACAGGTGCACTCGGGTAATCCTTTGGATAAAGCTGCTCCCAATCCGACATTGTTCTTTAACCTTATAACCTTCAGGATATCCCGAAATTCTGTTTCTTCCAAAACAGCATTCAATTCTTTTGTGAGAGGTCCATCGCATACCACAACAATCTCCGATGGCTTCCATGACTGTTCAACCATGCTCTTTAATGCCGCATATAAATATTCCGGTCGTTCTTTTATATACACAGACATCAAAACGGAATACTTTTCCATCATTCAGAAAATCCTCAGTTTTCCAATCAATCCTGATTTTTTAGACATAATAACACTTATTACAGTATAGCACCTAACCCATGATTCTGCAATGTTTGATCATGTGAAATCCGCACACCTGCGCAGGAGTATGCTGGTATTTTTTTCACTTATATCCTATATTGAAAAATATCCCAATAGTTCTTCCATAAACTATTGGGATATTTGAGTTCTCCATGATCTAAAACCAGCGAGGTTTCTTCTCCAACTGATCGTAATTCCTTTTCGTATCAGCCTTGCCTGTACACTCTTAATTTATCTCTTCTCATACGTCTCCGGCGTATAATGGATCACTCTCGTACCGCTGTTCTCGAACTCAAACGGAACATATAAGAGTTCCTCCATTGCTTTATGGACCGCTTCCTGCTTATCCGGCTCCACATAGAAGAGCAGGAATCCGCCGCCGCCCGCGCCGAGAAGCTTTCCGCCGAGAGCACCTGCTGCCATTCCCTTTGCGTAGAGACCATCGATAGAATCTGTTGAAATTCTATTGGAGATTCCGCGTTTCAACTTCCATGTATAGTCGAGAAGACGGCCAAACTCGTTGAGGTCTGTCTTGGATGTAAGGACTTTTTCCGCGTCATCCACCAAGGACAGCATCTCAAGAAGCTGCTTCTGCTTGTCTACCAGCGCTTTTTCCGTTGTCTGCTGGATATCGGAAGAAAATCTGGAAAATCCCGTGAAAAACAGCATCAGGTTCTGGTTTAACTGCTGCTTCCTCTCCGGCGAGATAATAACCGGATTTACTTCATATCCGTCGGCATTGAAGTTGATCCGGTTTAATCCGCCGAACGCCGCCGCGATCTGGTCCTGGA
>UMJT01038609.1_pt1 | contig 13719 bp, 10 predicted proteins | sample 1966111 | NCBI WGS metagenome assembly UMJT01 (sample SAMEA4836159, study PRJEB28245) | human gut metagenome | biome: gut microbiome; material: fecal sample | place: Denmark | collected 2008
TGCTTTTCTCTTACGTTATCAAAACACTGCTTTAACATTTTTAGCTCCTTCTTTTTATATATATATTTTCAAGACATGTTTTAAAAATCTTTCTGCCAAATATACCGCAAGCTAAAATATCGGACTGTAGAAATGAGATTTTTCAAACATTCTCTGTGATAACTATCCAAAATAAATCTGCTTTTCTTTACAAACTTGACTCGCTGTACAAATAAAATTCATAGTTCTTTAAATAGCTATACATTTCATAAACGGAAAATTAATTAAGAATATATTCCATACAGATATGGATAATAAACGATAAAAAAGAAAAATATATGTATTCCATGCCATTTTCTTTAAATGACTAGCTTTATATCCTTCTTAAACTTTGAAAATAGAATTTCTTTTAAACTCTAAAAAGAAAAACGCATATACACCAATCTCGGTATATATGCGAATGTATCTACGCTATCCCTACGTTGGCATTATCCAAATCAGGTTATGGGTCTAAGCACTTTAGCTTACTCTCAGCCTGCTTCTGCAAGCTCCCCGTGTATAAATTTACCAATATAGTACGCTATTTAGGGCAAAAAATCAAGCATAATTTACTATTTTATTCACTGGACAGAGCTGACGTTCCCAAAACAACATCAAGTGTTAACATTACTGTAAATCCAAGGGAAAAAATATAGTTCCAATATTGCTGTGTTTTCCGACAGACATTTCCGGGATAAGTTCTTCTACGACAACGTAGATCATTGCTCCAAGGGGCGTTCCTAAAAAGGAAGGATAAATTCTCTCACAAACTATGACATGTATCTTACAAGAAATATTTTTCAAACATACTCTAGACCGTATATCTGATAGTAATTACTGCGTGCATTTTAACACAAGGAGTCAGGCAAGTGCAACATCTAAAATCATCATCAAAGTAAACCCTACTGAAAACATGAAAAATCCGACATTGACAGACTTTCCAACAGACATTTTCGGAACTAGTTCTTCTACTACAACATAGAACATTGCCCCTGCTGCAAAGCTTAAAAAGTATGGCAGAAGCGGAACAATTAGGCTTGCGGCCCAGACGGTAAGAATAGCCGCCACTGGTTCTACTGCCCCGGAAAGTACACCATAAATGAAGGCTCTCTTTTGGGATATTCCTTCTGCACGAAGCGGCAGGGAAATAATCGCTCCTTCTGGAAAGTTTTGAATAACGATTCCTAATGCAAGAGAAAATGCTCCCATTACCGTAATATGCTCTGCTCCACTTAACAGTCCTGCATAAATAACACCAACTGCCATTCCTTCTGGAATATTGTGGATAGTCACTGCCAACAGTAGCTTATTTTTACATTTTCCATCAATACATTCTGACGGTGCGAAATGGTCGATTGCCATCAAAAATAAAATTCCAATCCAGAATCCACTTGCTGCAGGAAGGAACTTCCACACACCAATCGAATCCACTTGTTCAAGTGCTGGAAGAAGAAGACTCCAGATAGAAGCTGCCACCATCACCCCTGCTGCAAATCCCATTAACGCTTTCTGCATTCCTTTGCTTAGTTCATTTTTTAAGAAAAATACACAAAAAGCACCTAATGTCGTCCCCAAAAGGGAACACTGATGCCCTTTATTATCTCTATAATCATAAAATCCTTTTTGACTTTTTCCACATTTTGCACTCTCCTTACTTTCTTTTCTCCAAAAACAGCCATCTTTTTCGACCATCTTCGCAACCTGACTAGTTCCCATAATACTAATTATTCAAATATGCAAAATTTATGATTATAAGAAAAGGCAAAAAAATCAAAAAAAGACAGCCTTTGACTTTTACTTTCAAAGACTGTCTTTTTTCTACAAAATCTATCTAATTATTCTGTTTTTAAACATGCTCTAGTTTGTTGTTGCGCGAAGCTGTGCTTTTAATCCAACACGGTTTGTCTTATAATGGAAGAATGGTCTTTCTGGAAGCTGAATAATCTGTGCTGGGTACTCAAAATCCTCAAGGGCATCTGCCACATCTTCACGAATATCATCAATTGTATAGCCATCCTCTAATACAACATATAAATATGGAAGGAAATATCCTTTATTCTCAAAATCTTCATCTACAACAAAGAATGCATCAATGATTCCATCAATTTCGGCATCGATAATCTTGTTCTCCATATTAAGATCAATCAGTCGACCTCCACCAACTCTGCGGACATCTCCTCTGGTAAGTGCAAACACAATACCATCCTCTGTCATATATCCAATGTCTCCTGTATGCAACCATATATTACCATCTTCATGCTTCTGAAGAGCCTTTTCCGTTGCTTCCTCTCTATCATAACCAAGCATATTTCCAAGACCTGTCTTACAAATCTCTCCGAGCTTATTATAACCAACTTCTTTATGTGTACCTGGCTCAAAAATACTCATTACTGTTAATGGCATTGGAATTCCACTGTTTCCATTACCAATCGGATGCTCTAAACATGGAAGAGTACAATTAGAACCTGCCTCGCTCTGTCCATATCCAATTGAAAGTACTGCCTTACAATTATGTGCTTTTAAGAATTCCTGTGCACGACGAATCTGTCCATTATTGAATGCTTCACAACCAACACCTGCTGCAAAAAGATGGGACATATCATAATCTTCTGGAATTCTGTCACTTCTCATAAGAAGCTCAATAAACATAGGGATTAAAGGCCAGCAGTTTGGACGATATCTCATCATCTCTAAATCGAGATCGTTCACATTACAGAACGGATCTAAAATTAATAACTTATTAGAGCATAATGGTACTAAAATCATGGAAACCACTACTGCAATAAGACAAGGTGGCAGATTCGTAAGTAACCATGTTGGACGGAAGTCTCCAGCAGAACCATAAAAAGACATCTGAGCGATAATACCAATCATTGTGTATGCAGAATGGATAACCTGCTTAGAAGTTCCTGTTGATCCACTTGTATAAGCACGGAAAAGCGGACGATTAACATCTTTCTCAACCTCAACCTTTCCTGTATAATTCTTTCCTTTTTCTAAAAATTCTTCCCATGTCATAACTCCGTCCCCGGAAAGAATTCCATCTGTATAGAAAGAATCAATTTCATGAATGATATGTTCTGGCATCTTATCTTTTTCAGCTGCATGGTAAGGGCTTAATGAAATAATCGTTTCTACCCCTGCCTGCTTTTTATATTCCTCAACCTCTGCCTTTGGAAGGAAGTCATGTACAAAAATAATCTTAGCGCCAGCTTCCTTTACTGCATCAACGTTCTCCTGTAATGTATTATCACGGCAAACTAAAGATGCACCTATCTTCTCTGCTGCTAAAAGCAACACAATAAATTCAGGAACAGAACGGTAAAATACAGGAATCTGATCTCCCTCTTTGATTCCCATGGCACTCATAGATTTTGCTACCATATCTACCTTCACGAAGAAGCGTTCCCAGGAAACATCTCTTCCATAATAATGCATTGCTACCATATCCATACCTGGACAGTTCGCTTTTAAATACTCATTCAAAGACAGCTCTGGAACTTGTAACCTTGAAATACTTTCTGGATAATACTTCATCCAAGGGCGGTCAATACTTGGTCTTCCAATAAGTTCTACTTTATGACTTTTTTCCATTTTATATATTCTCCTTATCAAATAGTATTTTTCTTACACTTTATCGTATTTAAGGGTACCATACTTTATGAAAGATATCGAGTGATAAAAATGGCAAAAAAACGAAAAACGTGATTAAATAAAATCACGTTTTTCACACTTTAAATTTCTTTATCTACTTTTTTAAGAAGTGCCACTGACTGTTTCATATGTTTTAGTATACTTTCTATCTTTCTCCAATCAGAAATAACTACATCTTCTTCCGAATGACTCCATATTTCCTCAAAAAAACAACGAAACATTTTTTTCGCTATATTTATATTAAGCAATGTCACGTTATTTTGTATGTTTTTCGAATCTAATCTTAAATAACACAAGTTATTTGATAAAAACAGGCTTGGATTGGCGTTGAATTGAAAATCCATCACAAAATGCCCATGTATGATTCGCAGCTCCATCGCATTTTCTTCATGAATAATATTTTGTATATAAGAAAGACATTGTTCGCGCTGTCTTGTATCTAATAAAATTTTATTATTATAAAAGTCAAGTTCTCCACTTATCGCAAACTGACTGAGTGCTGTTTCATATAATAAAATTCTGACATGAGATTTCTTAAGTACTTCTTCAACCAAAAGATGAATATTCTGCATCTTTTCTCTTTCCGCATCCGAAATATCCAGATATTCCAACAGCTCTTTATGTAATTCTTCTGGAAGGAAATGTTCTGTCATATGTCCAAGAAGCCAACAAAGATTCTCAGATAACATCTGGGAGATATAGTCTGACCCCTGCAAAAGATTCCTCATTGTACATTTTCGAAACATTAATTCTTCTCTTGTACAAAGTGTTGCTAATCGTTGATAAACCGTTTTACACATTTTTTTATCTTCACTAATCGTTACCTGATAACACAAATTGCCCCCCAAAAGCATACTCGTAATACAGTAAGCATCTTTTGCACAAAATACAATCTTATCATAGGAATGAATACAGTTGTATATCTTAAAATTAATATGCGTATAGTTCGTCAGCATATTAATGATAAAAATACAATCATAAATATAATCTTTCTCCCCTATGTCAAAATTAATCAGTAATGAAAAATGTACTTCTGGAAAATCTCTCTGAAGAATCTGTGATGCCGTGTCTATCTGTGCAATCTGAAGTCGCACATCATGCTCCATATTTAATAAATCAATCGCAGCAATTACATTCAACGACTTTACCTGACGTAATGCCGGATGTGACATTTTTTTAAGGAATTGATATAATGTCAGTTTCGCATAATTTTGCGTTTCCGGAGCAACATCGGCTCCTATTGTTTTTGTCAGGCCTTTTACGTAAAAATATTCCGCCTCAAGATTATCATAGATTGCCTGCTTCAAATCTTCTGGCACATCAACCTGATATTCAATATATAAAGTTTTTAGTGCAGCCGATGTCGCCGATTCCACAATATAATCACTGATTACATGAAGAATCTGCGCTACACTTTTTTCTGATGGCAATGTTTTTCCATTAATCCACTTACTTATGTAAGATACATCATATTGAAGTTCGGCAGCTAGAGTTGCATTCTTTAAATTCACTGTTCCCATCAAGCGTTCTAATAAAATGCTAAACCTATTTTTCTTTTCCATTTTTCCACCACACGTTAATCCAGTACACAATTTCACTTAGACTAACTCTTTCCTTACACTAAAAAGTGATGCTGAAATAAGAATTTCAACATCACTTTTTTATTATATTCGTACTTTAAAAGCGCTCATATATCCTAACTATTTTGCTTTTACAACAACAGTTACTTTCTGAACTTTCTTAGCACATTTTACGGTAATAACTGCTTTTCCAGCCTTCTTTGCTGTAATCTTTCCAGATTTACTTACAACAGCAACCTTCTTGTTAGATGTTGTAAATGTAACTTTATTAACTACAGTGATTGGAGCCTTTGTTGCAGTAAGCTTGTATGTCTTAGGACCCTTCTTAAGGTTTAAGTTAACCTTCTTAGAATTAACAGCAATCTTTGTAAGTTTTACTGCTGCCTTCTGAACTTTTACTTTACATTTTGCTGTAGCACCACTCTTCATTGTGATTCTTACTACTGCTGTACCAACTTTCTTCGCTGTAATCTTTCCAGACTTACTTACAATTACAACCTTCTTATTAGATGTACTCCATGAAGCAATCTGATCTCCTGGTAATGTTGCTTTAGCAACCTTAATTACGCTTGTAGACTTCTTAAGCTGTAATGGAACAGATGTTGCATTTAAAGTAATCTTTGTTGGAGCTACTGTAACAACTGTCTTAATTGTCTTGCCACTCTTAACAACGGCTGTAATCGTTACTTTTACAGCTTTACCCTTTACAACACCAGCTTTAATAACACCAGCTGTGTTAACAGATACCTTAGATGGATTTGAAGATTTGATGGAAACAATGCCATCCTGTTTGTAGTCAGAAACAAGACTTACTTTACCAGACTGTGTTGAGTAAAGGTTGTAAGAAGTTTTTGCAAATTTTGCTTTAGAATCTTTCTGAGCAACTTTTACTTCTTTCTTCACAGGATTTATATATGTCTTTGTTCCTTCTGGAACTGTTGCTGTTGCTGTATATGTTACACTTCCTGCTTCTGTATATGTTGCATCTTTTCCTTCAGATGTTACTTCACAAGATACTGTTTCAACATGACTTGCATCATTTTTACATGTAAATGTTGCTTCACATGTCATCTTACCATCTTTTTCAGTCCACTCACCAAATGTTGGTTCGCCATAATCATGACCAAGTGCATTTGTTGTCTTTACTTCCTTTGTATCTGTGTACTCATCACTTCCATTAGGATCTTCTTTTACTGTTGCTACATAAACAGCCTTACCAGCTTCTGTACATGTTGCATCTGTTGATTTTTCTGCATCCTTAGTTACTGTACATTTTACATCTTTTGTATGTGTTTTATCGTTCTCACATGTAAATGTCGCTGTACACTCTTTGCCATCTTCAGACCAGTTGAATGTTGGTTCTCCATACTTATGTCCTGTTGCTGCGATTGTTGTCTCTTTCTTTTCTGGACATGTGTACTCTTTACCCTTAAATGTACATGTTGCTGTGTAAACAACTTTACCAGCTTCTGTACATGTTGCATCTGTTGTTGCAGGTGTTACTGTACATTCTACTGTCTGAGTATCATCTTTCTTATCACAAGTAAAGATTGCTTTACATGTCTTATAATCTTCAGACCATTCATATGTTGGATCTGCACTATAAGTATGACCTGTTGCTTCAATAGGTACTTCTTTTGTATCTGTATGGTTTATATTATTCTTATCTGTTGCTGTTGCTGTATAAACTGTCTTACCAGCTTCTGTACATGTTGGCTCTGTTACTTCAGATGTTACTTCACACTTTTCTGCTTCTGTTGCTGGAATCTTACAATTCTCACATGTGTAAGTTACTGTACATGTATTGTCATCTGCCCACGTAAACTCTGGTTTGTAAACATGCTTTTCAGCTGCTGCTTCTTCTGTAGTAGTAGCTTCGTACTCGTTATCTCCAACTGTTACTTTAGCTGTGTAGATAATCTTTCCACCCTTTTCACAGTCTTCTGCTTCCTTCTTAGAAGTTACTTCTACATCCTTCTTTGTTTCTAATGTTACATCCTTCTCATCTAAGAAATCTAATTCTTTTCCAACGCAGGAATCACAACTAACAGTTACGTTACCTGTCTTCTTATCATCAGATAAAGATGTAATCTTTCCAGTATATTCGTGACCAGTCTTAAGTCCATCTGGGATATCTAATTCATCACTATTGTCATTAGAGCCACCCATAATGCTACCACTATTTCCACTGCTCTTACGTGGAATAGCTTTCAAACATTTTGTACATACGATTGCATCTACAACAATCTTCTTAGCATCTTCTGCGTCACTTTCTTTTGTATAAGTTTCATCTTTGTACTGAATATAATGATGTCCAGTTGCCTTAGCATCTTCTGCCTCGGATTCCTTCTTAGAATCTGCTTTTACAACACCACATGTCTTACAACGTTCTTCTGTGAACCCTGCATTATCACAAGTAGGATCTACGGTTACTGTCTCATACTCATGAGAATCACCAGCTACATGCTTCATATCCAGAGTTTCCACGAAATCTGCACTCCACATGAATTCCTGGTTGTCATTACTTCCACCACGTTTAATGGTTGTTCCCTGGAACTTATAGTTCATATAACCACTATTGTAATTTGTCTGCTCTGTCTGATACTTATCAACATAACAATAATTTGTTGCAATATCTACATTCAGGTTGCCCTGAGAATCAATAGATAAACCTGCAATTGGATGATTCTCTACTGTATGGATAGCATCTTTATCATCCTTTGTTGTTACTTTAAAGGTCATTCCTGTAAAGTTATTATTGATACCGGTTCCCATGTTATCTGCAACAGATTTTGCTGTAACTTCATTATATTCTTTTACTTTTGTAATAGCATTTGTGCTTAAATCATATTTTAAAATCTGATTATCTGCATTAAGATATAATGCTCCGCCATAGTAAGCAGATGTATGTGTAAGACCTGGATAAATCTTATCGTTTACATCTTCATCCTTTGTTGCACTTTCTTTAAGAAGATCTCCACCTTCTTTTACTGCTCCAGTACCTTTTTCGTAATCAACTAAAACTGTAGCACTGTCAGATGTAGCTGTCGCTGCTGCTTTTCTTGGCAAGGATACTAACTGGTCTGGCTTCTGATCACTTGTACCCATACCAGAACTGTATGAAGTTGTATTCTGCACATAATACCAGTTATCTTTATCAAAACTGATTGGTCCCTGTGCATCTGTAAACCAGGCATCTTCATACTTAGTATCTGTTGCCTTATCTGTGTATAAAGTATCAATCTCATCAAAGTTGCCATCAAACTGTTTTGCTAAACTTGTATGGCTAATTAAGAAGTAGGAATGTGTCATATTACCGTCTGTCTCTACACGGTTACGTCCCATACATTCTACATAAATATCATTATAACAGGAATCTACATAATACCAGTTATCTACAGAATTATCGGTCTTAACAGCATTAAAATAATGGCTGTTTCTAAATGTCTGGCTTTGACCTAACATCTGTACATCAGAACGCCAGAAAATCTTTACAAAGTCAACAATATATGTTGGTTTTGTTTCTGTTGTAGTTTCATCTTTTTTCTCACTGGAAGCATCTCCTGAGGAATCTTCTCCATCTGCAGCCTGTGTTTCTGTTTCAGCTGCTGAAGAGCTTTCTTCCTTATCTGTCTCGGATGTATCTCCTTTATTCTCTGAAGATGAGTTATCGTCTTTCTTATCCTGACTGCTGTCAGTTCCATTTACTTCGCTTGCCTTTTTCCATGTCTTTCCATCCGCTTCTTTATAGATTTCCGGGAATGCACACTGAACAAGATATGTATATGCAGAAGTATATCCAGCACAGATAGTGTTTCTTCTTACTAATGCACCAAAGGCTGTACTTTCAAAGGCTGTCTTAAGATCGCCATTTAATAACATATTTCTCAGATATGCAATCTGCTCTTCTGTAGGTTGCTGCTGACCATCATCTGCTAATGCGACAGCTGCTGTCTCTCCCATAGCCTGAATTGCTTCCTCTGTTGTTTCTGTATCATTCTTCTTATCCTGTTCTTTCTGAATAGCACCCATATCAAAAGTACAGTACTTACCAAGCCAGTCATTTAAGACAAGTAACTTCTGCTCTCTCGTCATGGAATCATCAATCTGAGCTAAAGCTTCATCTCTTGCTGCAAGTAACTGCTGTCCAAAGAGCTGAATACCATACTGCAGAGTCGTCTGATATCCCTGAATGACATCATACATATCTTTATATGTAACCTTAGCATTCGCCGGATTCTCCTCTTCAGGATCCCCTTCTTTATAAATCTTCTGCTGCATCAGAGATAACAGGGAAGATACTGGACCACCTTTAGAATCCTTACTTGTAAAGTAAGGAGTAGCAATACCTAAATACTCCTGATTATCTGGTGATTCATAGAAAGCCATTAAGTCCTTATAAGCTTGTCCGACTTCTGTCTTTGTCTTACCAGATCCATCATCCTCATCTGCATCATCTGCTGCTAACTCTTCAATCTCTTCCAGTGCGTAAGCATAAGTATCATCTTTTTCTACGCTCATAGTAGTTACTTTACCATTCGCATCTGTTTCATAAGTAACGTCTACAAGATCTGTATCCTTATCATCACCTAAAGATTTATCTGTCAGCTTTTCTGCCTTACGCTCTGTCAGATTATACTTGGATAAATCCACCTCATCTGTGTTAGTGTAAAGTGCTTCCTGAATTGCTGCTTCTGCACTTCCAGCCTTTGGCTGAGCTGCCTTCTTCTCTGCTTCTACCTTTTCGTAAGCTGTTGTAGTTGTGGCATCTTTTACCGCATCATGAACAGCTGCAAAAGCATCCGCAGGAACCAGGCTTACTGCCATAGAAGCAGTCAGAAAAAGTGCAAATAAATTCTTCACCTGTTTTTTCATACGTTTCTTTCTCTCCCTTCATTATTTTATATTTCCGAATGCATCCAGCATAGAAATCATCTGCATCCCCTAATATAAATCAATACATCTATATTAAACGCTGTAACCTGCCAATGGTAAGTAGCAGAGCGTATGATTTTTAAAATCCCCAAAATCTTATTACATTTTTCTTATTATGTGATAAACACCTGACAAAGGTATCTCTTGAGTATCGTACCATTTTTTTCATATATATTCAAGTACATTTTGAATATATTTCCAAAAAATTATTTTATCCCAAATTACGAATTTTAAAGTCTCTTTCTACCTCTCGCTTTGCATCCTTCTTTGCAATATCCTGACGCTTATCATATAATTTTTTACCACGGGCAAGACCGATTTCTACCTTTACAAGGCTGCCTTTGAAATAAACTTTTAATGGCATCAATGTGTATCCCTTCATCTTAATCTGACCGGCAAGCTTATTAATCTCTGACTTGTGAAGCAGGAGCTTTCTTACGCGAAGTGGATCTTTATTAAAAATATTTCCCTTTTCGTAAGGGCTGATATGCATATGGTTAATGAGGATTTCCCCTTTGTTGCTTATTGTTACAAAAGATTCTTTGATACTGCATCTTCCCATGCGAAGAGATTTTACTTCTGTTCCATGAAGGGCGATGCCTGCCTCATATTTTTCATCAATAAAATAATCGTGATATGCCTTTTTGTTATTGGCAATTAATTTAATACCTTCTGATTTTGCCATATCAATTCCCCTTTCCTGTCTTTTCGGTGGATAACCACTCACTCAATATATGAATAAAACTGTATGAATCGTAAATTCTGGCTATCACCACTATAGATGCTATATTCCTAAGCCTGTTAAATTCATTCTTTTTTCTTTTAGACTTTTATTATATTCTTTGCTTCTCTTTTTTAAATTCTGAATTAGATTTCGTCAATCTTCTTTTTATTATATAAATGCAGTAACCTGTCTGCTTCCTCGTCGTCAATCCAGTCATTCAAAAGAATGCCGTCTTTGTCGGGAAGGCTCTCACCTGTTTCGTCAAATTCAAATTCTTCCTGCTCTACCGGATATTCTCCATCCACAGATTCAAAATTTTCAAATTTTCCGGCTTCTGCATCCTCATTCTTTCTTGACGGCATTCCGTCTCCATAGTAATCATCTGGGTCTGGATAGTCGCTATACTGAGAGAATTCTTTTAATATAAAGTCGATGGTTCGCTCCATTTTATTGGCAGAATGAACGACAATTTCTGCCTTCTGACCTAATGTAAAGATTCGTCCGGTATGCTCTCCGGTTAATTTATAACTTTCCTCGTCAAATACATAAAAATCATCTAAGAGGCTGATAACGCTTATCATTATCATATACATGCTGAATTCCTAGCAAATGACATAATCCTTCTATGTAGAAAATAACCTCTATATTTATCTTATTATTAAGTTCATATTTAAAAATTTTATGACACAAATTCTGTTCATAATATTCTAAAAGCTCTTTTAAATCCTTTTCTCTTGCACTCATTTATTTCTCCATAAAAACTAATAGGCTATGGAAATCCACAGCCTATTAATCGAATAGCAGATTGGTTCTCCTACCCCAATCAGGTCAACTTCTGTGTATCTTTTAATTCCCCAACAGAAAGGGATGGCATGGCTATTCATTACACACCAATAATATCAGGCATGATGCCTATTATATTTATATGCAATATTTAAACATTTATTACACTTTAATAATAACATAATCTCAAATTTATATCAATACTTCTGAACATTTATTTTTGTGCCGTTTATTATAAAGCACTTTTGTCATATTTTCAACAGCTATTTTTATTCTTTAGCCTTTACTTCCCAGTTAATCATCGCCTGATACTGACATTCTGGTATCTTATCTTTTTTCTTTGTTTTCTCAGCCAGCTTTATAATAAACTCCTTCTTTCTTTTTTCAAATGCTTCATAGCATTCTTCTTTTGTATCAAATACACCTAAATCATGCTCTTCTCCTATAATCATCATAAAAAGAGAACTTGCACTGACACGCTCCTGCTTGTACCCCCATGCTTTTTTCGTCTTAATATAAATATTTTTCCGTAAACTATACTCTATTTCTTGTGTAATTTTATTCCTCTTCCCTTTTACAAATTCGTATGTTCCATCTTCCTTTTTTATTACAGGACGTCCATAGTTGGAAATCCAAGTGTTATCATAATATAATAATTTTACAAATCTCTCATGTCTATCTAAATATTCTAGTTTAGCTTCTGTCTGTTTTAAGAAGCGGTTGAGATTTATTTTCTTGTATTCCCTTCTTATCTGTACAAGTTTTCCATTATCATATAAGCTCATACCTTTTTCTTTTAATGTGTTTTGTCTTTTCTCATTCCTGCAATCTTTACAGACAGACTGATAACTTGTTTTATATTCCTTACGGAATCCCACCTTACATAATCGTCTGTTTTTTATAAATTTATTTAATTTAAGCTCTTTTCCACAACAACTACATATTTTTGTTTCAATTTCTTTTTTCATGATATTTCCTCCTGTTCTTTCAGAGGGCAGAAACACCATAGAAAAAATCAATTATAGAAAATAAACTGTATGTATTTTTAATTATTTATTATGGAAAATGTTATGCGACTGCATATAGACTCAATAGACATCTTTCTGTCCCCTGTTCATTGCAAAATAAAAGAGCATCCATTACTGGACACTCTGTAAAATAATTATCTTTGTTATTGTTACTCTTCTTCGGAATAATCAAAGTCTTCCTCTGCTTCATTAAGACCTTCTCCTAACCGCTCCTCTGTTAATTCCTCGCAAGCCCTTTTTAATCTTGAATATGGTTTTATGACCGGTTTATAGTGGGGTGGAACTGTTGCCTTACCCTTATTGAAGTTATTGTACTGACGTTCCTCTATATATTCTGGATAGATGCCAAGAATACCTTTTACCTCAAAACGATTACCATCTCTTAAAATATCTTCTAAGCACCAGAATGCATCTCGGATAATGTAGTAAAGGTCAATCTTAGGATACCTGTTATTTGACTTGGCTGCAACCATGTCTATAAATTCTTGTCTTGATATTGTTTCCATTAAATTACAATCTCCTTTCGTATTTTTTATGTATCTCAACTTGCTACTAAAGCGTGTTTGAAAAATAATTTTTCGGTAAGAATCATATAACCCTGTTCAGATAAAATAAAGCAGTGTTTTTGACGATTATTTGTTATAAATCCTAAACCCTTTGCAATGTTTAAGGAATTTTTATCTTTCACCAAATCAATAGTATCAACACCTTCAAAGTGACCAAATGAAATTTATATTTCAAAATCAGGGTATCTATAGGGAAATACTTCTTTTTATTTGAGTTAGATTCCATCCTATGAGAACGAGTATAAGATTGGAGATGCGACTTCTATTGAATGCCAAAACAAGCATATATACGTTCATTTTATTAGGCATATATGCTTGTTTTGATATTCAATATTTAATTTCAGCATAAGCATTATATAAGGATATATTTCTAAAAAGTCTACTACCTCTATACGCTACATGTGTGGCTATGGCAGAACACATCAGTGGTA
>UMJT01015850.1_pt1 | contig 13453 bp, 10 predicted proteins | sample 1966111 | NCBI WGS metagenome assembly UMJT01 (sample SAMEA4836159, study PRJEB28245) | human gut metagenome | biome: gut microbiome; material: fecal sample | place: Denmark | collected 2008
GGTTCTATTCGATTTTTTTATTAATATTGCGCGTTGGGCCTGCCAACAAGAAGATGATGTTTGAGTTCACCCGAAAAGACATTAACGTTAAAGAAGTCGGCCAAAACAATGTTATCCGCTTCCCGCTGCATGATGCATGGGCCGAAACCATCAATGCCATCCGAGACAGCGATATGCACAAACGTATGACGCGCAAGAGCGACTATTGGCATTCCAAAGCTGAGGAAGCCGCCCGCAGCTTTGAGGGTTTTGTCGAGCTGCGCTGCAAGGAAACGGGCATAACAAACGACTTCCTTACAAACGGTGCCTACACTGAAAAAGCTCTCGGCAAAGAAGGTTTTTATCCTTACTTAGACGGAAAAGACGTTGAGAAAGTAACGAACGGATTCAAGAGAATTTTCAAGGTCATTAAAACCAAAGAAACGGATAAAGGCGTGGCTCTTTTTTCCAAGGCCAATCAGGAAAGCCTGAAGACACCCAAGGCCGAGATCCGAGAGGCCTTAATTAAAGCGTTCGGAAAAGAAGGTCTCGTTAATCTCGTCAACAACAACCGCTTTTATCTGGCCCAAACGGAATACGAAGCACTGACCGTTGCTTCGATTGAGCAGGAGAAAAAACAGGGATTCTCGACTATTGCGCTTCCGCAAGATCCGACACGGATTCTCGGATTCCACGACAAAGTAAATCACCGGACATTTCTCATTGCCGACAACCTCAAACCGGAGACCGCTTGCGCGGTGATGCTGCATGAGGTCGGCATTCACATGGCTGCCGATTCCACTCTAAGAGCAAAGACCCGGAAGCTGATTGATACGGCTGTAAATCTCTATGAAACAGGATTAAAAACTGAAGACACTCTGATGAAGACAGTTGAAAACCGTCTTCAGGAAAGCAGAATCTCCCGCAGTTCATTTGATTACCGGGAAGAAGTCTGCGGATACCTTGTGGAAGAAGCAGCAAAGGTGCAGGCACGAGCACCGGCTGTCGTCCGATGGTTTAACGACGTTAAATCTACAGTCAATGTCTGGCTGGTCGAGCACGGCGTCAGAGATACCAGCAAGCTCTCGGCGCTCGATCTCGCGACGATAGCCAAATCTAACGTCAAAGAAATCTCGAAGATGCCGCAGGAGTATGAACTAAGTCCGAAGGGCCGCGAGATTCTTGCAAAGCACGTTCAGGCTTTGTCGTCTAAGTATTCAAAGCTTTCGGATGCTGAAGCTGAAATCAAGGGACTCTACAAACGGTTTACTGAACTGGAACAAGCCGGGAAGCCGCTGCCGGAAGTGCCGAAGACAACCGCAAAGGAGAAAGAGGCAGAGAGATGAAAAATTTGGAAAATAAAAAATCTCCCAAGCTTCTGGTTTAAAGAGTCCGTGTCCTTTCTTAAGGATGATCTTCAGAAAATAACCCGTTACCATTTAAAAAACGTATCAATGCCTTCAGAATTTGATAAAAATGAAAAACCTTGGTTTTTTGGACCGCAAAGGATAAGCCGTACTGAAACGGTAAAGGTTCTCTCCATCAACCCTGATAGTGACATCGAAAGCAAAAAAGATGTAATAGACAGGCTGAGTTCTAATTTAAAAAATGGTGTAATAAACCAAGACACTGGCTTTCTTCTACAAGCGTCACGGAGTGACGCAAAAAAAACCGTGTTTAGGAAGGACCTCAACTCCCCAATTGTTAAAGCAATTTTTAAAAATGCAAAAGAGATTGCTTCCTCCTCCCTCCACATTGAGTCTCACTGTGATCTCTTGCATGAAAACGAGAAAGTGCAAGCAATTCACATTTTCGCGGTTCCTGCAATAATTGAAGGAGATTTATTTAGAGTCGAACTGACAGTCCGTGATTATGTAGAACGAGATCACGAACGAAAAATGGTCCATTCCATAGACGGAATAAGCATCCAGAGATATGAAAAAGCGTTCGTCTGGGAACCCCCGGCCCAAGAGGTGGCCTCTAAAGGCACTTTGCAAAAAACCGGTCAACCAACCAACGAACGCTACAGTTTTATTGTAAACGAAAATATTAAGTCTATCCCCTTATATAGGCTTCTTTCTGGGTACATAAGGGCCGATGGAAAAAAATATTTTGATAATGTCTCGTTAGAAGAATTCGAATTGGACGGAGTATATCAAAGCAGCGTAAGACAACTTTACGTCAACCAGTTTCTATTTCGAAAATTTGCGAATAACTTTAAAGAGGTTTTGGAGAAAAACAAGTTTCCTCTTTCTACAAGAAATAGACAGCTCTTATTTCTAAATTTTGAAATTGCAGCTGATGATTTTTGGCTTAATTCTCAAGGACTCACCACTAATTTACAAAGTTTGGAAAAGATTATTTCAAACCAAGCTGCCTACCAAAAATTATCTCCAAATATTGTGGCGATATTTGAAGCAACAAGGAGGCAGATTGTTCAAAACTCCCTTCCTTTTCAATTAAGTGAACACGGAAAGAAGATTTTAAAACTTCATGTAGAGGCATTGTCTACCAAGTACCCTTCGATAGAAGATGCTTCCGAAGAAGTTGTGCGTCTATATAAAAAATTTTCAGAACTAGAAAAAAGCGGAAAACCGCTGCCCGATGTACCGAAACCTAAAGATAAAAGTGCCGAAAGATAGCAAATCGTCACTTGTTCTGCCGAGGAATGAAGAACTTTTTAATTTCAAGGAGTTAACTATGATTAATTTTTTAAACTTGTTTAAATACTATGCGTTTTGTCTGCTTGCGGTTGTTTGCGGGAACGCCTTGGCTGCCGAGTCTGACGGTTTGTCTGAGAAGCCCCTGTTTGATGCCCTTATTTCAAATTTAGGAATTTACTTTTTCTCTATGGTTTGCTGCTTCGCCGTTTACGGCATCTACAAAATTAAACAATCAAGAGCCAAGAAAAATAAGAAAGAATAAATAAGATTGAGGCGTCGGTCCGGGAACACCCGGCCCAAGAGGTTGCTAGAGCTAAAAGGCTCAGCACGTTGTAAAACCGGTCAACCGACCGACGGACGCCTCATTGAAAGGTGTGGCCGGGCGCGCTCACCTTTCCCGACCGTACCGATTCGGCTTCGGTACCTTCATTGAGACCGGACGTTGAAGAACTACAAACCGAACAACAACCGACGACGTCGCATGAAGACAATTGTAATTTTAACGTGTCCTGCCCGGTTCCCGGGCACGCTAGCAAATCAGCAGTAAGAGCAGTTTCAAAAGAATCCAACCCGGAAAACACGCACGAGTCCCTATGCAATTTTGGATCATACCCGATTCAACGGACGTAAGTTCCTGTATAGCCGTTTTTGTTACAATAAACAAGTGAGTCTGCAAGTGTCCCGCCAAAACATTTGCTCGGTTCAACATGATGACTTCAAATCCCAATTTGGCGGAGGACGGTCCTTTCTCAAATCTCCGATACTCGCGAGCTTTGGAAACTGCCGGTTCAAACACAGTTCAAATCAAATCAGCCCTTGTTCAAAAATTTGGGCTAAAAACTGTCCAAGGTCTTATTGACACCGGACGATTGGTGATCGTTCAGACAGCGGGAGAGCTTCGTTCAAAACTTGACGGTCCAGCGCTTCTTTCCCAGAAAAATAAGATAACGGGATTTCTCGTTCCCGACTCAGAAGCGTGTGTTGTTAATGAATTCGGCTTATTGGGGCGTTTTAAGAAACTGAGTTTCAATGAAGAAAAATTAGAAAATATCGGAGTCATCGTCAGAAAAGGTTTCCATGATTTTTTTAATGAGCACAGAGGAAAAGGCGGTATTCATCTGACAAGTTCTTTGCTTTTATACCCTAGTAGAGACGAATTTAAAGAAGAAATTAATAAAACTGAGAGTTCCTTAAAGACCGTCAGACAAACTCTTGAAGAATCGGATTTTGCCTACCGCTTACCGGGAATAAAACCTACCTACTATTTTTTCGCGGGCAGGAACAGAAATAGAGTAGCAGTTGCAAACCTATTTCACTCAGAATTGCTAAACGAAGACTTATTGGAAATTATTACGGAATTTCCAATTCATTCCAAAAGAGACCTAGACAGGAAAGCGGGAAGTGACTGTATAAGGGTGTCAGGCGCATGGTTGTCTCCTGACTTTGATGCTTCGGTTTCATCAAACTCTTGGCCCCAGCCAGCCGAAAAAATTCACACCGAATTCGACCCGGAAAACACGCACGAGACCCTGTATACACAGGTAGATTATACAGCCGAGAGTAAAAACAAACTAAGCAGATTGAGAAAATCTGTACAAGAAAGTATTCAGGGCTGCTACGACGTCAAGTCTCATACGGCCTTCTTAATCGCAGAAAACCTTTCTCCTACTATTGCCCCAGCAGCTTTATTGCATGAAGTGGGCATTCATATGGCATTTGACTCTGAATTGAGAAGCAAGATCTATCCTTTAATCCTCGCTGCTCCCTCTGTTCTGGACAAGGCTTTTTCTAATAAGGAACCTGCGGCTGTGTTGGCAAAAACATCTCTTTTAGCCAACGGAATCAATTCTGCCTCGCCAAATTATTGCGAGGAAACTTGCGGATACTTGGTTGAAGCTTGCGCCGTTTTAGAAACCAGTGAGTCCAAAGTCACAAATTTCTATAAAGACGTCATATCCACAACTAATGTTTGGATGATTAATCACGGATTCAGAAGTTGTAAAAAGCTCTCCTCTCATGATTTATTGGTTGCAGCTAAAGCCAATGTTGAAGCCCTATCAAAACTTCCAAGAGAAAAAACACTCAGTTCTGAAGGAAAAAAAATTCTCGCTGAGCACGTAAAAAATCTTTCTACCAGATACAGCAGCCTTAAAGAAGCCAAAGGGGAAATACAAAGTTTGCTCAACTATTTTTCTGATTTGGAAAAAAACGGGAAACCACTTCCAAAAGTTCAGGGATCAGTTCATTTAAATGTACGAGATTCCGTCTCTTCTCAAGCAAAAAACGAAAAAGAAAGGGAGTTGGTCAGATGAGTTCTCCCGTTGAAAAAGACCTGACGGTGCGCGTCCAGCTTCAAAAAGGTCTGCAAAAGTACCTTGACCGTAGCGATATTACGGAAATTGCCGTGAATCGCCCCGGCTTCGTCTGGGTTGAAGAGGCTTCCGGGTGGAAGCGTTATGAAGACAAAAATTTCACCTACGATTACCTTGCCAAGCTCGGAAACGTCTGCGCTGTTTACGGAGGAGAAAACAAAACCCTCGATTCCGCCCATCCGGTGCTCTCCGTGGAATTACCGGACGGTGAACGAGCCCAGTTCGTGATGCCTCCGGCGTGCAAGAACGGGACCATCAGCCTTACGGTCAGAAAAATCTCGAAGGACGTTATCGGACTGGATTCTTACATTCAGAACGGATATTTTTCGCATATCCGCCCAAAGGACTCTCTTGACCCGATACATGAGGAATTATCTGCCCTTTACAAAGAGACCTTTGACCCCAATAAAACACCGGACACTCTTAACCTTCTCCGGGCAGAATTTTTAAAGCGCTGCGTTGAAACCGGCAAAACAATAGTTATTGCCGGAGAAACCGGTTCAGGTAAGACCACGTTTATGAAAGCTCTGATGCAGCATATTCCGACGGATCAGAGAATTATTACGATTGAAGACGTACCTGAGCTTCTTTACGGACTCCCAAAGCACGAAAACCAAGTCAACCTCTTCTACCCTTCGGAAGCCACGGATAAATCAACGGTAACCGCTGCAAGCCTAATGCGTTCTTGTCTCAGAATGAAGCCCGACCGCATTCTGCTTGCCGAGCTGCGCGGGGGAGAGACTTTCGACTTTCTGAATGTGTGCCTCTCCGGGCATTCCGGCTCAATTACCAGCTGCCATGCCGGAAGCTGCGGACAGGTTTTTGACTATTTGGCGCTCAAAGTTCTTCAGTCCTCAACGGGACGCGAGCTGCCTTATGCGGTCATTCAGCAGCTTTTGCATCAGGTCATTGACGTGATAGTTCACGTCCACCGAAACAGAACTTTCGGACGTCATATCACTGAGCTTTTCTTCAACCCTCATACTGAGGAGAAAAAGAATGAAAACCTCTAAGACGCTTCTGAAAGTCCTCTTTGCAGTTTTTGCCGTCCTGCTGTGCGTACTCGTGATTCTTTTTGTCAGCAGCTTCGTATTTATGCGGATCTTCAATCTTCCGCTTGAAGCGTGCCGACCGTGGACGATCATTCAATACTTTATGATGTACCGCCATGCTCCCGACAAAGCGGTACGCCTAGCCGTCCACGCGTGTCTTTTTCTCCCGTGGATTGCGCTGGTCGGTGTCGGCATTGCAATCGTGATTAATCGAGACAAACGTGCTCTGCACGGGGCGGCAAGATTTGCCAATCTCGGCGAAGTTAAACAATCCGGCCTGATTGATCCTCCGGGCGGTCTTGATAAAACCATTCTGGTCGGAAAGTACAAAAACAACTATCTGACCTATGCCGGTTACCAGTTTGTTCTGCTGGCTGCGCCAACCCGTAGCGGCAAGGGCGTCGGTATTGTTGTTCCGAATTGCCTCAACTATTCCGATTCTCTGGTCGTTCTCGATATTAAGGGTGAAAACTTTGACATCACCTCCGGCTTCAGGAAAGCGTGCGGACAGGAAGTCTATTTGTTTTCGCCTTACGCGGACGACGAAAAAACACATCGCTACAACCCGCTGGATTACATCAGCAGCAGTCCTGCCGAACGGCTGGGCGACATTGACGCCATCGGTCAGGCGCTTTATTCGGGTGAAAACAACAACGACAAGTTTTGGAGTGAAAATGCCAAAGACTTCTTTCGCGGCGTAACTCTTTTCGTTCTTGAAACACCGGGGCTGCCCCATACACTGGGAGAAATTCTCAGACAGGCGTCCGGCAAAGGAAAACCGGTAAAAGAACATCTCTTAGGAAAATTAAAAGAAGCTCAGGATGCCGGGCATCCTTATTCAAACAACTGCGTTGACGCGCTTAACCGTGTCTTGAGCAACTCGGACAATACGCTTGCCGGTATTATCGCGACATTCAATACCGCTCTTTTGTCTTTCCAGAATCCGAAGGTAGATTTGGCGACAAGCGCCTCGGACTTCGATTTAAGAGAAGTCCGCCGCAAGAGGATGAGCATTTACTTCAAGATCGAGCCTACGAAACTTAAAGATGCCCGGGTGCTCATCAACCTCTTTTTCGATCAGCTCTTAAACCTTAATACCCGGAAACTGCCGTCTCAGGACAAAACGCTCAAGTACCAATGTCTTGTGCTCTTAGACGAGATGACGTCCATCGGCACGGTCAACATGATTAAACAGGCTGTTTCCTATATGGCCGGTTACAACATGAGACTCTTGACCATCATTCAAAACAAGTCGCAGCTTGAGGATGTTTACGGCAAAGCCGGTGCCGTAACGCTTTTGTCGAACCATGCTTTGATGATTATGTATGCCCCGAGCCCGGCCACCCAATCGGATGCGAATGAATACTCTGAAATGCTGGGATATGAGACCGTCAAATCGAAATCCAAGTCCCACAGCAAGGGCGGCAACTCCACCAGTGAATCCGATCAGAAGCGCGCCCTGATGCTTCCGCAGGAAATCCGGGAACTCGGCAAAGACAATGAAATCGTGACGCTTGAAAATACCAAGCCCATTTTCTGTCAGAAGATTAAGTATTACCTTGATCCCGCTTTTAGAGAAAGAGCAAATTGGGCAGTTCCCGAGATTCCGCAGCAGGACGTTGAACTTTTCGTGGCACAAATGGAGCAGCGGATAAAAACCGCCTCAGCATCAGACTTAAATGAAACGAATGCAGCAAGCCGAATTGTCACCGGTAATACCGAACTGCCGGACGATATGAAATCGGTACCTGATAACCAATGGTCCGAAGATCAGGTTAATTGCTACATTGAAAATCTGATCTCCAACGAGATTGTCAAAAAGTCGATTTCCAATTTTGATGCTCTTGAAGGAATCAGCGCGGCTTCTGCCTCGGCACAAACCGACGTTCTGCGTCAATTGAATGATGCAGCATCCGGCACCGGAAACGCCCGGCAGATTTTGTCCGACTTGACTGAAGAAGCAAACGTCAGCCCAACCTCGGAAAGCAACACGGAAGACGAAACCTCCGAAAGCTCGGAAGAATCCGATTCCGCACTTTTGGCTTCTCTTGAAGAATTTTCCGATGAGTCGGATTCGGGAAACAAGGTTGAATCCATTGCCATTCACGCGGACATAGAAGAAACGCATTTAAGTGAAGTAACCGAGCCGGACACGGAGCCGGAAGAAACTCAGACGACAGCGCAAAACGTTACAGACATTACTGCCAACATCACAGCCGATGTGACTGCCGACTGGGACGAAAAACGCTGTGCGGAATTTGCGGCCTCTTTGATTTCACAAATCAAATTGCAGCTGAAGGAACAAAAAGTTTCCGAAGCGTCTGATCAGGAAGCTTTTCCGGTTGAACAAAAGACCGAACTTACCGGCAGCGAAACTCCGACGTCCAAGGACGAAGGAGACAAACAGAAAGAATATTTCAGACACGTTCAAAAAATCAGAAACGCATATCGGAAAGTCGCGAGGAATCCGCTTGCTTCGCGAAGAAAAATTTCCTAACGAAAGCGGGCAACAGCTCATAAAGGAGAAAAAATGACTGAATACAAATCCTTCAGCAATACCGTCGTCGTTTTCAAAGAACCGACGATTTCGCAAATCGTTCCCAAATCCGGCCCGAATGCCGGTAAAGAAACTTCCGTATTGGAGTTCAAAGCCTATAAGCCTCACTTCGTGAAGCAGCAAGACGGTTCCTTCCAGCAGGACAAAGACGGAACCGAGTTCTTCAGTGTCCGTTACTACGGTAAAGAAAGCTCGGCAAAAAGAATGGCTGCGGGTATCAAAGAAGGAATGATGCTTGAAGTGCGCGGGGATGTCTCAACTCGTGAATTTACCGGGAAGAACGGTAAACAGATGCAGGAAAACGTCTTAACCGCTAAAGGAATTGCGGTGTCGCTCAATCAGCCCGGTTTGAAGATTGATTACTCGCGTCCTAAAGCTAAAGAGCAGGAAGCCGAGCGTTAAAACGCTCCGAACATGACAGACCGTCCGCGCTTGCGGACGGTTCCGAGGATCAATCATGAAAACAACCAACCGAGAAACCATAAAACTAACCGTAAATGTTCTCATCAGAAAATTTTGCGAAGACAAAGCCGCTAAAAATTTTTCCATGAGTAAAAAGGAAGCCGAGGACTACGGCGCTTGTGAAGAAACTTCTTTGCGCGAAGAGGATAAAGATAAACTTTTTGAAGATTTCGCACTGGATTGTTTCACACGACCGAGCTTTTCCAATAACGGGGAGCGGCTATGAACGAAAAATACAATGCATACGTTCGATCCGTCGCCGATTACTTCATTGAAGAGATGAAAAAAGGAACGGCACCGTGGCAGAAGGACTGGGATAACGCAGCCAATGTCGTGCCTGTCAGTGCCGTTACCGATGCTCCTTACCGGGGTACCAATGCGCTGCTGCTGATGGCTGTCAGAATGAGCCAAGGGTACGGAGACAATCGTTGGCTCACGTTTCGTCAGGTACAGGAGCTCGGCGGGAAAGTAAAAAAGGGAGAACACGGCACCAAGTGCATCTTCTGGAAGCACTTAGTGGAAAAGGACGAAAAAGATGAGGATAAAACGGTAGAACGCCTCATTCCCTGTCCGTTTGTCGTTTTTAATTCCGAGCAATGTGACAATCTGAATCTCAAGAAATTTGAGACACCGGTACACGAATGGACCCCGTTGGAGGCTGCCGAACGCATTCTTGACAAGTCAGGCGCCAAGATCGAAGAGATAGAACAAAACCAGTCCTACTATGTTCCGGCTTTGGACAAGATCGTTCTTCCGCTGAGAACTCAATTCAAAGATGCAGAAGGTTTTTATGCCACGGCACTGCATGAACTGGGACATTGGACGGGTCACAGCTCCCGCCTTAACAGGCCGATACTGAATAAGTTCGGAACCCCGGATTACGCCAGAGAAGAACTTCGGGCCGAAATTTCTTCAATGATGGTGTGCAGCGGATTAGGCATCAAACACAAGGCCCAGAACAGCGCTTCCTACGTGAACAACTGGATCGAGGTACTTAAAAAAGATCCTAAAGAATTATTCCGGGCGTGTGCTGACGCCGAAAAAATTAAGGATTATTTATTCGGCATTGATAAATCTTTAGGACTGACGGCAGCTCCTCCGGTAAAGGAAGATAAAAGTCCGGACAACAAAGAAGCTAAGGCCGCCCTTCAGACAGCAGCTCTACAAACTTACAAGGATTTACCCAATTATCAACAGAAATATATTCAGAGTTCGATGCTGAATTATCTGACGCAGCCGTTATCCAATCCGTACCAATTTCAAAAACCATCACAAAAAATCAGAACCATTGATATTGAAAGGTAGTCGCTATGCAATTATGGATTGCGGAAAAACCCTCTGTTGCCAAAGCCATTTGTGCAGAGTTGGGAATTGTAAAAAAGGGAGCCGGTTTTAACGAATGCAAAGGAGGCAATACCGTCACTTGGTGCTTCGGTCACTTGTTGGAACAGGCGGGCCCGGATGCCTACACACCTGATGACGTTCCAGTCACCAAGAAAGGCGGAAAAATTTGGCGTATGCAGGATTTGCCGATCTTCCCTTCGGTATGGAAACTCAACGTAAAACCGGACAGAGGCGTCAAGGCTCAGCTCAAAACAATAAAATTACTTTTGGGTAAATGCGACAGCATTGTTAATTGCGGCGACCCGGACAGGGAGGGACAGCTTCTTGTTGATGAGATTTTGGAGTTTTACAAGTGTCGAAAACCTGTTAGTCGTTTCTGGGTTTCCGCACAAGATCCGGCGTCCATTAAAAAAGGCTTGAAATCCCTTAAGCCGAACAGCCAATTTCAGGGAATGAAGCTTGCAGCGCTCGGCCGATCCAGAGCCGATTGGCTGCTGGGAATGAATCTGACGCGGGCTCTAACACTTACTCATGGGACTAAGGAAAGAAAACTCATTGCCGTGGGTCGCGTTCAAACCCCCACACTTGCCTTAGTTGCCGAAAGAGACAGAACGATCAAGAACTTTAAGGCTGTCCCTTATTTTGTTTTAAAAGCGGAAGTTTCCGCAGGGCGAGGCAGTTTTACGGCGCTCTGGAAACCGTCAGACGTTCAGGAAGGATTGGACTCTGAAGGCCGACTGGTGAATCCGGCAGTCGCAAAGATTCTGTCGGACAAGCTTAAAACGGCAAAAACAGCAGTTGTCAGAAAGACGGAAACCGTGCCAAAAAAACAGGCACAGCCCCGGGCCTTTTCGCTGGCGGACATTCAGCTTGAAGCAAGCAACAAATACGGTTTTTCTGCTCAGGAAACGCTGGATACCTGTCAAAGTCTGTATGAAATCCATAAAGCCGCAAGCTATCCCCGAAGCGATTGTCAATACTTGCCGGAACCTCAGTTTAGTGACGCGCCTAAAGTCCTTGCAGCAATTGCAAAAACTTGTCCAAAACTGAAGGAGTTAGTCTTAAAAGCCGATCCGACCATTAAGTCTCAAACTTGGAACGACAAGAAGATCACAGCGCACCACGGAATCATTCCGACGCAGCTGCCGGTTGACTGGGCAGCTTTAAGCGATAAGGAACAAAAAATTTATGAACTGATCGGACGCCGATATTTGGCTCAATTTTTCCCGGTTCATCAATTTAATTCTTGCTCCATCGACTTGGAACTAGGAGGTGAGACGTTCATCGGCAAAGGAAAAAACGTTACCGCGCTTGGCTGGAAAGTCGTTTACCAAAATCAAGCTGACCCGGACAACGATAAAACCGAATCCGATCAGATTCTTCCTTCTGTAAAAAACGGAGACATTCTGAAAGTCCTAAAGACTGAAACGAAAAACGAACTTACCAAGCCGCCAGCCTATTTCACCGAGGGTACTCTGATTGCAGCTATGGAAAAAATTCATACTGTAGTGGACAACCCGGAATATAAAAAATATCTGAAGGAAGGCGACGGGATCGGCACACCGGCAACCAGAGCAGCGATTATCAGCGAACTGAAAAGAAAAGGTTATTTGGAGACGAAAGGCAAAAAAATCTGCGCCTCTTCAGACGGAATTGAATTGCTGAAGCTCGTGCCCGAGCTCGTCCGCAACCCGATCCTTACGGCTGTCTTTGAAAGAAAACTTAGGGACGTGGAGTCCGGCAAAAGCACTTTGAGTTCCTTTATTGAAAGCCAGCAAAAATTCATTTTGCAGGAAATCAATAAGGCAAAGGCAATTAATAATGGCCTCCAATAAGAATCCGTTTCTTGACGATCTTTTTCCTGATCCGATGCGTGCCCGAAAAGCACGCATTTTCAAAGGATATGAGAAAGTTTCAAACACTGCGGCCTTCAGATTTTCAGCTCTCAGCTCAAAAGTTAAAGCCGAAGGTGTTGTCGATAAGCGCGCCGAGGTTATGTTTCGGTTCGGTCAGGCAAATATAAAAAGTTATCTTCACACGATCAAAGCAGCCGACTACATTGCGCGAAACGGAGACATTGAGCTGATCGACCAGAGCGGAAACAGTTTACAGGGTAAAGCGGAATATCGAAAAGTTCTATATGAGTGGAAGCTGCTTTCAGAAATGGGAGACGGAACCTCCAAAAGAGGCCACGCCAGAAGAGTCATACTTTCTATGCCCGCCGGAACAGACGAGGAAAAATTCAAAACAGCTTGCGGTCAATGGGCCAAGGATATGCTTGACGGATATGATTATCTGCTGGCTTTCCATTTGCCCGGAAATGATAAAAAAACTACTCAGCCTCACTGTCACGTTCTTCTTCGTACAAAAAACAGAGAGGGCAAAAGGATTCATCTTGCAAACGACGAGCTCTCGGCAATGCGTGAGCATTTCGCTGCTTGCCTCTTCAAGTGCGGCATCGAGGCCAATGCGACCCGAAGGTGGTCAAGAGGAAAGACGCAGCAGGGAATTTCTCAAGCAGAACATCATGTTTTAAATAATCGCCGGATGTCTGAACAAGATCGAGCCCGAGTCTATGCAATCGCCAAAAAACGAGAGCTTTTGAAACGGCAGCAAGCTCAGGTCGAAAAGATTCATTCTGCCTTCAAAGAAGGAAAAGCCATACCGGACTCTCCGTCCATTCAAAAAACCAAAAAAACACGAAAGACCGTAGCTTATTTGGCCGAGCAAGCGTCAAGAAAACTTCTTGATTCTCCTTATTCCGAGGACCAGCATCTCGGCAGAAAAATGCAGAATTACTACTCAAAGCTCGAACCTGTTGAGAGCGCCGAGCAGAAAACACTGCGTCAGCTTAACGAGGCAAAGCAGCAGCAAATCAAGCGGATGCAAGCCATGCGTAAACGGCTGAAAAAAGGTTCACAAAAACCGGAACGATAGGCTTCAGCCGAACACTTCCAGATTCTTGCAAACTTTTTCCCGGCTGCTTTCCGCACGAAAATCATAGCGGGCTGTGGTAGCTACCGA